>Ga0310786_10005700_pt1 | contig 16792 bp, 13 predicted proteins | sample AusTroGonzalo_MG_FD_203881 | JGI IMG/M metagenome (GOLD analysis project Ga0310786, IMG submission 203881) | Bovine rumen microbial communities from tropical cattle in Woodstock, Queensland, Australia - Gonzalo_03 (v2) (version 2) | ecosystem: Host-associated > Mammals > Digestive system >... | reverse complement strand
CTCGGCGAAAACCGCTTCAAGCAGCTCGTGAAGAAGGTCGGCGAGGAGAAGGCGATGGCGATGCTCGAGAAGTCCGAACAGGGCTTCAAGGAGAACTACGCCCTCCTCAAGAAGCTCTCCGAGATGTGAGCGCAGCTCATCCTCCGAAGCCGCCGTTAGGCGCGAAGGAGGATTAATCCAAAACACGGGCGCGGCGGCTTTCGCCGCGCCTGCGTTTTTGGTATAATACGCACATAACGCAAGTTGCAGCCCGAGAAGAGCTGCACGAAACACCTAAAGCAAAAGGAGAAACATGAGCGAAGAAAACGCGAATGTCGTGGAGAGCGCCGAAACTACCGAGAGCGCTGAAAACGCCGGAAGTAATGCCACCTCCCAGAAAGTGACCGAGAAGATCAGCGAGTATAGCGGCAAGGTAGATGCCCTTGTCGAAAGCGCTCTTGGCGTCATCGGCAACCGCCCATGGGATTCATGGCTCGACACCGCGAACAAGTACATCTCCAAGTTCCTGCCTGCGGCTATTGCCCTTGCCGGCGTTCTCGCGTGCTTGACCGGCCTCATCACCATGATAAAGAACGACGCTCCGTTCTCATGGGTCGTGAAGCAGCTCTTCATCCTTGTGCCGGTTCTCTTTGCGATGCACCTGGCCCCCAAGGCGCTCGCGCTTACGCGTTCGTTTATCGAGAAGGGCGAGCCCGTGGCCATCCGTCCTGAATTGATGTACATCATGAAGGTGATCTGCGGAATCGGCGGTGTCCTTCTCGGAGTGTATCTGCTCCTGAACTTCGACAAGGACCTTGTGGTCTCCGCAATAGCTGCGATAATCTTCGCCGTCCTGATGATCATATGCCTTGAGCGCCCCGGCATCGTCGGTGTGCAGTCTGGGTATCCGGTAAACTGCGTCGAAGAGGTGATTGCGCTTGTGCTGTTCCCGGTCAGGGTGCTCATCGCGTTGCTCACCTTGCTCGTCGGCATGGCTGTTGTCGGCGGTCTCGTCTACGGCATCGTGCAGTGGTTTGACAATGGGCTTGCCGCCGCGATAACGTTTTCCGCAACGGCGCTCGTCCCGTTCGTGGTTCCGCTGGCTGTGTACTTCATCTATCTCGTCGTAGTGTTCACGCTTGACTTCTACAGGGCGATCGTCTCGATCCCGCGCAAGCTGGACGAGATGAAGAAGTAAGACCGTCCGAGGTCTTTTGGCAAGGTTGCCGCGTTTGCGCGGCAACCTGAAGGCGCGGCGGATTACGCCGCGCCTGTGTTGTCCCGCCAGGGCGCCAGTCCCGCATGCTGGGCTCCCTGATGGAATGGATTGCGACGCGAGGAGGGCGGTCTAGTCTCTTACGCGGTACGGAGACCGCGATTCAGGATGGTGTGTAGTTTGTCCTGATTCGCGGGCTTGCCATCCTGATTCGCGGGCTCCCCGTCCTGATTCGCGGCCTCCGCGCCGCGTAATGCGTCCTGATTCGCGGGCTCCGCCCCGCGTAATCCTCATCCTCAGCCCCGCGTAAAAACCGGCCCTTCCCCTTTCCAATATAGCGCTCCGCCGGCGCCAGCCTTTGCCATGGCGGCGATTTCGTCGTTCAAGGCCAGGCATGCGCCGCGCCCAAATTCAGCCTCGTCGTTGCCCTCTGCGATTTCAAGGAAGCGGCCGTCTGCAAGCGGAGTCAAGTAGCGCGAGTCTGGCCGGTGGCCGTTCTTCATGCAAGAAGACAGGATATGAACGAACTTCGCGGCCTTGTTTTCTACCAACATGTCGCGCACCGCCTTTTCCCCGGGGCTGATGAAACCGGAAATCAGCGTGTAGCCAGCGTTTACGGCATCTTCCATGCGGGAAACCACTCGCGGAATGTCGCGCGAGCAAACTTTCCGCGAGATGCGCACAGCGAGCATCTTGTTGTTTTCATCGAGAAGGGCGACATTGCCCATTCCCTTCCAGAAGGAATCGGCATCAAGCCGTGCAGAGTCAAGCGGTTCGCGAATATGCATATACTCTGGCTGGTTGTACATCAACTCGTACTTGAGCGGGTTGTAGCGGATATAGCGCGTAATTGCCTCGATGAACCGCCTCGAAACGCAAACGCGGTCGTGATAGCCCTGTTGCCAGAGCTTAGGCAACCCCAATGACTTTCGCGCAAGGGTGGTAGTATATGTCTTGAAGCGGCGTATTGCCGCGCCAAGTACCTGAAGTGGCTCGTCTAGCCCTGCCGCGATGCGGAGGTTCATGTGGAGATGGTCAGGCATGAGCACATGCTCGAAAAGCCTAATGCCCGGGTTGAAGCGAGGTATTGCCTCCATCGACTCGAGAACAAGCCGCCCCAAGTTGGAAAGAACGACTGTTGCGTTCTCGACACGTCCGAAAAGCGCCTTGCGCAGTTCGGTGGCCATTGTTATGAAAAGAGACGCGCCTTTCGTGTAGTCGTAGCCGTGGTAGCGGCGGTAGTATGGTATCTGCTCGCCCATGTGCGAGATAGTATAGCATATTTTCGCCCTCTGGCGTAGCTCCCCGTCCTGATTCGCGGGCTTGCAGGCCGTGCCGATCTTCACGACCCCGCCGTCCTGATTCGCGGGCTCCGTCCCGCGTAATCTTTACCGATACGCTAGAGCGAAGATTTCACCGATATTCATTTTCACGGAATAGACACCGCCGCCCAATACCCCGAACGCCGGCCCTACAAGAACCTCTCCAGGCTTGCATCCCGAAGGCAGGCGAAAGTGTTTCACGCCAGAGGTCTGCGCCACCATGTAGAAGATCCCCGAACCGCAACCACTTAATTCGTCGCTCTCCACAAGCGGCTCAAAGCCCGCTTCTCGCGCGAGGTTGCGGCAAAACTGCGCCGATAGCGCTGCCGGATGTGCAATGTACACCTCCGTACAGCGTGAAGCACGGCGCACAAACACACCCCCAACGCCCGCGTGCTCCCACCGAGCAATCTCCTTCCACCCCGACCCAGGTAGCGGGATCAGTCCCGATGCCGACGGGACACCCCAAGGAGGACAACTGGCCAACATTCGACCTTTTATTTCATTGACAAGGGGATCAACCGAAGAACCATTGGAAACTATATAGACATCTTCCACTCCCGACGGCTCAAGACCAAGTGAAGCCTCGACGGCATTTCCGCCAGACGCAAAAAGTCCAAGCCGCCATTGATATACAATTACGCGGCAGTTTTTTGCGCAGCGTTCGCGCAACGCCGCGAACTGTTTCGGGGAAACTGAAGTCATGTCACCGAAAACCACGACCTTCGGCAGTTTCCGCAACGGATCATCAAGGACATCGTCCACAAGATAAATATCCGACGGAATGCCACACAACGCAAGCGCCCGCTGCGGATTGTCCCGGAGCGAATAAGCCAGCATACGGCCATTGCCGCCAAATGACGTCTGCAGATAGTAATCTTCTCCGGCAATGAAAGCAATCCTGTCGCAATCCACGTCAACGGCCCTGGCATGATCTGCGATATTGCCGACTGTCCGCCATGTATCGCGGGCGGCAACAGTCGAAAACCATCCACCGTCCATATCATAGCCATGGTATCCGCCACCCTTGACAACTGCGTCAAGTGCGAACCTCAGGACCGTGCGGCGGTATGTGGCGGCAGTGTGGTTCGCGCGCCAGAAGTCGCCTCCCCAACTTCCCCAGTTTGCGACCTCGGGGTTTCTCAAATCCATCTCCCCGACATAGAGTTTCCCTCGACGCGCAATCGAACCGCTAAAGGCTGAGGTCACGACAGGATCGGCATATTCGCGCGAATAGCTGGGCACGACGGCGAAAAAGTCGTATTCTGGCGCCGAAATGAGATGCTTAATGCCAGACAACGAAAGCTTCGGATAGCCGGCGAGCCCGGCATTCGAGCAGTATCCGCCAGCGACAAGGCGACCTCCGCTTCCGAGCTTGACGCTCCCGGCCAATTTTCGCAGCATCGACGCCGTCGACTCTGCCAGCATTTCGCGATAGTCGCCTTCCGGAGTTTCGCCATGCTCCCGGAAATACGTCTTGCCTGTCCAAAACGCATCGCTACCTGGAATCTCGACCTTGCAGAAGTCCAGAGGTTTTGCAATGCCCCATGCCTTTGCCAGACGCTCCGCAGTTCCGTACTTGGCCTTGAGATGACTTCTGTAGGCATTGATCGCACAAACCGAATAGTCTGCAGAAAGGTGTCTCTCGACATTTTGGTCGAAAAGGTCATACCACTGGCCGTCGCATCCGCCGCATATATAGACGCCAACAACGCACTTTCCCTCGGGAAGACGCTCCAACCCGGAAAACAGGCGAAAAAGATTGTCTGAAATGTAATCCGCAAATACGCGCGAACAATACGACACGGCGGGCATCCTGCGCCGATCGCACCAGTCGGCATCGCCAGTCGGCGAATCGGTGAACGCTATGATGCGCGTGTGATGAAAGAGCCCGTACTGTCCGGCCGGGTTGCGGAAGATTTCGTCCGGATGAGCCTCTCCCCATTTGGGAGGTGGCGTAATGTTGAGATTGAGAATCAGCCGCGCCGTAGGCGCATACCTCAGGTATTTCCGCAATTCAGCAGCAAGACGTCTAGGTCCATCGTTTCCAAAGAAGCTTGAAATTTCAACCGGACACGCAAAGAGATTGAAGCCACAATTGGCAAACACCGCGGGAATCTTGTAACGATTTCGGTCTCGGCTCGACATTTTGTAGATACGCGGCACTATATCGTGGCCGTCCATCGATACAGACGTTCGTCCATCGGCCGGAGAAAAAGCAATCCGACCTTTTTCCTGTTTCGCCAAAGCCGCGTCAAGAGAGGAATCATCAAGCATAGGAATGTCGTCCTGCAAACCCGGCGACGACATCTTGTGGCGGAACTCCTTGCCATAGAGACGCGATACGCAAAGGTTCTCGTCCGTCCATTTCGCCGGCGCTCCTTCACAGACGAGCTTAAGCTCGATCTCCGCAGTATTCTCCGGCAACGTGACAGACGACAACGTTGCAGCAGAGACTCCATAGAGTTCAACGGCTTCGCTGCCACCTGTAGGTGCCGCCACGCGGGCGTAAGAACGCCATCGCTGGACCGTCAGGTCGTTTGGTGCGTACGTCCTTTGGTTGAACGCACCCGCCGAGCCAGAATAAACGACCTTGCCGCTGCCAGTTCTTGCGACGATATGCGGGTGTACGAACGACGCACGCGGAACGTCGACTTCTCGCCACGATGAATCAAGGCAATACCATGCACCAGGCTCTGCAGGGACAACAATCCCCCAACACGTTCCGACGATCACCGCCGCCGGAACACTCCATGCAAGTCTTTTCATCGCTCAACTCCTAGTCGCAGGTAAAGACAAGCCGAAATCCATACGTGCGATATTCGCCGTTGTGCTTGCCGCGCCCAGGAGACCCCATCCAGTAGTGAGTCCCCGACAACGTATAATAGCCACCTCGAGTTACACGCTCGCCAGCTCCGCCAGGATCGGTGGCAGGTCCAGTTGGGTTCGTCACCGCCGCACCATCTCCGTAACCAGGTTCTGTCGTAGAAAACCAGTCGATGCAACCCTCGCCCACATTGCCATGCATGTCATAGAGTCCAAAGGCGTTTGGAGCCAACAGGCCGACGGGGTGTGTCTCTCCATTGGCGTTCTCTGAACACCACGCCACTTCCTTTGCATTCGCCACTGTGAGAGTCTTGCCGGAATTGAGTTCGTTCGTCGTCCCCGCCCTGCAGGCAAACTCCCACTGCGCCTCAGTTGGCAATGTCAATGTTGCGACGCCGATCGTCTCCCTCATCTTCGGCAACGCCGCAGATATGATCGTTGAATACTTGCGCGTCTCGACTGGCCGCATGTCGGAATCGACGAGATTCTTAAAGTAGCTTGGATTATCAAACGAAGTCATCAGCACATACTGCCGCTGAGTAACAGGAAACACGCCAATAAAATAGTCTTTATCAAGTGTGACAGTATGCCTTAAGCCGGAATTGGCCTTGCCATAGGCTACATCGGATTCATAGGCGCCCATACTCCACGTTGCGTCCTTTGCGGAAATCTTGCGCACAACAAAATGCGTTGTCGCGTACTTCATATCGTTGGTGACACCCGTCCATACAAGCACATCAGAAAGTAAAGTATTGAAGCCTCTGCCGAGCTTTGGGTAGTCAGTCTCGATCATGCCATACTTCCCGTTTAGCAAGTCTGCACGGGTGATGTCGACGCAGTCGTTGTTGTTCGTGAGGCAAAATACCTTGTAGATGACCTCGTTTATGTTTGCCGCCGAGTCGGAGAGCTCCAGCTCGACGCGGAAGTCGGCGATGGCGATCTTGGCGTTGCCAAATGCCTTCACGGGGTCGATTATGAACTGGCCGATGCCGGATTCGGTGATGCCGTAGAGTTCGCCGGCCATGGCGTCGGAGGGGAGCGGCAGCTCCACGTTGCCGTTGAACGCCTTTACCGAGATGTCGACGGGCGTCGTCACCTCGGCTAGCTTGTATTCGACCTTCACGTCGGTTGACCACGGCCACTGCTGGCGCACGATCACCTGCTGGATCACCGCGCCCTGCGCGGTGAAATTGAGAATTGAAAGCGTAAAGAGTAGAGTTGCGATTGCCGCGTACTTTATTGCCGTTGTCGTTTTCATCGTATTACATCCTTTCTTAAGTTCGTGGTGCTATTTGTATATCAGTAGAAACCCGTTTCCGCCGCCAAGTATCGAGGCGACGTAGGAAACGCCGTTTGCGAGGCAGGAGAGCGTGATGGTCTCGCCTCTCTCGATTGGACTCAGCGCATACCACCCCTGCGCACCGTCAAGGCCGGTGTCATGCTCCACGCCATTTACCGTGAACGACGTCGTCCCGTACGGAATCGGCAATACGGCCCTGTCCGTGGCAGTGCTCCACACCTTCCCCTGCGCCGGGGCGATGCAGCGCGTGGAGCCTTTCGCGCCGGAGTCGAGGCCTTGTATCAGGCCCAGCTTCGCGGTGCGAGACGGAGCGCCGTTGTCGAACGCAAGAGTCAGCTCGTACACGTTCTCCGTCCTCGGGGAATCCGGCGTGGGAAGGTCTATTTCGATCGAATCGCCAGTGAGATCGGGATAGACTCTCCTGTAATCCACGCCGTTTACGGTGAGCGTCGCCTTAGTAGCTCCGCTCGGATAGTCGATGGGGAGCGTCATCGTGCTGTTAGTCGCCGTGTTCCAGAACGAGCTTGTCTCCGGCCGCAGGAACACGAACGTCGGTTCGCTCGACAGCTTTGCCGCGGGCGCAGAGACAGTAAGGACTGCGGCGCCCGCCAGTGCCGCGACCTTCCTTGCCATTATCATGTTGTCCTCTCCTTGTTCTGTTGTTGAAATAGCCGCAGCGCTTTCCGCTGCCTCTTCCTGGCTGTCGCTCGCAGTGAGGACTGCGCGGCCGACCATTGTCGCGGCAAGCGCGCCAAGACCTAGCGCAAACCATATCGCGGCGGCCTTGAGCCGCGGCGGAGCCGGACGGCGCACCGCCAAGCGCCTCCCTCGCGGCAGGCACCGCCACGCGGCTCTTTCGCGAAGAGCTTGCGCGATCTTTTCGCCGAACTCGTCGGCCGTGCTGTCTTTGTCGGTTGACATTGCCTGTTTCGCTTAGTTTGATGCTGTCTTTCCTTGAAAGGTTTGTGCGAGAGCAGACGCAAGTTCCTTCCGCGCCCGGTGAAGGCGGAACTTCACGGTGCCAATTGGCTGGTCGAGGAGAGAGGCTATCTCCTTTAAGTCGAAATCCTCGAAATAGCGAAGTACGACCACGGTGCGCAGCGGCTCAGAAAGGCGATCGACGGCGGCGCGGACCGTCGCCGCGTCGGCTTTGGCGGCAAGCGCCTCGCTTGGATCGGGCGCCATGTCCTCCGTATCTGGAATCTCGCCGTCGAAGACAAGCGCGTTCGCCCCCTTTCGGCGAAGGTCCATCCGCCGGAAGTTCAGCATCACCGAATACATCCACGAGAAGAAGCTGCTGCGGGAGCTGAACTGGCCGATTTTTGCAAGGACTTGCTCGAAAGTGCGAAAAACAAGGTCTTCTGCGTCAGTCTCGTTTTGGACAATCCGGCATGCGGCCGTGAAGAGGCGGTCGCCGTATTCGGCGACAAGCCGCTTCGCGCCCGCCTGCCTGTCGGCGGCAATCTCTTCCCACGTCTCCATGCTGTTATTACAGTAAGATGCCGCAAGGGCGGGAAAGGTTTAGCGCATTAGAGGCTGAGCCCCATGTCCCTAAGGCTGTCGAGAGTGTCGCTGAGGCGCTCCCGCTTTTTCCTTATGACATCGTCGGGCGAGTCGAAGAGGAAAGGCTGCCCGTCGTCGGGCGCATCAATAAAGTTCGTGACGCCGAAGCCGATGAGCCGTATCGAGCCTTTCCATGCCGACGGCGGCATGGCCTGGTCGAAGAGCGCAAGCGCGGCGGCGCGGAACGCCATGTCGTCGCGCGCAGGCGAGTCGAACGGCATCTGCCGCGTAATGGTGTTGAAGTCAGCGTCGCGCAGCTTGAGCTTTGCGGTCTTCGCCCACCTCGTCTCGCGACGGAAGCGTGAGCCGACTTCGGAGACGAGGTCGAGGAGCTTCGCGCGGATAGCCTCCCTGTCGCTTGCGTCGATGTCGAAGGTGTGCTCCCTGGAGACGGACTTCTCTTCCGATCCTTCCCAATATACCGTGTCGTCGCAGATGCCGAAGGCGTAGCTGCGCAGGGACTCGGCCGCGGCGGAACCGAGGATGGACTCGAGATGCGCCTTTGGAATTCTCTGGATGTCGCCGCATGTCCTAATGCCGTATGGCGCGAGCGCAGCTACCGTCTTCTTCCCGACGCCCCAGAGAATTCCGACGTGCTTCGGCGCAAGGAAGCGGGCGATCTCTTCGCGGCCGAATGGCATTAGGGTGAGGCCGTCCGGCTTGTTCTGCTCGCTGCCGATTTTTGCGAGAAGCCTGTTTGGCGCGAGCCCCACGGAACACGTCACTCCGCATTCGCGCCTGACCGCCGCCCGCAGCGCCTCGCCGATGCGCCTCCGGCATGCGCCTGCGTCCGTCGCTGGATCGCCGTGGAGGTGGAGGCATCCGGTGACGTCGAGAAATGCTTCGTCTATTGACACCGGCTCGACAAAAGGCGTGAAGCTTCCGAAGGCGGCGAACGCCTTTTCGGAAACTTCCTCATACAGTTCCATGTGCGGGCGGACGAAGATCGCGTGAGGGCACAGGCTGTAGGCGGTGCGGCTTGGCATCGCGCTGTGGACTCCGAACCTTCGCGCTTCGTAGTTGCATGTCGAGACGACTCCGCGTTCGTTCGGCCCCGCGCCGACGACGATGGGCTTGCCGCGCCACTCGGGGTTGTGCAGCAGTTCGACAGACGCGAAAAACGCATCCATGTCAACATGCAGAATCGTCTTCTCTCCCATGCGCACAGTATAGCAAAAGACAAGCCCGTCTCGCAATCGGCGATAATTTTTGATTTAATTTCCTCTTGCATCAACGATGGAGAATATGCTATTATTCAAGCAGAAGTTGCGGATGTTGCATCCATAGCGGATGTGCCGACAACTCTGACTAAGAAAAGGATCAAAAAAATGGCTACCAAGAAGGTTGCTGCAAAGAAGGCTCCGGCCAAGAAGCCGGTTGCGAAGAAGGCCCCTGCGAAGAAGGCTCCCGCGAAGAAGGCGTGCTGCTGCAAGAAGGCCGCCCCTGCCAAGAAGCCGGCCGCCAAGAAGGCCGCCCCTGCGAAGAAGGCCCCGGCTAAGAAGGCTAAGAAGTAAGCGATCGCGGCTTGTGCCGCATGGGCGCGTCGGTTCCCAATGCCGGCGCGCTCTTTTTTTTGAGGCCCGCGTTTGGTATAATAGTGGCGATGAACGACAGCCTTAAAGAATGGTTCGTCAGAACCGAAGAGGGAAAGGTCTATGGACCTGCGACGCTAGAGTCGCTTGTATCGTGGGCGCGCGAGGGCCGCGTGGAGCCCACGGGATTCGCATCCAAGGACCGCATAAACTGGACTCCGCTTCAACTTGTTCCAGAGCTTGAGATGAAGTGGCTTGTTGAGACCGAGCCAGGAAAAGTATTCGGTCCGTTCAATCGCCAGGTGGTCATAAGCCTTTTCCGCGACGGAAGCGTGCCTTCGTCGGCGAAGGCATATCGCCTGCATGAATTTCCCGTTGACGAGGACGCTCCGCCAGTCGAGAAGATAGTCGAGAAGATCGTAGAGAAGGAAGTGCGCGTAGAAGTCCCTGTCGAAAAGATAGTGGAGAAGATTGTCGAAGTGGAGCCGCAGGCGAGGACGGAGCTCGTCGTGCCGGAAGTAGTCGAGCCAGTGGATCGCGTGCCGCCTGCCAAGTCGCCGGGTTCGCTCTTCGGCGGCCTCGACCGCGACAGGCTTGCGGCGCTCGAGTCCGCCGCGCAGCGCGAGCTGGCGAGGGGACGCGGCTTAGGTATTAAATCCAAGTTATTCGGGAGGAAGCCATGACGGACGACGCCAAGTGGTATCTTCGGACGATGGACGAGACGTTCGGTCCGGAGACGGAGGAGAAACTCGTCTCGTGGGCGAAGATGGGCCGCATACAGCCAGGCCAGGAGATCTCTGACGACGGCGAGATATGGCGGCGCGTGGAGGACGTGCCGTTCCTCGACATGCGCTTTTCAATAGACATCGGCGACGGCAATCCGCGCGGCCCCTTCAACAAGGCGGCGGCGGAAGCGCTTCTTGCAAGCGGCAGGCTTCCGCTCTCGGCGAGCCTTGTCGAGACGCGCGCGCCTTTCCCATCTGGCGGCGAGGAGGCTCGCGCAGCCGAGGGGAACGTCGTGGAGAAGGTCGTCGAGAAGGAAGTGCGCGTCGAGGTCCCCGTAGAGAAGATCGTGGAGAAGGTGGTCGAGGTCCCGGTCGAGAAGATAGTCGAGAAGATTGTCGAAGTTCCCGTCGAGAAGATCGTCGAGAAGGAAGTGCGCGTCGAGGTCCCTGTCGAAAAGATAGTCGAGAAGGTTGTCGAAAAAGTAGTCGTCGACGAGACCCGCGTGAAGGAGCTTGAGGGCCTACTTGAGGAAGAGCGCAGGCATACCTCCGACCTCCAGACTCACGTCGACCAGGCGCTCAAGGCTTCGTCGGAGCTTAAGACCGCGCTTTCCGAAAAGGAGGCGGAGCTAGCCTCCAAGGAGTCCGACGTCAAGACTGCGGAGGCGAAGGCGGCGAAGCTTTCCGAGCAGGTCGTCGCACTTGAGGACGAGCTCAAGCGCCTGCCTGCTGCGGCAAGCGAGGTCGCGGACGTGCAGGCCGCCGTCTTCAAGATAATGCAGGACGAATCGTCCGAGCTTGACGCCGCGATCGAGAGGGAGAAGGCGGAGTTTGAAAACTTCCGAAAGCTCCATGCGGAGCGGATCGACAGGCTGACCGGCCGCCGCCGCGAGATACTGAAGCGCAGTGGCGCGAACCTTGAGGAGATGACCCGCAAGGCCCTTATCGAGCGTCCGGAAGATCCGCGCACTGCGCGCCTCCGCCGCGACTATGAAGAGCTTCAGCGCGTCCATGAAAAGGCGATGCTCGACAGCGAAGCGAAGATTCGCCAGCTTACCGACCGGCTCGGGAGAAAGGCGGCGGAGGAATCAAGGTTCGAGGAGCGCATGAAGGACGCGACGCAGATGCGCGCCGAGATCCAGCAGCTTCAGGAGCGCCTCCAGCGCACCGAGAAGGACTTGATGGCCGAGCGGCAGAAGTGCGAAGAACTTCGCCAGAGGGAGGCGACAAGCCAGCAGGCGCTCATGGCGCGCCTTGCCGCCCTTGAGTCGCCGTCGATAGGGACGGCGCAGACACTTTCCACAAACCAAAGCCGCGAGGCCAGAATGGTCAAGCTTCCCGGCTGGATGAGGCTTAAGCACTGATGGTCGCGCTCTGTTCAGTTCTGCTGGCCCTTTCGATCTGGGACTATCCTGCGCGCCAGCCGCAGCACGATGCCTTGCGGATGCGTTTTGTCGCCGCCCAGCGCAAGGGGGACACTGCTACCATGGAGAGCGTGTGCCGCAGCGGCGTCGAGCTTCTCCCCGACGACCCGACGTGGCGCTACAACCTCGCCTGTTCGCTCGTCTATTTCCCGAAGCGCAGGGAAGAGGCGATGAACACCCTTGAGGAGGCTATCGACCTCGGCTTCCGGGACGAGAAGAAAATCGCATCCGATCCTGACTTCAAGCAGGTCGCCGGCACCATGCGCTTTCAGCAGCTCGTCGAATACGCCAGGGAGATGAAGACCCGTCCGCTGCTGTTCGGGCCAAACGCAACGGTCGACGCGACCGGCATCTTCGGCTCGGCGGTATCGCTTGGCGAGCAGAACCTCGGGTGGGATTTCGACTGTGGATGCTTCACCGCCTATGTGAAGCTTGCGCCCGCGAAGGCAGAGCCGTGGACAGGCGACCTTTACATGAACAGGGACGGCGGCCACTCCAAGCTCAATGTCGGCGCGTTCCCCGGCCTCACGGAGGTTCGGCTCGACGCGGAAGGGCGCGAGAAGAGGATGGATCTCGACCTTCCGAACCTCATTCTCCCGCTTCCTACTTTTGGCAACTGCTCCCGCGCCCTCGTGGGCGGCCCCTACTGGCGGTCCATACCTCGCTCTCTCGTAACCATGTCGGCCTCTAAGATCAAGACCATGGAGAGGGCGTATCTCTCCAACCAGATATGGGTCTTTCCGTCGAACGCCGACACTCCGCCCGTCGGGACAAACGGTGATGTCTTCGCCTCGATAACGCCGTATTGCATGACGACCGCCGGGCGAAGCTTCTCCGACCTCCCGTGCCTCAGGGCGGCGCTCCACGCTTCCGCCGCGTTTGACAGGAAGGTGAAGGCGGATATCGTGAGGCGCGGGCTTCTTGCGCCGACGATAATGACGCTCATGCGCAAGTCGCTCGGCTTCGTGAACTCCGAAGACGAATACACCGGCCCACGCGCGCATCCGACAGCGCTGCCGCCGGACGGAGTGAACACCAACAGGCTGAAGGCGGCGGCCGCCGCGATGACGATAGAGGCCGTTCCGCCGCTTGTGACGGTCGCGGTGCGTATGGCGCCGACTGTTGCGAAGAGCGCATATCCCGAGCTTACCTACGCGACTCCGTTTGCATGGGCGTTTGTCCTGCGTTCCGACGACGAGACGAGAGTCTTCCAGCTGATAGCCGAGGGCGCCGAGGAGTACCGCTTTGTGCAGACGCATGGAACGGGCGTCCAGGTGAATATCGAAAGCACAGGCGCGAATTCCGCCAAGGTCACGATCAACCGCAAGGGCATGAGCCCCGTGAACCGCGTTGACATAGCGGTGTTCGGAAGGCGGCGCGGAACCGGCTGGGGCGCGCCAAGCTACATTTCCTTCGCGCGGATGGATCCCAAGGCCCCTTATTCCGATCCGGTGCTTACGCCAGGCGCCGCGCCCGCCGCACCTGCCGCCGCGCCAGCCCCCAAGAAGGGCGCTGCGGCGAGATGAGGTTCCTTCTCGCCCCGCTGGCCGGATTCACCGATGCGCCGTTCCGTCTCCTTTGCCGCGAAGGAGGGGCGGACCTCTGCTACACCGAGATGGTCTCGGCGGCGGGTCTCGCGCACGGGTCGGTCCCGACGTGGCGTCTCATGGAGACGATGCCCGGCGAAGGCCCGTTAGCGATACAGCTTTTCGGCGCGAAGGAAAGCGACCTTGCGGCCGCCGCGGCGTTAGTCGATTCAGCCGTCGCCTCTGGACGGCTTGCGAGGCCGGTGGAGCTAAATCTCAACGCCGGATGCCCGATGACGAAGGTGACGCGGGAAGGCGCGGGGGCGAAGCTCATGGAGAGCCCGGCGAAGATATACGCGCTTTTGAAGGCGATGAAGGAGAATACCTCTCTTCCAGTTACGTTGAAGGCGAGGCTTGGCCCGCGTCCTGGCCAGACTACGGTGTTCGAGGCGGTGGACGCCGCGGAGAGGGCGGGCGCGTCGGCCGTCGCCATCCATGCGCGCTACACTTCGCAGATGCATGGCGGCGAAGTTCACCTTGACCTTCTTGCGGAGGCGGTGCGCCGTTCCAATGTGCCGGTTACTGGGAACGGATCCATAAAGGACTCGGAATCTGCATCCAGGATGGCATCTACCGGCGTGGATGCGATTATGGTCGGCAGGGCTGCGCTCGCTGAGCCTTCGATATTCGCAAGGCTCAGGGATCCCTCGTCTCCAGGCGCACTCCGCTCGTTGGCCGCCGCGCGTCGCCATATCGAGCTTCTGCTTGAATACAGGGAGTTCCTTGCGCGGCGCGATCCGCAGGGGCGCGTTCCGTCAGTTGACGCGCTGGTGTCGGTGAAGATGCACACCCACCTCTTTCGGTATTTCGCGGGGCTGCCCGGCGCGGCGGAAATGCGCCGCAGGCTCAATTCCGTGCGCACTTTCCGCGAGACGGAGGAGATTTTGCACGCTGCGGAAGAGGCTTCCACTGCAGCTGTTTAGGGTGGCTGCTGTGCCTGTCAGAGTGCGGTTCGTTTCGTCGCAACGGTGCTCGCAGGTTCCGCTCCGATGGCTGGCCCGACACCTCGTCCGACCCGCACCCTACGGTAGTCGTGACGGCTCCAGCCATCCCCGCTAATTGCCGTAGTGTCTTGATGCGCCGCCGCGTGTCGCTCAGCTCGGAGCGTCCGGGGCCGCCCCGCTCCTCACCTATCCATTAAGGAGCGTCCTTCTCGTTCTCCTCTGCGCGGCTTCGCCTTTGGCTGCGCCGCTTAGCGGGCGTTGCCCCGATGCTTCCCATCGCCACTGAAATTTTGCTATAATACGCGCATCCCGTGAGGCTGAGGTGGCGAGTGCCGCCCGATGCGGCGCGGGGTGATAGTCCGGGAAACGGGCAAGTAGGAAGGGAATGTAGAATTGAGAATGTAGAATGTAAAATTGCGGTGTCGCGAAGCGACTCTCCGTCATTCTACATTATCCATTTTCCATTCTAAATTTCCCAAAGCTCCGCCGGGCGCTTGTCAATGTAGCATCAACGCTACACGTCGTTCACGCAAAAATACTGGTAATATTTGAAACGAACGGCATGTAAGTGATGATGCGTCCAGCTGGGCGCATTGTCTCTTCAGCATTCGTTTCGGGCCTATACCAGTATGCCTTGCGTGAGTGTATGAACGGGACATGCGCTCTTTTCATGCACAAATAGGGTGTTTGCGACGGTTGTGCGCAGGACGAGAATTTTCCGCATTGAATTCTCGCGCAGAGACGCAGAGACGCGGAGTTTTCTCGGCAGGGCGGTTTCGATGAAACTGCCGCAAATGAAGGAACTGGCACGGACATGAGGCGATTGACTTTGTCATTGGCTGCCGCGCTGTTCCTCGGAGGCGTGGCGATGGGAGACACGACGGCACTCACCGCGGCAAAGAAGGCGAAGAAGGATGAATTCTACACGCAGCGGGTGGACATCGAAAACGAGTTGCGGCACTACAAGGCGCACTTCAAGGATAAGGTAGTCCTCTGCAACTGCGACGATCCGCGTGAAAGCGAGTTCTTCAAGTACTTCGTGGAGAACTTCGAGAAGCTTGGTTTGAAGCGCCTTATCGCCACCTGCTACAAGTCTCAGGACGTCGATCTATTTTCGCTTGGCAACTGCGAACGAGCAATCAAGCAGGTGTACGAAGGTGACAAGAACGGCAATATGGTTCTCGACGACGACGAGGTGGGCGTGTTTGAACTTAATGGAGATGGAGACTTCCGCTCTGAAGAATGCATTGAAATTCTAAAGGAAGCTGATATCGTCGTCACCAATCCGCCGTTCTCGCTGTTCCGCGAATATCTGGCGCAGTTGATAAGGTATGAAAAGAAGTTTTTGATTATCGGACATCAAAGTGCTTTAACACACAGCGATTGTTTCTCATTGATACGGGGGGACAAGATTTGGCTTGGCTTCGGATTTAGGGGTGGTGCAGCACACTTCAAGTCGAGATATGAAGACGTTGCGACGGCAAGTAATCATAAGGAGGGAATGATTCGAGTTTCTGGAGTCGTGTGGTATACAAACATGGAGATATCCAAACGGCATGAGAAACTTCCGCTCTATAAAAAGTATACGCCAGAGGAGTTTCCTAAGTATGACAACTACGACGCTATCAATATTGACAAGACATCAGACATCCCATATGACTACGACGGAGTAATGGGGGTTCCCATAACATTCATTGACAAGTATAACCCAGGGCAATTTGAACTCATTGGCATCGGAAGAGGAGAGTTGGGAAGAGAAATCGGAGTGAAGAAGAATGCGAGGGGAAGAACCGATCTTCAGTTGACAATTAACGGCAAGCCGACGTGGCCTTTTCAGCGCATCCTCATCCGCCGGAGGTGAACTGATTTCCAATGCATAGGGCGCAGATAGACTTGCTTTCGCTACTGGGAGTTTCGGAGTCTTGGAGATGAGAGATTTCACGTCTCCGAAACTCCAGAACTCCCAGAGGCGAAAGCAACTAAATCTTGTAAATCTTGTTAATCCTGTATAAAAAAGAAAGGCATCCGCACAATGAAGATCGAACTCCACCGAATAACAGTTCGCGAACTGGTCGACGGATACGTCGACGACGAGGAAGCCGGGGTGCGTGGCTACGGCGGCAAGCTCGACATACGCCCCGCCTACCAGCGCAACTTCGTCTACAAAGAGAAGGAGCGCAACGCCGTCATATCCACCGTCATGAAGGGCTTCCCGCTCAACGTCATGTACTGGGCTAAGAACCCCGACGGCACGTTCGAGGTGATGGACGGGCAGCAGCGGACGATTTCGCTCTGCCAGTACTTCAACGGCGACTTCTCGTGGGGGGAGCTCGACCTCTGCGCCAAGTTCTTCCACCGCCAGCCGGAGGACGTGC
>Ga0310786_10005699_pt1 | contig 16793 bp, 14 predicted proteins | sample AusTroGonzalo_MG_FD_203881 | JGI IMG/M metagenome (GOLD analysis project Ga0310786, IMG submission 203881) | Bovine rumen microbial communities from tropical cattle in Woodstock, Queensland, Australia - Gonzalo_03 (v2) (version 2) | ecosystem: Host-associated > Mammals > Digestive system >... | reverse complement strand
TTCTTCTTTCGGCTGCGGAAGATCGGCGACAAGCAGGCGAAGATCGAGATACGTCATGTGCACGCCGAAATCGGCGGCGATTCTCTTTTGTATTTCATCTAGCGATGCGCCGGCGGCGAACCATTGCGCCACGGCCGCTATCTGTTCATCTGTCAATTTCATTTTCGTTTAATCAAACTGGTGGAAGAAAAGCACGCGCGTGCGGTGAGGAGGAAGCATGTCGTTGTTTCTGCCGTCATGCTTCTCAAGTTGCCGGCTCTTGCGGTCGGCATAGCCGACAGGTGCGGCGGGATCGCGCCAAACGAGGGCAACAGCCCGCCCGCCCTGCTGGGCGCCGCCGAGAACGCTAGGCTCGGCGCGAACGAACACGAGGAATAGCTGCTGGCGATTGCCGAAGCAACCTCGCCAGAAGCTGTAGAGGAACTTGCGGTCAACCTCGTTGATGGCCGTCTGGGTCAATTTAGGGCTGTCTTTCGTGTCGCCAACGTCATTGAGGAAACACTGCGAATCGCCGTTTCCATACCAGTCAAGATCATTGTAGGCGCCAAGCCAGTCTATTCCGCCCGAACGAACCTTATTTCTCACCACGCTGGCGATGCTGCGGATTTCCTGATCCGTCACCTTCGCCAGCGGCGAGTCATTGTTGAAGCAGTGCTTTAGCGCCTCGGATGGATTGGACGAGAAGTTGTTGGACTGCGCACCCAACGACTTGTTCGTCGACGCCGCCCAATAATCGTATGGAGTATTGGCGATCGCGGCCAGAAACACGTTTTCCTGATCTTCGGTATATGGATTCACGCGCGGGCCACGGTCGTCGTCATCGTAGATGCAGAAACCGGCGGAGTCACGGAGATTGTACAATGGATCCGGATTTCCAATCCCCTGCTGATAGGATCGGTACGTACGCCAGAAGAAGTTGCGGTTGGCCGCATTGGCCAAATTGAAATTCAGACGATCAGCAAAGGTGACGCTCGCGCCATTGTACCGCCCGGCGTCGAAGAACGTGCCTGACATGATGCTCCCGCCCGCATCGTTCCACACCAGATCCTGCGTGCGCGGGAGAAACGCAAGTTCGCCCATGGACTGGAGATACTCCTGGTTCGAGACGAACATGAAAATGTCGGAATCGCGTCCGTCCTTGCCGAGCAAGTTGTCCCTCACCCGATTGAGCCATTTGTCAGCATCAACTCCCTTGTCGGTGCTTGCAAACCAGTCCTCAGGCGCGAAGTTGTAACGAGGGTCGTAGCAATATATAGTACTGTAGTCATCGGCCAAGCTACCCTGCAAGGCGAAAGGTGTTCCGGGAAGAATTGCGTTGGCGTAGGCCTGAAGGGCGGCATCTTCAGATGGAATAACTATGTCCTTCGTCTTGAAACTGAAGAGAGGAACGCCCGAACCGCAGATTGTCCCGGCGACGGATGCGGCCATGGTTGCATTTAAACCAAGGTTCCAGTTCAGATTGTCGTCAAGCAAAGTTGCTGGGACGAGATCCACCGTCTTGTCTGACGAATCGACCACCCTAAGCCACACGGCAACATTGGGAATTATAGTATTGTTGTTGAATCCCTTGTTGAAAGAAGTACCTGACCATGAGGCAGGATCTCCGTCGGTGGCATATGGCTGAAGATTGAATGCGTCTATCGTGTACGTAGTCTTTATTACACCGTTATTGTTCTCCACCACCTCGGTACGCTCGAAGAACGGATACTCGGTGGCGTCATTTGCATTGATCGACATCAACGGCAATTCGATTATTGCCTCCGCCTCATCGCCCTTGTCGAAATTGGATGCATTGGGCAGCGAAATGTTCTGCGGTTGGGACACGATGGTGTACATCGAATTCTCGAACTTCGTGCCGGCAGACCAAGTCCCTGCGCCGTTCATCTGAGACTGCGGATGCAACAGGGAACCGCTGTTCGAGACTCGCAACGGCATATTGTCTGCGCCAAAGTATATTCTCACAAGAGCCTGAATCTTGAAGGAACCTAGCCGGGAACTTTCCAGCCGCTTGAACGGGAAAAGCAGCGAGGCACTCATATTGACGGTAAGCGGTTCGAGCTTTATCGTATATCTCGATTTTGTCGTTGTTCTGATGATTGGCGGAGTACCTGAAGGGACAGGCGGATCGTCCTTGCGCGTTACCGTGAATTTCAGATTCTGGACTATCGGGCATACGCCGATGATCATAGGTGCCTGCTCTGTGCATGGGAGGGCAAGAGATGTGGGTATCGAATCCTTGTCGAGGTAGTCGTAGAGGCACGCGACGCCCGCGGCGCGAATCTGCGGGGCGATCACATTGACGAGAGAATCGCCTGCGCCAACGGGATTGCCGTTCTTGAAGAACTCCAGCATTCCCTTGGTGTTGTTGAACCTGAGGAACGGCTGGTCTTCGGGGCGGGAAAGATAGTAGTTCTCGTCATTGTTCGCGGAATAGCCTTTCAAGAATTGGTTTGTCGATGGATACCAGGAGTCCGTGACGAAGACGAGAGGCGCAATGTGGTTGCTCTGGGAATTTCCGTAGAAACCGTTGTTGCCGCCGTTTTTTATCCAGTCGTAGAAAGGCGAATCAACGGGGCCTGACGACTGAAGCGCAAGATTCATGTCCATGACGGAGGTGAACGGAATCTGATTCTCCGTGCCGCCCCTACTGCTTTTCACGAAATTGTCGAACGTCCTTGGATCGCCGCCGGCGTTCTTGACGGCTCCGGCGAGCGAAAGCCGTCCAAAGGAGCCTGAATTGCGGTTGGTGAATGCGCTTAGCGTGTTTACGTCAAGCATGTCCGAAATGTTTATGGCCGTGTACGCCCAGCGGCCCAAGTCGTAGTTGAAGCGCTTCCAGCGAGCCGTTTGCGAACGGCGGCTCCAATAGCGGGCCTGATTGACGAGCGGAGCGGGAATGTAGCCGAGGCCCTCGAGGGTGAGAACGGCGGCGGTGTCGTCAAAGCCAAGCAAATCATTGTTATTGTTGTTCTGGTAGCCCGACTTGTTTACCAGGGTGTCGCCTTGGTCGTTAGAATACGGGCAAAACACACGGTTTACCCACCTGTCCTCATAGCCCCTATAGAACCACTGGTCGTAGGCGGTGTAATCGCGTGTCTCAGTGGCGTTTACCCCAAGGCCAGGATAGATGTCGTTGCCGATCTTGTCGTCGATGTCCTCTATTGCGCGGGCGAGCGCTGCCTTCACGAGATCGCTCGTCGCGATGTTGCGGCGCAGGAATGAGCTGGGCGTGCGGCTCATGCGCATATAGACGGAGAACGCCACGGCGCTCACAATCATGAACGAGAGCATTCCGAGGACTATCAAAAGTGCGCTGCCGCGTCTTCCGGAGCGATCTTTCTTCATGGCGTAACGGCTTTTCATTGTCCGCGCTCCCCGTAGTTGAGACGTGCATGATTGGGAAGGTAGAGAGTGGTGGTCATGTCGTCTGCTGTTGGATCCACCTGCGAATCGCTCTCCATCCCGGTGGCGACCTCGGCTTTCAGCTTGTATGGCACGCCCCACGGATCCACTATGTGCTTGCCGGCCGCCAATGCGCCATTGTAGAGCACTGGTATCTTCTGGCCGGACGTCGAAGTGCCCCCCTCTCCCAGAATGAAGTTCAGAGTGCTTTTGCTCGCATCGGTGTCGTTCAACTTCGAGAGCGCGTTCTGGAAGACTTCCTTCGTCACGTAGTTCTCGTATGCAAGTATCGCGTTCGTGATTTCGCGGCATTCCGCGGTGGCGCGGGCTACCTTCGCGCGCTCCCGAGCGCTGGAGACGCTTGTCGTGACGGCACCCGCGAGAATCATTATCATCGCGATGACTACTAGAAGCTCCACCAGAGTGAAGCCGTTTTTGCTGAGACGTCTCATTTCTTGATGTCCTTGGGCCAAGTGGTGATGTCATCGCCCGTCTTGAATTTGCCGTCCGGGCCGGCAGACGTCACGCCGACGGCATAGGAAGAGAATTTGCGCGTCTTGCCGCTGCCGGGGATGGATATGTTGAACCAGGTCTGCGGACGTTCGAAGTCGATGCCGCTAGGTAGATTCTGGGTATCCGCACGTTCCACGGACCGTTTCCTGATGGCGCCGGTGTCCTCCCATGGCGAGACTATGCGATACTTGTCGGTTCCGCGCAAATGCGGCAGAGCGGCGTCCGCCTCGGTATGCCATGTGGCGATGTTCTGGCGTTTGTTGTCGAGATCGGCCACGCCAGTAGTTCCCGTGCGCCACGCGACGGACGACTGGCTGAACACCATCGTGAGGATGGACACGAGCATGCCAAGGAGAAGCGATGCCACGAGAACCTCGAGGAGTGTGAATCCGTTTTCGCGCCGTCTCATCTATTCTCCTCCTCTCGCATGTTGCCCTGGAAATGCACCTCCGTGAAGAAAATGGGCTGCGCCATCAAGCTGCGCCAGCGCCTGTCGCGCACGACGCGCATCGATATGGACATCACCGGCGATTCAGGGGCGTCGCGGAAGGCGACGAGCGCAAAGGTGAGCTGACCGTTGCCGGTGCCAGGCTTCGAGGGGCATGTAAGCGAAGGGGCCAGATTGTCTTTGCGCACGTCCGAGTCTATCGCGCTCTTTATAGAGTTGAACACACGCTGGGCCGTGGGGTATGGATCGGCCTTCACGCGCCAGACGTACTCGCCGTTCTCCTTGTTGCCGATGTCAAGATAGTCGCTCCAGGCCATGGCGCCCTGGTAGCGCTGCCCTTCGATTACGTAGGGGAGGTTTTTCCACGACTTCCACGTGATGTTGGTGGAAGAGAGCGCAAGGACGAGCCGGTTCATCACGTCGTCCGCGCAGGCCGTCGCGGCAACGTCTTCGCGGCTCTGGCGGTTTTCGCGGTAGCCAAGCGTATAGAGCGATATCATCGCGAGGACGCCGCCCGCCATGATGAATATGGCGAGGTTGACCTCCACGAGCGTAAAGCCTTTTCTGAGGAAATGCATCATCGTTGGCGTCCTCATATGCTGGTTGCGTCGGTCTTTGTGGTGCCGACCTGCTGAAGCTCCATGGCGCCGGACTTGCCGGGCCTAAGCGCGCGCACGTCAATCGTGAACTCGAGCGTTTCCCCCGTCCTCTCCGGATCGAACGTCACCGTCTTCACGTTCATGATCGGCTCGCTCACCATTGTGGGATACTGGGAACCGAAGATATAGCCGATGGGAAGGCGCATGACTGCAAATTCCAGGGCGTATGCATCGCCCACCTTCCACTGGGCGGAGCCTGTGTCGTTTTTATGCTTGACGAAGGCGTACATGGGCATTTCCTTCTCCTTGTCACGATTGGACCACCCAATGAAATGCTGCTCCTGCACGCCGCCAAGCACCACCTGCGATCCGACGAGCGTGTAGTCAAGCTTGTTTTCGTTCAGATTCGCCATCTTGTAGAGGCGCATGCCGGAAACGTTGCTGACCTTGGAGTCGTCGCGGGGATTGTCGGGATCCGGCACGCCATATACGCTGCCCAGATCGGCGAATTCATCGTAGAGGTGGTTGCCGCTCACGAAAGAGATGCGCCCGCCCATGCGAACGGCGACGGCGACGCCCTGGGATCTTGCGTAGTCGTCGGACGTTTCAGGCTCGACAAGTTCGTTGTAGAAGTAGATGGCGGTGGGTACGCGGTCGATGCGCGCGCGCTGTTGCGCGGCGCGGATGATGCTCGTCGCCGCGGAAATGGCGCCGCGCTCCTCCATGCCGCGCACCACCGCGGAGTAGCCGGCGGTGGAGAGCGTGGCGAGCGCGCCCATCAGGCCGATCACCACAAGCAGCTCGACGAGGGTGAAGGCGCGCTTAGTTGTACTTGTCGTCGTCATAGTATTTGCATTCCGTGAAGCGCGTGCAGACCGTTGCAGTGTCCGTCTGCGTATTGTAGCGGATGTAGTAGCGGCGGAACTTTCCGTACTTCTTGCCGGGATAGCCGTAGGCCAATGAAGATATGCTCAGGCTGCGCGCGCGCGCGGCGTTGAAATCCATGCCCACTGCGCAGTTCAGATTGCCGCAGAAATGGTTCTTGCTGCAGTTGCCGTTGGCGTTCTCCTCCAGATCGCTGTGCGGACAATTCTCCTCGTGGAGATCGTTGCACCCCTTCACGCTGGCGTTGCGGCATACGTACAGGGCCGACACGTCGATGAGCGGATTGGCCTTGTCAAGAGACTCCTTCACGATTTCCTGGAACACGGAATTCAACTCACCGTCCTCAAGGTCTACGATGTTCTCGTTCGAATTCTTTGCTATGCTCTCCAGCTTGCCGGGCCATTCGCCCTTCTGCGCGTAGTAGGAGGTGAGTGCGCCCTGCCAGGCGCGCTTCATCGCGTCCGCGCGCTTTCCGCGCGCATTGCGGATGGCCGCGGCCGCGGCCGTTCCGACAAGCCCCATGAGAACCGCCAAGACGGCGATCACCACGAGCATTTCAACAATTGTGAACCCGCCACGACGCTTCATCACCGGACCTCCTGATCTTCGCGCCAACTGTAGAGGTCGTCACCACGTGAACGCGATGTGGCCTCCACTCCGTCGGGGCCGAACGACCAGACGCAGGCAGTGGCCCTTACCTGCACGGTCCTGCCGCATGCGGATACTTCCGTCAGGCCGTCCCCGTCAAGATCCACGGAATAATGGAGAACATGATCGTCTATCGTTCCGCCTGTGGGCACGGATGTGCCGCCGGTGGCGGAGGCGTTGCGCTTCACCACGGCGGCGGCCTGCGGATCGAGAATGCCGAACCTGTCGGCCGACTGCGGATCGACGATGCGGCGGCCTTCGTCGTCCTTCTTGTAGGAGAGGCCCAGTAGGCCGTCCGAGCCATGACGCACGAAGGCGGCGCACACGTCGGCCGTAAGCCTTTTCTGCCCCATGCCCACGACTATCGGCTTTGGCCACGCCTTCTTCTCCTGGAAGATCATGGTGAGCGCCGTCGCCGTATTGGCGACAAGTTCCTGCGTCGCCGCCCGCTGCGAACTCTTGGTCACCCTTCCGAAGCTCATAACGGCAACGCCCATGAGCATTGCAAGTATGCCTATGACAACAAGCATTTCTATGATTGTGAAGCCTGCCTTTTTCATTATTCTCTTCCTCAATTCTTCATGATTGATATGTCGTCCTTTGTCCACTTGAGGACAACGGAGCGTTCCTGGTCGGTAAGCGTGTCAAGATCGGTCCACGGCGGGAACGTCATGCCGTCCGCGCCGGAGCTCCACACGCGATACGTCTGATGCGGCGGAGGCGAGTAGTAGAAAAGCTCGTACCCCCATCCGTCCTTGACGGTGATGCAGTCGAGGACGTACTGCTGGGATGTCGATCCTTTGCCGCCCGGCGAATAGATCGTGGGGAAAGAATACACGTTGAGCCCATGATCCTGATTTTGCTTTCCCTTTATTTTCGTGCCGAAGAACTCCCATTCCTTCGATGCCGCGCACACATTCTCGAAGTTCGGCATCCAGCGGGCACATGCGGCCTGAGACGGTATCAGCTCGATCTTCCAGCGGTCGCGCCCGCTGCTGTCGTGATAGTCGCTTCTCACTTTGCGCCAACCGTCCCTTACTCTCCCGTTCCCGTAGAGAACGCCCGTGTCGGGGTCGAACGGCAAGTCGTTGTAGGCGGTCCATTGCGCGTATTCCTCGACGCGGAACGTGTCCGACTGCTGCATCATGAAGAGGTAGCGCGGCAAGAGGAACGACATCACTCCATAGCGCCAGAGCTGGACGGAATCGTCGCCCCACCAGCTTGAATTCTGCGTGCTTAGCGACCCTACCATCGAGCTGCCGCTCACTCCGTCCGTGTAGCCCTGCGCGAGGCTTGCCTTCTGCTCGTCGCTGAGATTCTTGAATGGGCCTGATTTGGACTCTGCCAGCTTTTTCTGCGCTTTCGCGATGGTCTCCACCCAGGCGGCCCTACCGTCCGAAAAGGGGAAATACGCGCCAAAAGGCTGCGAACGGCAGGCGGCAAGGATCTGCTCACGCATATGCTTGGAATTCTGGTCGCTTTTCGCCGTGATCGTCTGCTTGTTCACCGTGTCTAGCTGCACGCCGTGATAGTAGTCGACCTCCTGATATATGTCGCGCGAGCCCTGGAGGGGCACCGGCGGATACGTGCCGAATGCGGCATAGTAGCCGGAAAGCGCGTTCTCCATGCGCTGCAGGCGCGTGACCGTGGTTGCGCGCGCGGTCGAATCGCGCCCCACGCCGGCAAGACGAAACACAATCGTGGTGAGGGTGGCTATCACCACCACGACAACGAGCAGCTCTATGAGAGTGAAACCGCGCTTCATTGCCTTCTCCGCCTTGTCACATGCTGCCGCCGCTCGACACCGACGAGATGATCTTGATCATCGGGAGGAACATGGCGATGACGATGGTGCCCACCACCACGGCGAGGAAGATGATTAGCGCAGGCTCGATGGCGGCCGTGAGGCCGGAGACGGCGTTGTCCACTTCGTCGTCGTAGGTGTTCGCGATTCGCGTAAGCATGTCGGAAAGCGCGCCCGTCTCCTCGCCGACCTGCACCATGGACACGACCATGGGCGGGAACACGCCCGACGCGGCGAGGGGATCGGTCATCGACTCGCCTTCCTTCACGGCGTCATGGACCGTCTGAAGGGCCCGCGACACGACGCGGTTTCCGGTGGTGTCGCGCACGATCGTGAGGGCCTGTAGGATCGGCACGCCGGAAGCGAGCAGTGTGCCGAGCGTGCGCGTCACCTGCGATATGGCGGTGCGCTTCACCAGTGTTCCGGTGACCGGCATCTTTATGCGCATCACGTCAAGCGCGTACGCCCCCTTCTTCGTCCTGCCGAAGAGCTTGTAGAGCACCCAGATCGCAAACGCGCCAAGGAAGACCTGGAGGCCGTTGTGCTGGACGAAATTCGAGCAGCTCATCACGAACTCGGTGACGGCCGGCAGGGACTGTCCGCCGAGGATGTCGTTGAACACCTGCTGGAACTTGGGGATGACGGCGATCATCAGGAACGCGGTGATGCCGATGGCGGCAAAGAGCACTACCGACGGGTAGATCATGGCGCCCTTGACCTTGTTCTTGATCTTCTGGGCCTTTTCGGCGAACTCGGCGAGACGGTTCAAGACGACTTCGAGAACGCCGCCGGCCTCGCCGGCCTTGACCATGTTTATGTACAGGTTGTCGAATATCTTCGGATAGGCGGTGAGCGACTCGGAGAACGTCGCGCCTCCGGCGATCGACTCCGATATTCCGTTCAGGCAGTCGGCGAGGGCCGGTATCTGGTTCTGCTTCTTCAGCACCTCTATGCAGCGCATGAGCGGAAGGCCTGCGTTCACAAGCGTCGCGAGCTGGCGCGTGAACGTGGTGAGGTCTTTCGTCTTGACGCGCCCGAGCAGGAACTTGGGCAGCTTGATCTCTATGTTCTTGCTCTTCGGCTTCGCCTTGGGAGCTGCGCCCTTCTTCGCCGCAGGCTTTGAAGCCGGCGCGGCGGAAGAAGACCCGCCCTTCACTTCGCCAAGGGCGCTAGGGAAAAGCCCATGCGCGCGAATGGCCGCTATGGCCGCCGCGCGGTCTTCTGCCTCGATTGTCCCACGCTGTTCCTTGCCTGCGCCGTCGAGTGCGATATATTGGAATGTCGCCATGCAATACCTCGTTGTTTTTTATGGCTAGATTATACTTGATTGTACCGAGCACCGCAAGCGGAAAATTGGTTCGCACAAAGACCGGAGAATTTTTTTGTCAGCTTTTCGGGGCGACTTGACCTTCCTCAATGTGAGCGCGAGATGGTCGAGCGCTCGAAACCTTAAACTTGAAACCTCAAAAAAAAGAAAGAGACGGTGCGTTATGAACAACAACAAGAAACTTATCGTGGCAACCCTGGCTGGACTCGCCCTTTGCTGCACAACGCTTGCAGCCCCAGGACATCACGGAAACAAATTCGGTGGACACAAAGGGCCACCCGCCGCGCATCATGTCCAGCACCATGCGCCGAATCACATGCATCACGCGCATCGCCCGCCACCCCCGCCGCCGCGGCACCATCACCATCACGACAGCGGACTCGCCCTCGCGGCCTGCATCGTGAATCTGGTCGATGACCTGCTCACGCCCAATACCGTGGTGATGCAGCCCACAACTGTGGTGCAGACAACACCTGTCGTCTATCAAACGCAGACCGTCTACCAGCCTTCCGCTACCACGGTCTACCAGACATGGTGATGCGGCCACGAAGCCCCGCCCTCCAACGGCGGGGCTTCGCCGTCCTTGCCGCAGACGACTCCTCTAGCGGATCTTCACTATCAGGATGAAGATGAGCGGCATGAGGAACGACTGCAGAAGGACGAAGCGCATCAGAACCTGCGCGTTCGACCAGTGAAGCGAACGCTTGCAGTGGTCGTGCAGGGGGAAACGCACTCCGTGCAGCAGCTTCACGACCACGTTCTGCTTCTCCGCCATCTCCTGCGGCAGAATGCTCGGCGGCCGCACATCGACGCCGAGCTTGCGGAATATGCGAAGAAGCACCAGCTTCCCCAAGCCCGCGCCGCCATTCACCAGAACGACCGGCGCAAACGCGAACACGAGGAACGGATTGCCCGAAACGAGCGCTCCTGCGCCTACAAGCAGGCCAAGGAAACGTGATCCCGCATCGCCCATCAGCGCCTTCGACGGCTCTGCGTTCCACCACAGATACCCGGCAATCCCGCCGGCGACCGTCATGAGCAGAATCGCCCATCGCGCCGCAAGACGCGCCGCAGTGCCGCCTATGGGTATCAGGAAATACCGCGCAGCGGGCATGTAGCCTATGACCACGTAGAGGAAAATCGCGAGCGAGATCAACGTCACGAGCGTCAAGGTCCCGGCCAGCCCATCGACTCCGTCCGAGCAGTTCGTCGCGTTCATGACGAACCACAGCAGAAAGGCCGCGCACGGAATGTACACGTACCACGGCAGATGCCACATCGCCTTCGTTAGCGGAAGCCAAACACCGGCGACCGGCAATGTGCCCGGCTCGTGGGCATGGCCTATGTATATGAAATACGCAGCTCCCAAGGCCACGACCGCATCAAGAAGCCCCTTCTTCAGCTGTCCCCAGGGCACGGCGCTGCGATCGTCGAGATAGCCAAGGACCATGGCGGCGTACAGGCATGCCATCACGCCGAGATCCGGCAACGAGAAAGGCATGAAGAGAAGAAGCGCGGGAAGCATCAGCAGCGTGACGACGAATCCCGTGCCCGTGGGCTTTCCAGCGGACTTCATTCCGTCGTTTCCGAGAATCGCCTTGCCGTGGTCCTTCGGCATGTACTTCCAGAAACGAGGCAGCAGGAACAGCACCAGAACGGCGGCTGTCAATGTACCGGCGGCGGCCATCAGCGCGTGGGAGCGGAAAAGGCGGAACGGCCCCCACCACTGCTCAAGATAAAAAGATAGATAGTATAGCATGGCACATCAGACGGCAGGAGCCGGTTTGTCGAGTTTGAACGTGCAGGTGACTTTCGTGAACTTGCCGACCTCGGACTCGATGTTGAACTCGTCGGAGACGCGCTTGGAGTTGGGAAGGCCCATGCCGGCGCCGAAGCCAAGCGAACGAATCCAGTCGTTGGCCGTGGACGCCCCGTCACGAAGGGCCCATTCGATGTCTGCGATGCCGGGACCGCGATCCTTGGCGGTGACAGTCACGGAGTCGTCCGAGATCAGGAGCGTGAGGATGCCGCCGTGTGAATGGATGCAGATGTTGATCTCAAGCTCGTAGGCCGCGACTGCGACGCGGCGCGCCACCACGCGATCCACCTTGCGCTCGCGCAGAATCTGCTTGATGTCGTTGGCGGCATGGCCTGCGCGGGAAAGATCGTTGCGCACCACGGCCCATTCGCGGCGGAAGTAGTTTTCGTTCGTGGCGTGCTCCTGCGGCGCGTTCACGCCGCGGGCGCTCTTGCGCTCGAGCTTGCGTATCTCCACCGACAGCTCGTAGAGCAGAGCGCGCATCACGTCGCGCTGCGAAATGATGCCCACGAGCTTGCGCTCCGAGTCGAGAACCGGAAATCTTCCGTAGGTGTAGTTGTTGAAATACCTCAGCGCGAAGGCCAAAGGCATGCCCGCCTCCAGGACCACAAGGTTCGTGGCCATGTGGTTTTCGCAGACGTCGTCGATCCACCCGTTGTCGAGCGCGTTTATGATGTCGTTCACCGAGACGATGCCGTAAAGGCGCCCTTCCTCCGAAACGGGCAGGCCCGATATGCGGTTCTCGCGCATCAAGCGCTGCGCCTCGCGCAGAGGCGCTTTGCGGGCTATGGCCACTATCTTGCGCTTCATCACGTCGCGTACCTTGAAGCGCTGGAGAAGCTCCATGATGATCACGCTCGAATCGCCGCCGAACGACTTTGGGTCGAGCGGCATCTTTTCCAGGATCTCGTCGTCGTTCGTGTGCTGTGCCTGGAGTATTGTGGGATTGTATTCGGCCATGGACGTGCCTTTCTGCCTCGTGCAAGGATGGCGTCAGGCGCGCTCTTCCGCCGCGAACGCCTCGTGGAGGCGCACGCAGGCGTCGTACTTCGAAAGCGGAGAGGACACGAGCGGCACGCCGAGGTCGGACGCCACCTTGAGCATCGTCTCGGAGAGCGGCTTCGCGTTGTGGACCACAACGCCCATCGCGCCGACGATATGCGCCGTGCGGATGGCCTGGTCGCTTGCTAGAGATGTGAGAAGCAGGATGTCGTCGGCGTCATAAAGCAGGACGTCGCTCATCAAATCGTTGGCGACCACGGCGCCGACGGCGCGCGGACTCGTGCCGTCGCCCGCCATGAGCTTGCCGTCAAGTATCTTCACTACGTCTGCGATTGTCATTTTATGTTCCTTTATGAAATTGTGGGTTGTTGCTGCCGGAAAAACTCATATGATTATAGCACATTTCGCAGCCGCAAATGATCCCAAAATTCATTTGGAGGGGTACGATTTTCTCCTAGCGGGAATCAACCAAATGTCAGTTGGTTATCACCGAAGAAAATCACACCCATGTCGCATTTAATTTCTCACCCTTGAACTTCGGGGTGGGTTTTTATATAATATTGCCTTTTCTGAAACCCGCCTTTTGGAACGGCGGTAGAAGGACCGGTGCAGACATGAAAACCATGACCGACGCCAACCTGGCAGTCGCAAGAGTCGCATACGCATGCAGCGATGTGACGTTCATATATCCCATCACCCCATCGTCCCCGATGGGCGAAAAGGCCGACGAATACATGGCGGCAAAGCGCCCGAACATCTGGGGCGCAGTCCCCGAAGTTGTGGAAATGCAGAGCGAAGGCGGCGCGGCCGGCGCCGTGCACGGCGCAGTCTCCGCAGGCGCCGTGGCAAGCACGTTCACCTCGTCGCAGGGTCTCCTGCTGATGATCCCCAACCTCTACCGAATCGCCGGCGAGCTCCTTCCCGCCGTCTTCCACGTCGCCGCCCGCGCCCTCGCCGTCCACGGCACATGCATCTTCGGCGACCATTCCGACGTCATGGCCTGCCGCCAGACTGGCATCGCAATGATGGCCTCGTCGGGCGTCCAGGAGGCGCAGGATCTCGCTCTCGTCTCCCACGCCGCGACGCTCGAATCGCGCGTCCCATTCATGCACTTCTTCGACGGCTTCCGCACCTCCCACGAGGTCCAGAAGATCGACCAGGTGGACAACTCCACCATCCGCGCGATGATCGACGACCGCTTCGTGGCCGAACAGCGCGAGCGCGGCCTCTCCCCGGAACACCCGATCATCCGCGGCACCGTCCAGAACTCGGATGTCTACTTCCAGGGCCGCGAGGCGTCAAACCGCTTCTACGACGAGCTTCCCGGCGTCGTCCAGCGCACGATGGACCGCTTCGCCGAGCTTACAGGCCGCGCATACCACCTCTTCGACTACCACGGCGCGCCAGACGCCGAACGCATCATCGTCGTAATGGGATCTGGTTCCGAGACCGTTCGAGAAACCGTGGACGACCTCGTCCAGTCCGGCGAGAAGGTGGGCGTGATCACCGTGCGGCTCTACCGTCCGTTCGACGCATCCTCTCTCGTTGCCGCCCTGCCGCCGACCGTCCGCGCGATAACGGTCCTCGACCGCACGAAGGAATGCGGCTGCGAGGGCGAACCGCTTTATCTCGATGTGCTTGGCGCAGTCGACCGCGCATGCCGCACCGGCGCGGCGAAATTCGAACGTCCCGCAGTCTTCGCCGCCCGCTACGGTCTCGGCGGCAAGGAGTTCTCGCCCGGACACGTAAAGGCCGCGTTCGACAACATGGGCGCCGCCCAGCCGCTCGACGGCTATGCGCTCGGCGTGGATGACGACGTGACGGGACGTTCCCTTCCGCCAGCCGAAGGCTACCACATAGTCCACCCCGGCCGCCACGAATGCGTGTTCTGGGGGCTTGGTTCCGACGGCACAGTGGGAGCGAACAAGAACGCCATCAAGATCATCGGCGCGCATACCGACTTCTACGCGCAGGGCTATTTCGTGTACGACTCGAAGAAGGCCGGCGGCCTCACCGTTTCGCACCTTCGATTCGGCCCCAAGCCGATTCTCAGCCCATACCTCTGCGAATCGCCGCTGTTCGTCGCCTGCCACAACTTCGCGTTCCTGCAGAAGTACGACATGCTCTCGAACGCCCGCGAGGGCGCGACTTTCCTTCTTGCCTCTCCGTACGGACCCGTCGAGACGTGGGCGCATCTGCCCGTCGAAACGGCCAGGGAGATCATCGAGAAGAGGATCAATTTCTATGTGATCGACGCCGCCAAGATAGCCCGCGAAAACGGCATGGGCACGCGCATCAACACCGTCATGCAGGCCGCGTTCTTCCGCATTTCCGGCATACTGCCCGCGGACGAGGCCGTCAGCTATCTGAAGACTGCCGCCGAAGAGACTTACGCCTCCAAGGGCGACGCGGTGGTGCGCAAGAACATCGCCTGCATCGAGGCGGCGGCTGACGGCATACAAAAGGTACACGTGCCTGATTCCGCAACCGGGCTCCAGCCGATCGCGCCGACGGTGGATGCCACCGCGCCGGAATTCGTGCGCGAAGTCACCGCCAAGATGATCGCGCAGAAAGGCGACGAGCTGCCGGTCTCCAAGATTCCAGTCGACGGCGTATGGCCGGTCGCGACGACGCAGTGGGAGAAGCGCGGCGTGGCTGCGGACGTTCCCGTCTGGAATCCGGCGGCCTGCGTACAGTGCGGCCGCTGCGCGGGGGCATGTCCCCACGCCGCCCTGCGCCTCAAGGCATGCCACGAGGAGGCTCTGCAGGGCGCGCCGGCCGGTTTCCGCAGCGCGGACGCCAAGACGCCCGCATTCCGCCGCCATGGCGGCAAGTTCGTGGTTCAGTGCTCAACGGAGGACTGTACCGGGTGCGGGCTATGTGTCGCGAACTGCCCTGCCGCCGAGCGCGGAGCCCTTGAGATGCAGCCCCACGAAGAGAAGAACCGCGACCGTGATCTGGCGGCATGGAACTTCTTCCTCACGATCCCGGAGGCCGACTACACGAAGCTCGACATGTCCAACTTCAACGACGTGCAGCTGAAGCGTCCGCTCTTCGAGTTCTGCGGCGCCTGCGCCGGATGCGGCGAAGCTCCGTACATACGCCTTCTCACGCAGATCTGCGGCGAACGCCTCATCGTCGCGAACGCCACCGGCTGCTCGAGCGTATATGCCGGCAACCTGCCCACCGCGCCTTACTGCACGCGGGCGGACGGACGCGGCGTGGCGTGGGGCAACTCTCTCTTCGAGGACAACGCCGAATACGGCCTTGGCATGCGCGTCACGTGCGACAACCTCGAGGCTCGCGCCCGCGCCGAGGCGGCGAAGCTCATGCTCGACCGCGACGAGCCCGACGCCGTCCGCGAGGCCGCCGCCCGCGTGAACGGCATCGACCAGGCCACGCCGCGCGGCGTGGAGGACATGCGCGAGGCGGTGGCGCGGCTAAAGAAGGCCCTCGCCGGCCGCACCGACGCGCGCGCCGTCTCGATGCTCGCTAACGCCGACTGGCTCATCCGCAAAAGCGTGTGGCTCATCGGCGGCGACGGCTGGGCGTACGACATCGGCTTCGGCGGCCTCGACCATGCGCTCGCGAGCGGACGCAACATCAAGGCTCTCGTCCTTGACAGCGAAGTGTACTCCAACACCGGCGGGCAGGCCTCCAAGGCGACGCCGATGGGCGCAGTCGCGAAATTCGCCGCCGGCGGACGCCCCACGATGAAGAAGAACCTCGGCGGCATCATCCTCACGTACCGCGACGTCTATGTGGCGCAGATATCGCTCGGCGCGAATCCACAGGCCGCCGCCAAGGCCCTCGCCGAGGCGGACGCCTATGACGGGCCCGCGCTCGTGATCGCCTACTCGCATTGCGTGGCGCACGGCATCGACATGGCGCAGGGCTTCGCCAGACAGAAGACAGCCGTGGAGACGGGCCACTTCCCGCTCTTCCGCTACGATCCCTCGCGCAGCGCCAAGGGATTCTCCGCGCTGGAGCTCGACTCCAAGCCACCGTCGAAGTCGTTCGCCGCCACAGCCTCCGAGGAGAACCGCTTCAAGCTGCTACTTAAGCGCAATCCGGAACACGCCGTGGAGATGCTGTCCAAGGCCGAAAGCTTCTACCGCAACTACTACGCGCGCCTTGAAGACCTGACCACCTGCAACTGGTAACCGATGGCGGCTTTTGCCATGATGAAACGTGCGATATTCATTTTGTCGATGATGCGATTTCTTCGTCGGCAGTCTTTCGGCATTGCGGTTCTCTCGTCGGCGGCCGTGGCGTTCGCCTACCCGGAGTCTTTCAAGGAATGGGGCGGAGTGAAGCTCACGTCGCTTGTGGTGCCCGCGATCCAG
>Ga0310786_10005698_pt1 | contig 16794 bp, 23 predicted proteins | sample AusTroGonzalo_MG_FD_203881 | JGI IMG/M metagenome (GOLD analysis project Ga0310786, IMG submission 203881) | Bovine rumen microbial communities from tropical cattle in Woodstock, Queensland, Australia - Gonzalo_03 (v2) (version 2) | ecosystem: Host-associated > Mammals > Digestive system >... | reverse complement strand
TTCAAGTGATGGCAGGTTTAGATATCGTACATCGGATGGAAAGTTATATTTTGGTCATTCAAGTTATTGGGGTGCCAATTATGGATTTAAATGGAAGCAAGGCCTGAAAAAAGGTACTGCTCAAAATATGTATATGGAAATGAAGTGCGATGCAAGTGGCGGTTATAGTTATCATGTAGCACGTATATATGCAGCTAAAAATTTGAATTTCATAGAAAATCAAAATTCGGAATATTGGAATCGAGTTAATGCTATGAATTATGCTACTCAAAGTAATTATGCCGGAACTTCCCCTTGGTATTATATGGATACGACATTAGTTAAAATTCCGTTAAGCAATGTTGGAAGTAACACGTTTTATATAGGTTTTCATAGATGTGACTGCGGAGTAGAAGTAACTAAAATATATTTCGACGGACAAGTACAATTGGTGTAGAGGTAGGTGGTTAAAATGATTGAATATAACTTTACCGGAGGATCATACCGAGCCTATGTTAAGACAACATATCGGAACGGTAACTCGCAAGAAGCTACGGTTAATAGTAATAAATTCCCATTCATTGCACTTACTCATGAGTATGTGATTTTCGATTCAGCAAACCACTATATCAATCCATTGTTTACTACATTGAGCGGTAGATCCGAATCTGACTTTTGGAGATATCAAGACGATTGTTCGCTTTTAGTTAGAGATACATCTTCTACACATCAATGCAACTTCTATTATAATATAAAGCTCAAGCGTGGTAATGCTACAAAAATTGGTATTAAATGTAAAGAACAAGTTAAGTGGGCTTCTTATTATGATAGCGATGTAAGATTTTATAGAACACCGCCGTCAGCTTATGGTTGGAGTCAAGATACATTAGTAAACGAAGTGTTTGGTATTGGTTGGAGTGGCGGTGGACATTCATATCCTGCCGGAATAGATACTTTAACAGGAATGACAGTTGAAAGAGATTTAGTAAGTCTTGTAGGTAATAATGAATTTTATCTTGGATTTTATCAGAATGACAGTAAATTTGTAATAGATAAACTTTGGTTTGATGGTGAACCTGAGATTGTTACTGTAACTCGAACAGCTTTAAGAAGTGTGCCTCTTCGCAGCACTCCTTCTCTCAGTGATATTGTCCACTATGATTTTTTGCCGGGAACTTATCGAGCATTTGTAAGGACATCATATCAAGATGGTTATATGCAAAGCCATACTGCCGATAGTAATAAATATGAGTTTGAAGCAACAAGGCCGATGCCAGTTATTATAAGTGTAATACAAGGTATACCTGCCGCATGGAATGGTAGTGAGGTTACAATCATGTATAGTGGAGATAATAATACTCTTACTGTACAAGTTGCAAGTTCACATATTGTATTCAAGCTATATACAAGCGGTACAGAAATTTATAGCTTCACTTCACCTGTCGGTTCGACTACAGCAGACGTGAATAAGATTCATATTGCATTCTTAAAAGATACCGCACAACAACTTGCAAAGCCAAGCTTTATTTATGAAACAGGAACGGATCAGTATAGTTACAATCAAGAAAGTCCGACAGATGCACAAATGCAAGATATTTATACATGGTTAGAGGGGTGATGATATGGGTTATAGTTGGCAAATAAAACCAAAAGATTCAATGGTTGTTCCAATAAATCAGTATGCTCCGGCTGGTGCTGTTCACAATATAACAATCGGTAGAGTAAAAGAGCTTTTAACAGCCAAAGGATTTAATGCGGCAATATTAGTGCAAGAAACTTATGGTGGTGTCACTGGTTATACGATTATAACCAATTTTGGAAATGTTAATAGCGATTTGAATTTAGCTACCGATGTTTATTTTAACAAATCTTATAAAAATATCGGTTTTACAAAACCAAAATCCACAAGCGTAAGCCAATATTGGATGTGGTATATTTATAGGGATGAGAGTGGTATAGCAAACCAAACGGGTTCTGCATGGAATGGTTGGGCTGAATCAAAGACGGTTGACGGAATCGAGTATTATGTTACTAAAATGACAAGCGAGCCTACATACCCGCCAATATATGTTACAACATATACTGGAAATATCTATTATCATGGGGATCTTCCTTATAATTGGCAATCTGTATCTTCTATTGGAAGCCACCTACTTTCAAGTATTCTTAATATCAATAGCGGCAATCCTGTCAACAATGTTTCTGCACAAGGCAATTTAAACCTTGTATCTCAGACAGAGGTTGACACATTAATCAGCGAAGTTGTATTAGATATATCAAAGATAAAGGTAACTTACAGTATTCCAAGCGGTACATATTCGTATATCAAACTTGTATATAAACGAGGTTCTGTACCTACAAGTGTAAGTGATGGAACGGCGATTAACATTGCCCAATCAAGTACATCTCAGGTTATAGACGGTATAGCTGATGGTGGTATTTATTGGTTTGTTATATTTACGGATGTTAGTAAGAGTAACGCAATGAGTGTTGAAACCGAAGCTGTACCTATGATCCTTTGGGATAAAGACTTGGGTGTTAAGCATCCGATGTGTTCTGATTATGTATCGGTTAAGCAGAATTATGATGCTTATTTGTGGGAATTTATAGATACTTATCGTCTTGTCGGTTCGGGATCAAATACACCGCCCGGAGCAGGTAACACTTCTATTACATTCCAAAAAGGTATCAAGAGAAAATACGCCACAAAGATGTATATTGAGATCCAATGTAGCCGAAGCTACACATTACAATGGGCGAACTCTGCAATGCGTTTAGCTGACACGAAAACTGCTACCGGAGCATTGCCGAGCGGATATCTTAGAGTTAACTTTGTATCAGGTAATTCAAGTGGTGTTACGGATAACTATACTCATACCACACCTTATTACACATTGCCTAAGATGCTAATAGAAATTGATATTAGTAGTGTTGGTGCCGATACTATGTGGTATCTCGCATTCTGGAAGTGTAACGAATACACTGAAATAACAAAGTGTTACTTTAATGCACCTGTTGAAATCGAATCATAAAAGATTGGAGTTGTTGAGCGTGAATCAAATCTACGCTAAAGGAACATTTATTATAATAGACATGAAAGAGGGTTATATTGTTTTCAATAAGGAGAAAAAGTTCAAGCATGGACACACACATATAACCAACTTCAAAACGGCAAAATATTTGATTGATATGGCAATCCATAAGCGATTGCCTTTTCATTTGCCGATTTACTTACTTATATCTCTTCAGCGTATATCAACGGATGAGAGGTATATAGCAAAGATAGGGGAACTTATCAAGAATAAAAAGGATAAACAACAACAATATGTGAATACAAGGTAGGTGATCATATGACAGAAGTGAAACTTTCAGATAGTATGTCCACAATACAGAAGAAATTGAATAAAGGTGGAGATATTGTCTTTCAAGGCGGGATTTATAAGATAACACAACAGTTAATAATTCCTGCAGATACTACTCTTCACCTTGTCGGAGCTACGCTTAAAAGATGCGGAAATATACAGAGTATATTCCTAAATAAATGCAAGACATCTACAACCGGATATAAAGGAGCAGGCAACATTACAATATGGGGCGGCACACTTGAGGGTATGGGATCATACAATCACGATAACCTCTTGACATTCTTTCATAGCCATGACATTAAAGTGATAGGTGTTAAGTTTCTTGATACACTCTGTCATGCGGTTGAATTGAATGCTTGCAAGGATGTCGAGATAGAGAACTGTCAGTTCTTTGGGAATAATGCCGAAGAAGAGTATCAGGAAATGATACAGATTGATTCTGCTTATGCTGTGGGGTTTTGGTTGTCAGGTAGCTCAAAGAAGTCAAAGTGCTATGATGGAACACCTTGTATGAATGTAACAATTATCGGATGTAAGTTTGATAAGTCTGATTACAGAACATATCCTAAGGCTTGCATCGGCACACATACACAGTTATATCAAGGCGAGCCACACAGATACATTAAGATATTACAGAACTATTTCAACTGTCAAGGTGGTGTGTGTCTGTCGCTAATAGGTATGTCAGAGGTTAGTGTGTTCTCGAACTACTTTACCGGAGCAAGCCGTATTGCGAGAGTTTATAATAAAGACTATTCTTATAAACTTGATGGCACAAAGGTAAAACCGACCAAAGCCGACGGAGTATGTCAGGATATAAAGTTTAAGGATAATATACTGTTAGAGTCTTATGGCGATAAACCGTGTCCGGGAATATATGCCAAGGCATTAGAGGATCCTCATGAGGGGATCGAGGTTGTTGGGAATAAATTTGATAAGACAAAAGAAGCTGACAAGTATTATCTTTATACTGTCAACTGTAAAGATGTTCTTGCTGATAACAACAAGACTAAAATGAAGAAAAAGATTTTATAATAAGAAAAAGGGTAAGCCGTAACTGACTTACCCTTTTTTCGCATTTTTAATAATCATAATGAAAACCCTTAAATCGGTTAAGAATTTTTATTACATCTACTAAAAGTCCAGCATTCAAGCCATTCCTTTCTCAAGGTAATACGAGGTAATATACCCCAAATCGCTGAAACGCCCATTTTATAAGGCTTTATGCCCTCACTGTATAAGGTTCGAATCCTGCTATCCCTGTTCTTAAGCCTTGATTTTCAAGGGTTTCGGGGCTTAAAAAGACCAAGGTAATATAGAGGTAATACAGACTGTTATCCTATCCCAAAGCAGTCTGTATTATTTTTTTACTCTCTTCAAACTGCCTGTTATCGAAGTAATAATACTTCTTTGTTGTAAGGATTTCTGTATGTCCCATCTGCTTCTCTACGATCTTATCGTCCACGTGAGCATTGAGCAGGTTGGTCGCATAAGTCTTACGTAGCTTATGCATAGCCCTTGATTTAATTCTCACCATTTTACATATGTCTTGAATACGCTTTGTAAACGAATGACCTTTCACCCACGTTCCATTCTTCCCAAATACATATTGTCCAAACGGATTTAAGTTTCTTGCTTTGCGAAGTATCTTCTTTGCCTCATCCGTAAGAATAACGTCCCTTGATCCGTCACGTCCTTTGGTTGAGTTTCTAATCGCATAAGTTGTTTTGCCATTTTCATCTTTGTACTTAACCTCTGTCCGTCTTACGTGTAAGACATCTTCATCTATATCCTGTCTCATCAAGGCTGCAATCTCGCCTCGCCTCATGCCTGTCTCTATACCAAGTAGGACACCCAACTCGACTATAGATGGTTCTCTCGCCCAAATATATTCCTTAATCTTGCCTATCTCTTCTTTAGTAAAGACTTGTTCGGAATCTACTATAGGCTTATGATGGAATATCTTGCTCGATAATTCAAGTTCATCGAGAAATACTCTCATACTAATATTAGAGAATCCTTGCTTCTTGGCATACTTTATAGTACCAGATAAGATGATCCTTAAGTTGCCCCATCGTTTAACTGTGAGCTGATGTTCTTTTATTGTCAGCTTAATGAAGTCCTCAAGGATATTTTCTGTAATGTCTCTGATTCGCATTTCGGAGAACGGTGTTCCGCTTATAAGACAACGATACTCGGTTAAGTAATTGTCATAGGTCTGTTTCTGAATCTCTCCGTATTCAAGTTTCTTTTCTGCCCACTCTTGGAATACTTTCTCGAAAGGCGGGCTTTCTAATAAGTATCGGTAGTGTTCTACCAAAAAATCTTCAAGCTTCTGCTTGGTTATACGTTTGATCAATTTGCCATCAAGGTAAGTGTACCACCTACCATTAGTTCCTTGCCATATATTATTGGTATGGCATTGTAGTATTTTCCTTCTTTCCATATCTTCCGCTTCAGCTTGAATACTGGACAAGTTTATCATACCACTTTCGAGGGCAAATTGCAATAGTTTACTCTGTTCTATAGTTATCACCTCACCATTATATTGATGGTTAAATAACCCATTTCTGCCATTATATTGATGGTCTAAACCTTAAGGAAAGCCCATTGATTCGGACTCTCCTCAGATTTAGACATCTATGTTTAGGAGGTTATGGAATTATCTAACATATTGAATTTAACCAAGCTATTATGTAAACAATAATCCATTTCATCATCATTTTATTCCCGTACTCCCAAAACCACCTCGACCTACATCTTCAAGCTTATCGGTAATTTCAAATGTGATCTCCGGTTGTTTCTTCATTATGCGGAACTGACATATCCTATCGTTTTTATGTATCACAGTGTGTCTTGTAGCATATGCCGGGAACTTCCAAACATCCTCATCGCCACAGTAACTTTCATCTATTACACCCATATGGTTGGTCTGAATGATTCCCCAATTCTTAAAGGTAGAACTTCTTGGTACAATATGTGCTTCGTATCCTTCAGGGAGCTTCATGCTTACTCCTAACGAAATAAGCTTAAATTCGCCCTCAAATATTTCAACATCTTCTGCTGCTCTTAAATCAATCCAATCTGAGCCTTCTTTTTGCTCTATCGGTGTAATATCTGCATGATATTTAATCAGTATTGTCATTTGTTTTCTCCTCTTCTATATAAGGTAATTCTTTCATCAACTCTTCAGGAACCTTGATATGTTCAAGTGTTGAATGTTGAAGAAGCTGATTATATGTAGCCGCCGTCCTGTTTGCTCTTGTTTTGGCAGCTCTGCTGAGTTCTTGCGACTCCTTATCGGTATAATCCTTATTCGATATGTATATGATTCTATCACTCTCATAGCTTGCGAGATATGCTCTCAGCGTTGTTTCGGTCTGGAGAGACGTATGGTAATTAGTTTCTAAGTCAGCCTGAGTCATTTCTTTATCATAGCCGTTATAAATCTTTATTGCCGTAGGTGAGCAGGTAAAGAGAATGATGCTACAGATAATCGCTGTAAGTCCGATTATTATAAAGAACCAAATCTTCTTACTCATTCTTATCACCACCTATTTCCAAGACCGGATTATCAACGTGTAAAGGTATATCGCTGTAGAGATACTGACCATTCCACTCATGATAATTGCCGTCGCAATCAAACCAAAAGATTCCGTCTACATTAGTGCCATACGATCCGTCTACATCAGCAAGCCAATTATTATAATATGAACCGCTTGCTCCGTTTTTTTCATAATATTCACTATCAGCAGATAAATAACTATTCAAGCTTGTCAATTTGCCATCTACTGTATACTGACAAAGGATTGTGTTTCCGGCAATTAAAGTAACGTAACCTATCGGTCTTTCTACATTACAAGGGACTTGCATGGCCTTTTCTCGCTGACCATTAACCCAGTATGCTCTCTTGATAAGATTATATCTCTCAAGCGAAAAGCTGATATCGGTAGGTGTCTTTTGATTTGCTAAAATGTTTTCGGTAGCTGTTTTAGTATCAATAACATTTTGACTTGTTGCTGATGATTGATAATTACACGCTGTCAGCGTTATTAATAATATTAGTACTATTGCTATTATCTTTTTGTTCATTCTTCTTTGCCTCCCATTTTTCTAAAAGCTTCTGATACATCTCGTTTAAAGCTTTGTTATATTCTTTTTTAAATGCACCACATTCCTTACTACAGTACTTCTGTTTACGGCACTTGTCACAGTCACCTTCAAGTTGCCATTGTTCAGTTTCTGCTATCATTGCGTTTACACTCCTTATCTTCGTATCTTTTCTGTTTCTTCTTATTTATATGTCGTTCCTTATATAAACATTAGCAGTAGGGATTTCCACCCTACATGACAAGCAGGTTAACTTGCCTCGTCTGTGATTACCGCTCACTCTACAGCGATTCCTGATATTTAACTATGCGTCTACTAAACCTTACCTGAGCAGAGGTTTAACCACCGAAGTGTAATATTCCGCCATGCTAATGTTTATTAACTTATTTTTTCTGCATATTGGTTATCAGATGCAAGGGTTACTCCTAAAATCTCGTCATATTTAGGAGAACGATTTAGGAGAAAACGCCCGAACTTTACTACGATATTTTTATAGTGCTTCAGTTGTTCGATCTTTTCGATAACCTCATCCTTGTTATAACCTGTGTAGATTACTACCGTATCGTTACAATGGTATCTGTTTCGTAGGGTATCTATGAACTGTAGTAATTCTTCAAAGGTATCAAGAGGTTCAAGACCTTGAAAACAAACTGCTTTTGCACTGTTTTTAAGATAACGTTTAACTAATTTGTTGGTATCTATGATAATGTCCGGTTGTTTTGCAAGTTCGCTATTTTGACAAACCTGTTGTCCGTTACATATATCACATTTAAAAGTACATCGTGGCATAGCAATTATCATTGAAGGATCTTTATAGTTGACAAAATCAACATCTATTACATCTTTTACGAGCATTAATCTACCTCATACCACATTCGATTGTTATATTCTTTATAACGCTCTTTAGAATACGCTGCAGTAGGTACAAGATAACCAACAATACGGCTTACTTCGTCACTCTTAGGTTCGCCACATATAGGGCAAGTATTACCAAAGAATGTATGTGAATGTTTACAAATTGAAAGCTTAGGGTTAAATGCAAAATAGATAACACCTTTATTAGCCATGTTGTTTAATATGTCCCACGAAGTTTCTTCAGTAAGCTGTGCGCCTTCAAGTGATATATGAAGTATCTGACCGCCACCAGCTTTTTTATCAAGAGCTGCTGAAAGTTTTACTCTTTCATCAATACTACATTTAGACATTAAACTTACCCATTGATTTGAGTAAATAAAGTCTTCGTTACGATCATAAAGAATATTGTCTTTCTTACAAAGCTTAACATTTGCGCTCTCTGCAGGAATAATTTCCAGACTTACGTTGTAATCATATCCGGATTCATCCTGAAGCTTATTAACGGTATCCATAATTGTTTTTGCAAATTCAAGACCTTCATCGGTATATGAGGCTGCTCCAAATTCATCTACAGAAGTCATGCCCATTTCTCGTATTGCTTCAAACATAGCAGTTAAGCCGTTAGTTGTTGTTTGTTTACTTAAATTTATCACTTGGTATGAGTAGTTAGGTAACAGTTTCTTTTCGATATTACGATGGATAATATGTCTTACTCTGTCAAGAGCCATCATATTTAATTTTACTCTGTCGGTTAATATCTTTAAGAACTTCTCTTTGTTGCCTTTTGATTCAAGAGCAATACGCATAAGGTTGATTGTACTAACCTTAACCGATCCAATCTCAACCAAACTTCCACCAATACTTGATTGAAAAGCTTTTTGCTTCGATAAATCGTTGAGCATTCTGCAGCACGACGCGAGATTTGTGACTGAATCTCCAATATAGAAATTACTATCGTACCAACGAAGATTCTGTTTATTGCACCAACGAGCAAATTCTTCATCTACAAACTTACCATTTTGGAAAAGAAGTGCATAGGTATAAACAGGGAATGTCATAAATACCTGTTCACGAATTGCACATTCAGTCTCCATAAAAGCTTTTTCGTGTTCAATAATCTCGTCTACATAATCGATTACATAAGTGCCATCCGGGAATACTCTATCACCGAAAAGTTCTGTGATATAATTTCTATCCATAATAATTAAGTTTGTATACGGTGACTGTGTAATCCTACCATGTATCTGATTTACTTCAAAGATAAACTGTTGGAACAATTGTCTCCTATAATACTCAGGATCCTTAAGGTAATATCCCTGCTCTACATCTTTCTTCCAAAAGTAATATGTATATATGAAGAAACTTGGCAACGCACAAGCTCCGGCTGATCTGTTTGAAACCCAACAAATGAACTCTCTTAAATGAGCCATAAATGTTGTTAAGTGATGAGCAGGCTGTGTGTTGGTTTTAGGCAAAAAATATAAACCTTTTTCAGCAAGATTTTGCAATTCATATGCGTAACAATAGCTAAAGAAGCTTGCAGAATGGGCATCATGCATATATAATGCTCCTGAGAACTCATCTTCTAACCATTTGTTAGCAATACGTTTGCCATGAGCCTTTTTAAGTTCATAGTAAATTTTATTGAAGCTAAGTAACTTACAATGAGGTTTGCTCATTTCATCAAGTAATGTACGAACATCTTTTGTTGATACATTAGCACTGGAATCAATTGTTGAATCAGCAACGGCATTTTCTTCATCAACAAAATTGTCAATAAAATCTGTATAGTCTAATTGTTCTTCCGAAAAGCCGTTAATCTTTGTTATTTCCTCACCATATTTCAGTTTTAATTTTTCAAGCTGACGCTCAAAATCGTTATCAAGATTAATGTTAATCTTCATAGCATTTTCTCCTTACTGCATATTCTTATCTCCTTGTAATCCATTCACCCACTTAATGGCTTGCCCGAACTCCATATTTTCTCCGTCCACACATAACAGCGGAGCGGTCATGAAGCCGCGTTCCTGAATAGATTCAATAGCACGTTCACCTTCGAATAGCTGAAAGAGAACTTTCTTCTCTCTCAGCTTCGCCTCAAGAATCTTACACTTAGGGCAATTGGTACTAAATAACTCGATACTCATATCTTGTCCTCCGGCACTAAAAAGTAATATTTCTTAAGACGATCTTCGCCGATCTGTTTAATAGCGGCTTGAGCGGACTCTACTGACTTAAAATAATAAGCGTTGGGAAGATGTTGATAATTCATCCAAGCTTCGAATGTAATAATGTTCCTCGGATAATCATAATAAATTGCATAGTGTAAGGTTTTATCCCACGGCTGATCATCATCTGCCAATTCTTTGAGTTCACGTAATACTTTTAACTGTTCAAGAGCAAACTCCGCTTCTTCTTTAGTCTTATAAATATTATCAAAGACAAGCATTTCTTTTTCGAGAACCGAATCTTCCCAATTATCCCAATTAACTACCCCGTTGATATCGATGTAGTAATATTTTTCACCGAAATCGGGAACCTTATCAGCATCTTTAAGTATTTTGAGCGTTTCTTTGATAACTGTCTGCAATGTGTTCTGCAGATCCTCACCGTATTTATCCGGCACATCAAATGATAATTTCATTGCTCACATCCTCCTATTTTTGTCTTATGTTGTAGTAGTAAAGTGGCATATCCCAGTCGCACACTCTGGGCTTTTTTGCCCAAACATCAAAGGTAAAGTGTACATCTGAGCCTCTTGACAACGGTGGGAACTTAACATCCTTAACAAATTCTCTGCGCCATGCCTTAGTCCATACCGCTGTCCAATGCTCATCTGCACCATCAACACCCTTGAAGCCTCTTGGAACTTGATAGCCCCAATTCTTTGCTACAAATGAAAAACACAGCACATCACACTCAACTTCTTTCAGCTTTTGATCAATCTGCGTAAAAGCATATTCATGTAACCACCAATCGTCCGCATCTGCAAACAAAAGCCAACCACCCTGAGCCATTTCAATACCCGTAGTCCTTGCCACCCCGTCACTATGAGCATTGATCGACTTGGTTCTTGCGCCGTAATGTTTAGCGATATCTTCAGTTACATCATTACAGGCATCACAGACTACTATAATTTCATAGTCTGTAAAATGCTGCGCTTTTATGCTTTTAAGCATCATTTCAATTCTTCCAGCTTCGTTATGTGCCGGTATTATCACGCTAAATCTCATATAGTTACCTCAAGATTGTATCCTTCAATTGTAAGCTGAGTAATCAGTTTGTTAATTTCTTCTTCACCTGCGATTGCATACAAACCAACGGGTTCTGATAAATCTAATGAGAAGATTCCCATTAAAGAAGTTGCATCAATAACGCTGTGATTATGCTTAAGGAACACGTCACCGTTAAAATTCATAACTATATCCGGCAAACGTCTTACCTCTGCAATCGTACTTAACAAAAGTGTTCCTATGCGTCTTCCGTAATCCATGTGTTCACCCCCTTAATTATCATATAGGTAATGCTCATATAAATAGTCATACAAGTCATGAATACTTGTAGCAATATGATCTGCTGACATCTGCCACCACGGATGGAGCTGTACTTCAGGATCTGTTTTTAACCCGATGATTGGAATACCATGTTCTCTTGCAATGGCAAGTTCGAATGATGTACCGATACTGGTTGGATGATCAAAGTCGCAAATTACAAGGTCACACTTTTTCACCTTCCAAATGTCCCAAGCCATCTGTTCTCTCTCTACAGTTTCATTAACTTCATTCGGGATATGCTCATACGGATTAACAGTACGCCAATGGATTCCATCAAAATCAATGCCATCAATCAACTTGCTTATCGTTTTTCTCCAAGCATTTGCGACAAATCCATCAAGACCTGTAATGGCTCCCGCAAGATATATAAGTTTATACGTCATATCAACCTCCAAGAATTATTGTCTTTGCCCAGTTCATTGCTTGTGAGCTTATTGCCTTGCCAAAATATTGACTACTAATAACATCTGCTATCAGATCTGACTCTTCTTTAACAACATCATCATAGATACGCTTCGGAAGATTACGAGCTACAATAGCCATATCCTTGGGAGTTATCTGCTCCGGCAAAATGCCCTCGTCTATCATCTTATTGATATCCTTACGAACTCTTGCCTCGGTAACCACTTGTGCGGCAATCTCTTCAGCACGAGTCTTTTCTTCAAGGTGCTGAGGATCAAGCTCTTTCTTTTCATGGTTACTCTTCTTTGTCTCTGAAAAACTATCATTAACAATTTTCAGATAGAAAGGATTACGGCAATCAGGAGAATTGAGTTTGGTCTGATTCTTTACAACGATTCCCTCCTGCGCATCACCATAAGCCGGACTGTTAAGGAATGTCTTACAATGATCCCACGATATAAATGGGCCATCATAAAGCACATGAATATACTCGAGACCATGTGATTCGGCAAATTCCTTTACTACTGTCTGCGGTAACCACTGCTCGGTATCCTTATCAAACATATCGTAGACAATCCATTTTTTATCATACGCATCCTGATTGTATTTAACCGTATGTTTGAGTGTAGCCTCTCCGAACAATACTCTATTGCCAAGATCACGGAATTTTTCTTTATCAAGGCTCTGAACAAATTCCCAAAAACCACGAAGGTTGTTAGACATATTAAGTTCATTCTTACGGCTGAAAGCTTTAAGCTCGCCATCTTCCCAAGCGATTGAAGCATTACTATTATGAACTAAAAGCCCTCCAGCTAAATAATTATGATTTTCAGTTTCTATATCAAAACAATCATAACTTGCTAAATACTCTGGTAATTTATCACTAATGCTTTCAATATGATAAGGAATTAAATGTTCATTATTATCTTGTTTTAAATAAGTATGCCAATAATAACCACAATTATACTGATATTTTAATGGCAATTTGTACTTCATATCTTCAATAACATATGGTGCAATCATTGAAAAAAATCTTTCACTACCGTTTGTATTTAAATCAATGCGATAATATTGCATTTTGTAAAATATTTTTGATGCTTTTATTCCAAATTTATCCCAAAACATCTTTACTAATAAATCTACTTCAGTTTCAGTAAATCCTTCTGTATGTAAGCTGGCACGTTCTTTTTGTTGATTTGCTCCTTTATTAAGTGAACCATCATCCATATACCAAAATGCCAAACCTATTGGTGATAAATCTTGTAACCATAAAGGGTTAACATATTTTTTATAATATTCATTAACACACTTTTTAATTTCTGTTTCTGTTGCTATATTACATACAGAAAAATTTCTTATGCCCTTTGAACCATAACCACTAATATATGACTCTTGTTTCATAAATAATTGGTTTAATAAATGATTTTTAAAATCAGCATATTTTTTTTGATCATTAGAATGGTTATAACAAATACCATGACATCTACTTGACAAAACATGATTTGTCGGCAAAACAGGGTATAAAGATGAATCACCCAACATTGTACCAAGAATAAGTTGCTTTTGTTCTTCTGATATAGTTTTATTGTTTGTATAAAGAATTGTATTTGGAGTTAAATCTTTAGCTTCAAGCCAACCTTTATCTGTCCAAAATAAGTGATCACGTGTACAAATTAACTTACATTCACGACCACTACCTTTTGATACACTTCTGTACTTAAGCATAATAAAAGGTTTGATTTTGCCATGATTATAATAATTTAATATTTTTGATGGTTCAAAAGCACCTGTTTGAAAATTGTATGATAATACTTCAACATTTAATTTCTGATTCACAATTTTCCCAATAGGCATTTTTGTACCATCAGCTAACGTAATACGAGTATCATATTGAAAACAACCGTCCCATTTTTCAGAAATTTGTATATGATCTCCTACTTCAAACGCCCCGGTGTTAGCTACAACCATTCCATCTTCACTATTCTCTTTAACTCTGACTATATCCATAAAGTGCTTCATTCTTCCTTTTCCTCCTTTAATTTTTGCTTAGGCTGTTGACTTTCAAGATGTTGAATTAATTTAGCTAAATACCATGCTGCTTTACGGCAATCGGTAATACCATTTTTTTTCTTATATCTACAAATATACTTAAGCACATTACCAACACAAACAGCTTCAACTCCTGTTAAATCCTCAGTAAAAGCTTCAATACAATCAATTACCTCAAGCCCATTCTTGCTTTTGTAATGTCCCGGATTTACCGCAGGATCTTTACTTTCATATACAGATTTCTTTGTTAACTTCTCTGCTCTGATCTTCGCCAACTCTTCTTTGGTCTTAGGATGCTTACCTTTGTAATTAGGTGATACATCTAAGCTCTCACCCTCAATCTGCGGTTTAATTTCTTCAAGTTGTTTCTTTAATGTTTCCATGTCTGCCTCCTCTTAATCGTTATATACTGTATGTTCTTTATTACATACTAATTTCAACTTCTCCTTTACTTCTTGAAATAAGAGTTTTAATTATTGCTTCGGTGTTTCAATTCTCATATTTACAAAATAACCAATATTCATTAAATCATCAAAGACTATCTTATAAGCTTCTGATTTATTCATCTTTTGTTACCTCGTCTATCTTAACTAATATCCCCTCATCCATTGGCAAACAATCAAAATCAATATGTAAAGTAGCCGAACGCTTATAATACATTGCTAATATGGTATTATGTTTTCCATCTGTGATATAAGTTGGCTCTGATGTTTCTTCAAATGTACTTATGCCCGGCAACACTTTCATTGTTGCGATACCATGTTGTGTTTTAATATGCATATAGAAAGGTTTATGTTCTTCAAAATCTATGCCACAGAAGTCAAAGAAATATGTACCGCAGAACTCACATCGGCATGAATCCGGCTTAAGTAATCCATTACAGTTAGGACAATTTGTCATTCTCCACCTCGGTTATTAAATCGTCTACATATTTTCTATCTTCATTTTTCAGCACAGGCATCTCATAATCAAGCATCCATTTACTATCAATTTTTCTACAAGCTGTTCCACGCTTCTGAGGTACTGGAAGGTCATTCCAATTAATTCCAAACTGCTCATGAAGCATATCTTGAATCATATTACAAGTTTTATGATCTAACTGCTTATGTGAAAAATATGCTCTACCTACCATTTCAACAGAGTTTCTAGCAGCATCTACCTGACGCCAGTAAACTAAATTTGTTACTTCTTCTTTCGGAATGTTAAAACATCTACAATCAAACATTGCTCCACGCTTTAATGCGTTGTTATAAGCTTGATTTAATTTAGATGAATCTTCATTCCAATCACCTGCAAAATCATGATTATTTCTAAATTTTTCAATTTGTGCTACAAATACTCTATTAAACTCCATTGTAGCCATTGAAGCAGCAACAGAACACATCTTCTGAACTTCATAATCAAACCAAGCAGATGTTGTAAATGTCTGATAATCAATCAAGATAAGCGTTATCTCGTCCGATTGAGTATATCCAAAAACGCATCCTTGTATATTCTCGCATAAGTACTTCATTGTCTCTTGCATGGTAGTCATCATACATTTGTCAAAAGGTTTATCAAATCCTTTTGTAAACGTATGAAATGCTTTTCCATCAATTCGTAAAGCCACAGGAGTTCTTCGCATTAATTTTGTTTTTGGAATCTGTTCATAAAATGTTTTCATCCTTGTGCCTAAATTATCATGTATTGGCATAATTTATTACCCTCCTTATAATTATTCCTCCGGTATACAGAAGTAATATTTCTTCAAACGATCCTCACCAATCTTATCGATAGCTGCTTGAGCGGATTCTTTTGATTTAAAATAATGCGTACCATACATAAAGCCCGCACAAACAATGTCATCAATTTTCACAGCAAATTCATCAAAGTCATATATTAGTATATAGTGGTAATTCTTATAAGCGTCAATCTGATCATCATCAGCTAATTGCTCTAACTCATGCAGAACTTTTAATTGTTCGGTTTTAAACTCGGCTTCTTCTTGTGTTCGAAAGACATTTCCTATTTCTAACATCTGAAACTCTTCTGTCATATTATCCCATTCTGTACAACCAATGGTGTTATTAAACTTTATATACCAATATTTATCACCCATTTGAGGCCATGACTGTTTCTCCTTGTATTTCTCAAGCGCAGCTTTAATCTCTTCTCCAATTTTCTCTGCCATCTCTTCAGGCACATCAAACGTTAATTTCATTTTTCTTCCCTCTCTATTCTTTTCCATGAAATTATTGTTCCGCATTCACTAGCAGATTCTACAATATCAACTTGATAACCTAATTCTTCCAGTTCCTCTGCAATTTTAGGCTCTATACGATAATAAAACGAAACATCATAATTGCCATTATTAACTGCTTTTTGAATCATTTCAATTATTCTATTGCGAGCCTCTTCCAATTTTTCAGTTTGTTTCTTATCTGATATCTTTCTAGCTTCTTCAGCAGTACACAGTTTCATATTTATATCCTTTCATAATC
>Ga0310786_10005697_pt1 | contig 16796 bp, 12 predicted proteins | sample AusTroGonzalo_MG_FD_203881 | JGI IMG/M metagenome (GOLD analysis project Ga0310786, IMG submission 203881) | Bovine rumen microbial communities from tropical cattle in Woodstock, Queensland, Australia - Gonzalo_03 (v2) (version 2) | ecosystem: Host-associated > Mammals > Digestive system >... | reverse complement strand
TTCCCGATGACCACGGCGCGCAGGGCGATGTCCGGCATGTGGATGCTGCCCGCCCGGCTCATCTCGATCTCACGGAGATACTGGCTGTTACCCGCAGAGGCTATCGGAACCGACATGGAGATGTGCGGGCCTTCGAGTCTCAGGCAATCGTGTTGCAGAGTGCTCGGCTTGTATACCCAGGAAGGGAGGTCCCACTCAGGTATGGCACCGGGAAAATGGTGACATGGTCCCAGAACGAGCCTGTCTCTGAGCCATGTCCAGTCCTCGACGTTCTGGAGTTCTTGGAGGACGAGGTTCGCTTCGGTGAGGACTTCGCGGTATTTGTCGTCCTCGGGTGTAAAATCAAGGAGAACCTTTTCCTGGAGGTAGTACACTTGCTGGACGAAATCATAGGGCTTCATTCCTTCTGACATCATGGTTGTCTCCTAACGCTTGCATCAGTGCGGATTATACCATGGAAACGGCAAGTCCCCTGGGTGGGCGATGATCCAGGGGACTGCACGAAAGGAGCGGTGACCGAGCTTATGGGGGAAGGACGGCGACCGATTGCATTATATCACTACGGTTGTTAATTCTGCGCAGCTTCTTCCAGCTCAGCTACCCTGGATTCCAACGAGCTGATCTTCGAGCCGAGATCGCTTATAGCCGAATCGGCTTTGGTTATCGAGGCCATTGCTTCCCGGAAGTTCGCATTGATCTTGTTCACCAGGCGGATGATGTCATCCCTGTGATCTAGCAAGGCGATCATGTTACTTGACCCTGTTCAGCTTGGGGTTCTTGCGCTTGGCGGCCGGGCTCGCCTTGCGCGAGGCGTTGGCGACGATGGCAGCAGCGGCGTCCTTGGAATACTTGCCGCCCTTCATCACGTTCTTCACAGCTTCCTTGAATGACATGGTGCGTCCTTTCGATCTAGGAACCGATGATGCCATTATACACCGATGCCCCCTGGAGGACACGGTACAGGGGGCATCGGTGCTATTCGTGGTTCGCGGGGGAATCACGGTATGCATTGTAGCATATTATGCCGAAGGTGCGAAAGCTTCTGATCCATCTCTGGTTATACTGTAAACAATGGTAGCACTATCCCCCGCTGGTATTGTTGTCGGGGTATCGAAAACAGTACGATCGAGTAGATATTTGGTTGAGGAATCGTAGGTGCTTGCTATGCCTGCGAACAGGCCAATTTCAGCAATTGTCAAAGGAGCGCTTCCGGTGTTTCGAACACCAAAAGACCATGTGGTTTTGATTGTCTTGTCTGAGAGCAATGTTGTCTCGGTCGTAATAGATGTTGCTTCGATCCCAGATGTGATTCTACTGCCCAATCTGTAATCATTAGCTGTTGGCGGGGTTGAGTCTGTGCCTATTGAAATAAAGCTCCCGGCAGAGGTGTAATAGCTATAACCATATTGTAATTGTGGCGCAACTCCGAATATATTACCGGCATTGGGAGCGGTAAAGCTAGCTTGTGACGCAGCGGTTCCATCAGCACTTTTTAGAGTACCAAATACTTTGGTTCCACATAAACAATATATAAAAGCTATTCCATTATAAGTAAGCATTTAGATCAACCGCCCTTCTACAGAAAACGTGATAGACGATCCTTCATTTAAGTCAATATCCCCACGCCCCCTTGTATACCCGCTAGGAATCTCGAAATTCAGAATGTACTGAATAGATGCAGAGTCTCCTGCGGGAATGGTAACCGGGGTTTGCAGGAGGGTGTGGTCTAGGAGAGCGTAAGCACTATACATATTTGAGCCCCTGCCAAAGACATTAATTAAGCCAACTTCAGTTACGGTTATTGGCGAGTCTGATGTATTTGTCAAACCGAACAAACCAGTAGCCGTAGCGACATCGCCAGATATGCTTATATCCCATGTAACTGAAGTCGGGTTTAATCCAGATTGAATCATGCTCGGCATGGTGTAATCAGAGAGATTTGGTGCAGTTGTTCCAGAACCTACTATTATGCAGTCGGCATTGAGATTACTTGAAGTATTGGCATAAGTAGGTAGATGAAAGCCTTTTCCTTTTGTCTTGTCACTACTACCAATACCATAATATTTATTATAGGTAGTTCCTGAGAAATCTTTAATGCTAACTTTAGAATTCCAATTTTCTGTATCTATTAAAAAAGGAAAACATAGAAATTTTATTCCATTTTCTGTAAGCATCTAGATCAACTGCCCTTCTGCACTGGCGGTAACAGTTCCACCGTGTAAGTATACTCGCCCGATGCCATGCGTATAACGTTGTCCGCCGGTTGTGATGTCCATGATGGCGTCCGGCATCTGCGCAGGCGTCCATGTCTGCTGTGAGCCTAGTTTAGCACGGATCGCATTTGCGATCGCAGTATAGTTTGCGTCATCTGTTCGCTTGATTGTCATGTTCTCACCGCCTAGTAGTTCTGGTTATCTGCGTTCTGCAACATGTCGAACAAGCTATCTGTGGACATAAGGATCGCCATTGTCAATCCAAGGCCACGATTACCGGCGATCGTGTCTCCTGTGTTATTGGTGACCCAGACTTTCGGCGTACCATGTTGCGGATCTTCAGGAGGTGGAACATTGATCGGGTACCAATTGTCGCAATCCATGTTGACGGCATCGAGGTCCAATTTGAACTGACCGTTGCCTAATCCGAAAATACCAAGAGGCGCAACCGGCTCATAATCATCGACATAGTCTTCCCAGTCCATAGGCCCGACATATGAATTTCCAAGGAAATCATAGATGACCACGCTGCTGATGTCGATAGACTCAGAGCTGCCATCTGCCAGAGAGCCTGTGGATTTATAGAATCCGAGGCCGATAAACGCGATGCTTGTATTTCCAGTCCCAGCTGTACCGGGATCGCCTTTAAGATTATGGAATGCGAAATCGAACGAGCGGACCGACGGTGTGCCGCCGGTGGTTACAGTGACGCTCGGCATGCCGGAGTTGTTGTCTACTGACGCTGTTGCACCTGTGATCGTAGCATCCTGTCCCGGAGCACCGTCATGGCCTATGACGCCGTCTTGGCCCTTGAGGTTATGGAAGTCGAAGTGCATGTTGCCGCCTTCGTCAGTGGTCACATTGACGGTCGGCGTGCCTACGACATCATCGACGGTAGCGGTGGCACCGGAAGGCGCTACGCGGACGACATGCTTCTCATCCTCGGGAACATAGATCTGAATGGCGCGGATGTGGACGTTGGTTCCTATATGCGTGATTGGCGAGGTGAGCACGACGGTGTTATCGACGATATTGTAATCGACGCCCTCACGCAGATCGAGACCTTCGACATCCACGAAGATGATATCGAAATCATCGAATCCCTCTATCTGGATAGGGATGACGGTCTGCGGATTCTCGACGGTCTGGTAATCCTGGTCAGCAGATTTGTTGAACAGGTAGCCGACGCGCCTGTAGATGGTGGCAAGCTGATCCTGGGTCAGATCCCTGAACGTGAGGTCCCGTCCGGGCCAGCCCTGCGGACCCTGGGGACCCGGATCGCCTTTGATACCCTGCGGTCCCTGCGGGCCTTGGGGGCCGATATCGCCCTGGTCGCCTTTCGGACCGTTGCCCATAGGCGACACAACGGTTGCCCTGTAATCGGGCTCCATGCCCCAGGCCATAGGCGGGATGGGAGGATGCGGGTAGAATTGGTTGTCGTCGAAGATTTCCATCTATGTCCTCCTTATAAGCCAGGCGTCTCAGATACCGGAGCACCGGGCAACACCGATACTATACCATGGCAAACCGCATCGGTGACCGAGTCATCGGTTTTCCTGATGAACAAAGTGAACCTTGTCTCCTGCGGATCACCCTGGAAAAACGGCATGCTCGCATCTATTTTCACGTTTATGTAGTTGTCCTCTTCCTCGTTGAACGAGAGCTCGGCGGTGAGGTACTGGGCGACATCCTCGTTCTCGAACTCGATGAACAGCTGGGTGTATTCCTCTTCAGCAAGATGAATCGGATCCAGATGTATCGGGCCATACCGCCCGTCGCGCCAGAACATATCGTCCCTCGGAGGTAGCATCTGGCAGATCGGGCCGGGGTGATAGTCGTGCGACGGCCAATTGATGTAATCGTGGTAATGGGGATCATGCCCCTTGCCACGGTAATAGCACCCGAACGTCATGCGCATGGTGGCGCCGTTGCGCACGGAAAACCGGAGGAGCGCATCCTCGGGAGCAGGCGGTTTCATATTTTCAGGTATCCTGTATGCCATGATGCCTCCTATTATACACGACGGAGCAGGGCCAGGTTATCGAGATAGCCTTGGTTCGCTGCGGTCCTGGTATTCGGCGTGCCGGATGACGGAGCGTAGTTGCGTGCTTCCGCATTGCCGCGCACATAGGCGCTGGACAGCGGGTCGGTTGCGCTCACATACTCCATGGGCGTGTACATTTTCTGCAATGCCTTGCTTGCGCCAGGTGCCACGGACGACTTCAGGTTGAGGCGATCCGGCATCTGATAGGCGTTGAGCGTGTACTGGTCGGTATCCTCGCCGACGGTTACGGTTGCGTTCTTGGCTTTCTTGTATGCGGATTTGGATTCCTTATACGCCTTCTCGGCTTCGTTATAGGCTTTCTTCGTCGCCTTGGCTACTGCCGAACCTGTCTTCGAAGCGGCTTTTGTCTCTGCTGCAAGGGCCTTCTTGGCACTCCTGTAATTCTTTTTGGCGGTCTGCATTTCCTCTTTGGCCTTGGATGCAGCCGACTCGTTCTCAAGGCCGGCCTTTGCCAACTCCGGGCTTGCGCTGTTGATGTTCTGCCAGTAAGCGGCATCGAGGTTGCCATATATCGAATTGTAGTTCGCAATGTAATTCGCGACATCCTGGGCGTACTCGTAATCATCGTTCGCGATAGCCGCCTGTATCTGGGCGACTGCGGTGTTGTAGTTGTCAACTGCCGCAGAATCCGCAGAGTAGTAATCGGCATAGGCGTTCCGGAGGTTCTGGCGGCGTGCTTCAAGCTCCTCAACATCTGCCGCATCGTTCACGCGCGCCATGCCCTCGGCGAGATCGAGCAACCCGGAACCAAGCGCTCCGTTGCCAAGCCTGTTGCGCAATGCTGAAAGAGTGCTCTGCTGCTTCATCTCACGCTGTTGGAGATTCATGCCGCGCTCGATGGATTGCTGAGTAGCCTTGAGTGCTTTGGCATTGGCCTCACGGCTGCTCTGCAATTGGCCCAGTTGTTTCCGGTAAGCCTTGTCCGTAGCGTCCTTATAGTCCTGGAAGTTCTTCTCATAGGAGTTGAAGTTATCTCCGGAATTCTTGTTCAGCTGCTCCGTCTGCCTAGTGGTGAGTGTTTGAGTGTTGTCGATCATCGCCTGCGTGGCCGCCTGCGCCTTCTCGGCATCTGCGGTAGACGAGCCGGAGGAACCGTAGCCGTAGCCGTAGCCATAAACGGGCGCAGAGTTATCTTGGTTATCTTGGCCCGTTTGATAACCTGTTCCCGGATCAAGCGGATTCCCGTTCGCGGTTCCCCTGTCAGGCGAAGTGCCAAGACCGGTCGTTTTGTAAAAAGCAGACCCGATGTTGTTCATCGCCCTCTGGAATCCGTTTGCCAATTGTCCTGCGAAAGTCATTGCAGTTCCTATTCTTTGGTTACCCGTTTGCCTGTGCCGGACTCGACCCACGCGGCGAGTGCCGGGATAAGCGCCGAGAAGTACGCGCTTGTGCCGCCGTTGATATTATCGTTGGTCATATTGGGAAGTTCGCCGGTACCGGACGCATATTGCGCGATGGCGTTCGAGAGATCGGCTGGCGTGAGGCCCATATTGGCATCGGTCCAAAGGGAGTCGCCGGACATATCATCGGACAGGCTGTACTTGCCCGCACCGCCCATGGATGCTATAAGACTCTGCACGGCATCAAGATCGCTGTCCTTGGCTTTCTGCCCGCTCGCAAGGCGGTTGGTAGCAGATAGCCATGAAGCGACATCTTTCTCATCGGCATTAGGAAATAGGGATGCGAACGCTTCAATAGAATCGGCATCATCGAGCATATAGTTTCTCGTGATGTAATCAGCCATGGAGTCGGCCGTGGATCCTGATCCGAGGTTGTGCTTAGTGTAGTCGTAGCCTGTGTCATTAAGATACGAGCTGATATTGGTCACGTTCTCGGGAGACCACATGTAATCCATAATAGCCTGAATGATCGCCTCGTCATCTTGGCTCATATCGATACCCGACGCCGGAAGCATATAGCGCCACCCTTGGATTCCGACGGCCGGATTATCCTCATTGAACCCGAAAAGGTCGCGGACAAGATCATGCTTATACGAATAATCTGCATTGTTACCGATATCACGGAACGCCTCATATCCGTAGTCTCCGGTAAGGTCGCCGTAGATATCGCTATCATATTGCGAGTAGTAATCGCGGATAGCCTGATCTTGCATGGCATCGACGAACATATCACGCTGGGATCGAGACGGCGATGAGAATACCCCAGGTTTCTCCTCGGTTATATCCTTTTCATCAAGTTCTCCGAACCCTGTTTTATTGCCGTTTTTCAGCTTGATCTGTCCACCGGCATCATCGATCTGCTCTATTTCATTCGGATTGAGAAGCCCCATGTTGTATGCGGATTGGTAGAGCCAATTAGGTTTGATTGAATATCCTGGCTCTGTTATCTGAGGCTGCTGTGCTTCTTGCTGCTGTGCTTGAGGCTGCTGCGTTTCCTGTTGCTGGGATGATCCTTGCTGCGATTGCTGGAATAAAGCGAACGGGTTCATACCAGCCATCTTATTTGCAGTCTGCTGGTAGGCTTGCTGAAGTATGGTAGAGAAATCGGCCATGGTTCATCCTTTCTAAACAAGAGGGCTGCCGGGCTCCTGGAGCCGACAGCCCTCGGTATCGCCTATGGGATCAGGCTTACGACTGGCCGATGACCTTCACCGGAATCGCGAACACACCGGTATTGGCAGAGGCGTCGATGATCGGCAGGATGCCGTGCGACAGGCCCTCGATGACCCATGCGTCGTACTTGACATCCATGCAGCATTCGGTGAACTTGCCGCGCGTGCCGCCCTCGCCGGTCACCATCTCGCTGTACTCCTGCGACAGCTGAGCCGCCTTCTTGTACAGGGCGAGGCCGATGACCTGGACACGGGTGATCGGAGCAACCGGGCCGGTGGCGCCGGAAACTCCGGTGACACCGGTAGGCAGGCCGTAACCTGCGCCGGGAGCGGACCACGGATAATCGGTTGGTTGGCTGTAGAGCGCATTGACATCGGTAGCGGTGTTGGCGATCTCGATCGCGGTGCCGAAGTAATCGATGGCGGCGGGCATGCCGAGCGGGTAGTTGGTCAAAACCTTCTTGTACGTGCCGGCCGTGGGATCCCAAACCGTCTTGATGTAGTTCGGACGGTTCATGCGATCGGAGTCGGCGAGTTCGAGCATGAGCTGCTTGTCGCCGGAACCGGCATGGGAGATGGAGCGCATGTACAGATCGTAGGATGCCGTGCCGCTTGCGCTATGGACGACGTTTAGGTTGGCATCTACATACAGGCGCGGCCAGTAGGAGCTCGGGATCTCGAAGTTGAAGTCCCAGCCCATGAGGCGCGTGAACGAACCGTTCTTGATGTCGGCGTATGCGGACTCGGTAGCCGGGATGCCGCCGCCCGTGAGAGCCTTCAGCAGCGGATACTCGTAGAACGGATCGATCAGGATGACGCGGTTATCCTGCGGAATGAACAGGTTGTTCCACGTAACCTTGATGTTCTGGAGCAGCAGCGGGATGTTCTCGTCGTCCCACTCGATGCAATGGATCGGAGCGAAACGCGGCGGGATGGCCTGACCCTGGGCGGTGCCGGGCTGTGCGACCCACTGGCCGTCGTCGCTGAAGATCTGGTCCGGATTCGTCTGCACCCAGCGGCCGGAGATATGGCCGTTGAGGACGGCAAACAGGTTGTACTTGTCGATGTCGGGGCCGAGGATCTCCTGCTCCCAGAGGTCGCGCGCCTTGGAAATCATAGCGGCGGTCTGCATGAGCGCCTGGCCGGGTGTGATGACGGTGGACGTGGTATCGGTTCCCCACTGGCCGATGGAGCCCTCGTACTGCATCTCATCGAAGATGCGGAATGCGACGGAGCGATGGCGGCCCATGGTGTAGACCTTCGAATCGAACCGGACATCCTGGAACACGCCGTACGCGGAAGCGCCCCAGCCGTCGCGGCCGTCTGCGTTGAAGTTCTGCGCGCCTGGCACGTTGTTGTGACCGTTGATGCGGCGGTCATCGTAGTCGGTGATGTAGTCGGGGATCTGGATGTCCCAGACGCGGCATGCCGCAGGGTTGTTAGCGATGGACTTGTTGCTGCCCATGATGTTGCCTATGAACAGGCCGGTGGTGTAGCGGCCGGGCAGAAGGCGGTTATCATCGAGACCTTGCACCCAATCCTCGGGCTGAATTACTTGAGCCATGGTATTCCTCCTATATTCGACTCTTATAACCTTTGCACCGAGTTACGGTGCAAAGTGTAACCATTAGTAAGCCTCATGTCAAATCATGGGCTCTTCGGCAAGCGGTTCCTCTGATCCGAGGGTTGCCATCATATCCTGCGGCATGCCGGCAAGCTGCCCCTCTTCTGGCATTATCGGCTGCTCGGGCAGCATCATGCCCTCTTGCGCCATAGGTGCTTCCATGGGCATGCCGGCTTCAGGCGGCATTGGCTGCTGCACCGGAGCACCCATGGGCATCTGGGGCTGCATGCCCATCATCTGCTGCATCTGGTCTATCTGGCCCTGTTGCTGCGCGACCATGCCCATGGTTGATTCGAGCGCGTTCATCACAAGATTCTGGTTGATGATGGAGCTGATGCCTGCTGAGATATCGATGTTCGAGAGCTCGCATTCGCGCAGAACGAGCTGCATCACAATGGCCTCGAATGTCTGGCGGTTCTGGTCGCTGACGTTACCCATCATCTGCGTGACGGATACCAGCATCTCCTGGATGTTCTGGCGCTCGGTTTCCTGCTCGCTCTCAATCAGCGAACCGGAACGTACCTCGAAGTTGAACAGGGCATCGTCGAACATGGAGAAATCGACCTTGATCTTATTGCCATCGATGATCGTCTCCTCAGCGATCCCGGATTCATCGAGCGCCTGGTAGGCTATGCCATCACCGTACGTCTGGCGGAGATCGATCTCAGCCTCGCGGCGCGCAGCCTCCTCGATGGACTCGATACGCTTGCGGGTCCGGGCATCCACGGTTATCTCATGCTCGCCCTTCATAGAGTTGATGTAGGACCTGATGGCGTGGTTGGCCCATTCCGCGAAAAAGATCTCCACACGCTTCTGGTACTGGTTGATCGTTATGGTCTTATCTAGGCGCTGCTGCTCGACGCCCTGGGGCGTTGCAGAGTAATGCGGCACGTTGGCATCGGATGCTACCGTGGCATCGGTGATGTTGAGGCTGTTCATCATGCGGCCGCTGATGCCTTCGAGGATGCTGTTGTACCCGGTCAGCGTCGCCGTCTCGATGGGGAACTTCTCGATATGGTTGTTCGGGTTGGTTCCCATGGGCCAGATGGCGCCGGGCTTCATCTTCATCTTCGGGTTGCTCAGGTTGCCGAACACCTGGAGCGGCGGCTTGAGCGAGAGCAGGAGCGTCTGGTATGCGGTACTTTGGAATGCATCGGCATACTGCTGCTGGGCCATGGTCCACATTACAGATGAGCAGCCGTAGGGGAACTCTGGATCTGGTTCCAGGATGAGGAAGTGGATCGGCACATCCTTGCGCGGATCGTAGTTCGGAACCCTGCGCAGGATGGCGTTGATTCCCGGAACGTAGGTCACGAACTCATCGTCGCCCTTGCAGTAATAGGTCCTGACCTCCACGGAATTGTTGTAGCCCTGGCCCTTCTTCTTGTCTCCGAGCGGAATGGATGCCGCATCTGGCCCATCCTTGAGCTCGTTCTCAACGATGTATCTGACAACATCGGCATCATAGGTCGGATCGGACACGGTACCGGTCTCCATATCGAGAAGGTTCTTCAGATTGGATAGCGGTATGTATTCGCGTATGATGTACCAATCGGCTTCCTCGATCGCCTTGCAGTCAGGCGATGGGATCACGTCGTTGTAAGGGATCAGCGTGTAGGATACGCGGGGATCCCCATCAAGATCGCGCTCAAATCCCGTGCGCACGCATGCAGGCCCGTAGACATAGGATGCATCGAATGTCTTCCAGATGTTCTTTAACATGTCGTGGCCGTCGTACTCAGAGGTCAGGATCTTATGCTTGAACAGGAAATCGATGATCGCCTGCTGGATCGAGTTCTTGTCGAACGGGGTGACTATCTCCCCGTCGGGAACCCGCTGCAACGTCTGGCTGCGGATCTTGCGCATGATGGTCTGGGTGGAGCCTTCGGACCACTTGAGGTTCTTATCCCCAGCTTCGAAGAGGCTCATGTTGTGGGCGACCTTGCCGAAGAAGTCGAACCCCTTGACGCGGTTCTGGTGCATGGACAATCCCTCGCGCCACTTCTTGTCGAGGCATGCAGCCTCCTCCTTGCCGACCTTATCAAGATCGGCTTCCTTGATAGGAGGGAGTTTCCCGATGTCTGCCATTAAATATCACTCCTTCTGTATGCCTCGCGGCTTCCCTTTGTTTCGAAGTCCGGACGCAGATAATTCTCGTTCGGCTCCACCATCCTGTCTTGCGTCATTATCCTCGGAAGGTTGACTTTGGACAACCCGCGCCCTGGGAGCGATGAGAGCTCGGGAGGATTGACCGACGGGAGGTTGATGTTCGGCGCGTAGCTGCGGCCATAGGACGACCTGCCGCCGCTGCCTCCGGATCGGCCGGAACCGCCGGACCTTGTCGATTTGGCATTGGTCGAAGTTCCATCGTTACCGTTGCCTGAGCCAGACCCGTTCCCATAGAGATCCGAATGGCCCGTGTCCGTTCCATCGGTTGACCAGCTCTGGATGTCAGGCGTGGTTATCTTGCCGATATCGCGAGGCACAAGACCGCGCTGACCGGTAGAGTTCCCAGTGACTATGCTCTCGGTATCCCAGTCGTTCTCCCTGCTCATGACGAATTGGTACCCCTCTTTATTCTCCATGGGAGCGAGGGTTATGGGCGACCACCACGACGGGTAATAGCCTGTTGCATACCAATCGCCATTGTCATCCTGAGCCCATGTGGTATGGCGTTGGTTGTATTGGGCCGGTGATTTGAGTTCATCTGCCCACAGCTTGTCGTAGTAGATCGATTTGATTTCATTTATAAGGGCATAATGCTGCTGCTTCAATTCAGACACTACGCGCTGCCCTTCTGTAAAGTCGCCGTTACCGGCAACGTAATAATTAAGGGCGCCTGATTGTTCAAGTTCAGCCCACTGGTCATTGAGGGTCGCGATATTATCCCACAGCCATTTGCTTATATACACCTTGGTATCATAATCGAGCATGAATCCTTCCCGATACAGCTGATCGACGCTTTCGGATTGCAAAGCGGATACGGCCATAAGGCATGTGGCAAGCTTATCCTGTTCGCTTTTCTCTACGGTTTTGGTCCACGGGTCCTCATACATACTGAATGCCTCGATGGAATTCATCTGCTCTGGATCATAGATGATCCTATCAGGCATTTCGTGCGACATATACCCTGTCTGCGGCTGCATCACAAGATCAGCCAAAAGGCCCATGACAGGGTTGTTCTTCGTATATTTGCGCACGATGGCATCCTGGTATGTGGTGTACTGCGTTTTATTGTTCTCCTTGGCATCCTGCGTGAGACGGCCGGTCGCATCGGTCTCATACACCCGCTTATACGAAGGCTCGAAATCTTGGGATCCGTTGTATATCTCCCGGATGAAACCAGGGGTGAGGAACTGCGACACGAACGACAGGCCGAAACTTGTCATCTTGCCGTTGACGATATCGCTCATGGTTGGAGGTCCGCCCATGGCTTTGGCATAGCCTTCTACATCCTTGTCATAATCCTGTTGGAGTTCTGACATGGGATCGAACAACACGGCGACGGCATCTGCAACCTTCGTCACAGGATTGTTAGACAGGTAATACGCAAGGCCGTTTGATATAAGGTCGAGCCTCGGCTTACCGAGAGCCGCGCTCTTTCCAAACACTGCGATGGGAAGCGCAAGCCCGAGGATATCCTCAAGCCACCAAGCGACATCGACGCGTAGTCCGAAAATAGTCCATTCCTTGAAATTGCCCCATTTATCCTCATCCTCAGGAGGCTCTATGGCCCCTGCCATCCCCATGAGGATGAGCGCGACCATCGCCGGACCCATGTGCAGGATATCGATCATGATCGCTTCTTTGAGATTTGCCTGGAATTGGACATCGTTGAGCGCAAGGTCTCCGAACTTCAATCCGCTCTTGCCGAAGGGAATGTTCTTTCCGGCGCCGTTGGTAAGAAAATCGGTTACCACATAATGGATGGAGGATATCGGCGCAACCATATTGAGCAAACGGCCCATGCGGTTCGTGGCATATTGGAAATACGGGGAGATGAATGCAGTGGTGAAGAACTCGAATCCGGCATGCCTTGCAGCTATCTCGGAATAGATCGCCGATACCACGTTCTTCTGCGCCATGTCTCCGCGCTTCGCCCAATTGAGGCATTGCCGTGCGAGGATCATATCGGCACCTGGATTCTGGGAGCTTCCGTTGAGGACATCGATAAACCATCTTGATGGGTTCTCCTCAAGCTGCTGATCGAGAATCGTCCTGCTGGAACCAGGCGCGCGCATGCCCCACCATGGAGCCTCTTGACCGGCGCGCTGGGCGAATCTGTCGATGAAATTACGCATCTGGCCTTCGATGAAGATATTGTGGCCGGACATAACATTCATGAATTTCTCTTGGAACCTCTCGAATGCGCCTTTGGATTTCAACACTTGCTCGATTGCTGAATCTATATCCTGGCCGTTGCGAACGAGAACGAGAAGATCGCGATCGGCACCGACGAGCTCGGCAGACCTGAGAGCGATATATAGCTTCTTGAATTCTTGATCCTGGACTGCCGATTTCGCTATCTTCGGATCTACCTTCAACGAGGACACGTACGGACCGATCTTCGCCTGGCCCAAGCTCAATGCTATGCTCTGCATTCCCTGGTTGACGAATCGCTCGGATATGTTCGCTGGAAGCATGAACGCATACGACATGCCTATGGTCTTCCGTAAGCCGGAAAGGGTCCTGAGAATATAAGTGCCGATGGATCTATCAGCGTCTTTGAACGTGATGTGTCTGTTTCCATCAGGATCGACGATGACCGAAGACCTGTGGCTTTCTTTCAGTTTCCTCAGTTTATCTATGTATTCGGCATCAAGCCTGCTCAGCTCATCATATCTGCTAAGGAAATCAGGATCATAGCCTTCGAGCTTCACGCCGAATTCCTTGATTGATTTGACGATGTCCGGCATATAGGCTTCATCGAGAACGTGGCCGGAAACGGAGTTCATCCCATTGGCGTATCCGACTGCATCTGCGAATCGATACAATGCCAAGCGCTTCGGGGTATCTTCGATCGCTTGGATATCGGGTAGCGTGACATTCTTAAGCTCATCGGTTTGATCTTTGATGAATGCATCGAGGTCGCCGTTGTAATGATCGTAGATGGCAGGAGCCACCATAAGCCTTGCAGACAGTCCTTTGGGGAACAGCGGTATATGGACGCGGATATCGCCCCTGGCGCCGATGTATTTACCGCCTTTGATCAGAAGGCCGCCTTCTTGGAGATTTGCTTTCATCCGCTCAACCGAATTGACTATCTGCTTATAAGTCAGTCCGCCGGTGAATCCGCGCCCATCGTTCTCGGTATATCCTGTTTCATACCTGACAAGCTCGAACATCTGGTCTATGGTAAGCTTGTCCCTTCCATCTTCTATCCGTAGGGCTGAGTTGAGGGATTCGCACGCTTCCTCGATCTCACGTCGGGCGATCGGATCTGTGAAAGCATCCGTCTTCAGATCCTCAAGCGTTACAGGAAGCTTTCTGGTCGTCTCGACGAGCATCGAGCTCAGAAGCTCCCTACGCCTGTCGGATGCGACAAGCCTCACGGGATCATCGAGCACCATCGAAACGCGGTCGTACATGGATTTATCTACGGTCTTCCTGCCTTTAGAGAAATCATGGCGCGCGAGACGCTCGGATGCGGACTCAACATATTCCGAGACATCGCCGGTTTGGAGTCCTAGGAACTCTACGAGATCGCTCATCTTGCTCGGCATAACGCCGAGTTCCATCATCCTCTTTATCATGTGCTGATTCGAGTATGCAGCCGATCTCGAAAGATTGCCATATGCCGTGCCTTGCCCGGTGTAATAATGCGGGCCGACCAATGCATACACGCGCTCAGGTTTTCCAGATAGCGTGTTCCTATCGATCATCTTGCCGCTGCGATCGAACACGGTGTTGAATCCGTCAGATGCCCCGGCTTCCCATCCATATGGGCAAAGGCGCGGATCGAGCAGATGGAACAGCTTCAACGTCTTATCCCTGCTCATATACTTGAGCGACATCCGGAATCCCATATCGCGCGGCCATATGCCATTATTGACCCATTTGCCGTTCTCAAGGGAGATCTGCCTTGAATTGAAGAACAGATGCGGAAATCCTCCATCGAGCAGTATTTCGTTCGTAAGATCCTTGATTATCTCGTTCATCTCAAGGGCTTTCCAAGCATCGCCCTCGAAACTTGAGAACAGCCTCGTTTCACCGCTTGCGACCTTCGCCCATGCCCGAGCCGAGCCAGCAGCCAAGTCAGCAAGCTGATCATCTGAAAGATTCTCGTTGAGGCCCTCTTTCTCGGTTATATTGCCGCTGCCATCGATGTTGAACAGAAGATTGCAGCCAGCTTTCCTGGTGAAGTAAAACAGATTGTTCTGCACTATCGAGTCGCTCATGTTGAACACGCGCCCGGCAAGCGCATGGTAGTCGAACATATGCTCAGGAGAAGTTGTCACATTGAATCCGCAATCGTCCAATGCAGCCCAATATTGATCCTGCATTTCTTGAGTGACCCTATGACCGACGCTTTTGTACGCAACACCATAGAGGTCGAGCTTCATCGATTCATTGCCGTTATAGTCTATCTGATTTGTGGAGAACTTCATATCAACCATACCGCGGCGGAGGCTGATGGTCACGGAGTCGGCGGACTCGGGGATGTTCCCTTCGTAGAACATAGGGGCATATACAGTCGATGTGCCTTGCTGCTGTTTCACAAACCCGACGCATGCGCCGCGTTTAACGTTGAGAACGGTCTTATAGCGGCCATGTTTGCCCGATGCGGACTTTATAAAAGATTCTACGGCATCGGTATAGACGCGCATTGCAGGATGGTCAGGCTTGTTCTCATAATACGAGTAATCGATATCGTCTAAATCTATCGAAGATATCTCGTCATAATCTGTCACAAGCTCTATCGGGTTCACACCGCGGAGAAGCGAGGACGCCTTGATTTCGGAATCGCCGTGGTAGGTGAACATCGGCTGGTAATCGCGTCTTGTATAGTGCCCGCCATCGGGAAGTTCGAGTCTATCCTCTGTTGCGACGGCGATCGTTATCTGATCCGGCGATAGCTCATCAACGGCCATCTTCATTGATGTGCCGCGGTAATAGGCTATAAGGTCGTTAATATCCGGGTCGATGATGGTGAACATCTTCCCATCTATTTCGAACTCCACTGCCTGCGATTTTTCCGCATATGAAATGCCGCTCATTCTATCGAATATCTCCGATGGCACGATAAACGGCCTGCCGTTATCGAAGGCCCTATCCATCGCCTTATCTGCCAAGGCCAGTGTTCCTTTGGATATATTCGCGATGTCTGCGTTGAATACCTCTACGGTGACCTTGCTCACATTATCCATGGAAATATAATTCCTATTGCCATCTTTGTTCGTGTCTGAGAACATGACGTTATGCATGATCTTGTCGAAGCCTTCTGGGATGTAAGATCCATCCGTAGAATAGTTGGCAATGGCATATTTATCAGGGAATCCATGCAAATATGCGACCTTGCTGGCGTCTATCATCGCCGTCCTTGCATCATCGCTTTCGACGACTGTTTCGAATTTCTTACCCCTGAACAGGTTGCTGATCGCCCTGTAATTAGACTCGTTCCACCTCAGCTTCGCCGATGGCGCTGCATCCGCCGTCATACCGGTACTGTACGATGGCCCGTGCGCTGCAATGCCGGAGAGGATGCCGCGTATATCCATTTTGCTTGTATTATAGGAAGACCAATCAGTTGCGGCTCTGGATGCAGATTCTTGGAAATCATGTTTGGTGAATTTCCCTTGCGACCTGCTCCCGTAATAATCTTTGCATAATCCTCTGATGATCTTGCTCGATACCTCCTGAAGAGACATGACAACAGGCCGGCAGGTTGCTATGGTCGTCTTTGCAAGATCTGGATATGCCAAAGCGAACTTGTCGGCAGATGCAAGATCGCTGACAGAGACATATGTTACATTTCCATCGACATCGACGACCTCCATCAAAGGAGTCGTTGCGTTTGCAAATGCAATAGCGTGGTCCATATCGAGAGGGAGATCCTTCGCCTGCTGGAATTTAGTGTTCCAGAACTCGGCGACTTTGGCACGCCTGTCGAACAGCGCGTTGAGGAGCCCGGTCCTCATACCATCTACAACATCCTTGCCGTCTCCAAGCTTGAATTCGATAGGATCCATCAGATCGCTGCGCGGATCTATGCCTTCGGATATGAGCCCCGAAAATCCGATCGTCTTCTTCGCTTGCAGATGCCTCGCCTCCTGCATCCAGTTGGCCAGCTCGGAAAGCGCATAGGACACCATGTTGATCCTC
>Ga0310786_10005696_pt1 | contig 16799 bp, 15 predicted proteins | sample AusTroGonzalo_MG_FD_203881 | JGI IMG/M metagenome (GOLD analysis project Ga0310786, IMG submission 203881) | Bovine rumen microbial communities from tropical cattle in Woodstock, Queensland, Australia - Gonzalo_03 (v2) (version 2) | ecosystem: Host-associated > Mammals > Digestive system >... | reverse complement strand
TGATCCGTAAAGATTTTTGTATCACTTGTGCACGATTTGTTTATACCCTTATCGGTATGGGAATCTGTACGGCAACTATGATACTCAGTGCTACGCTGCCGATGATTCCGGCCGGATCTGTTGCCATCTTACATGCAATCTTTATTTTGCTTATACTGTCGGAATATGTTGCAATCATAACGCAGACAGACTTAAACAGGTTAGGCCGGTACTATTTTATGACGACTCCGCAAGGTATCAAGGGTGTCGTGTCAAGTAAGTATTATGAAGCCGCGATGGTCTATTTCTTTGGCTTTCTGTATTGTAAGATCTGCGACTTCTTTTTGTTTTTGATTTCAGGTAAAACATTGGATTACAGTCTTCTTTATTTGCTCATCATCGCTGTGCTATATGGGATTCGTTGTGTGACGCTCCCATGCAATATAGGGTTTGGTGATCAGGGAGACCATATCAAGACAATCCTTCTTTTGACAGGGTTTTGTATTGTATTATCATATGGCCTTTTTGGAGATATTTCCTTTTTTGTTTCTTCAGACACGACAGGAGGATTGGAGAGGTTGATGGAACTGCTTGAGAGCCGAACGCTAAAGGTTTCTGTCAATGGTGCCGGATATGGAGGTACCGCAAAGATGTTGTTACGATCTCTTTTGTATCTGGTTTATGTATATGCATCTTTCAGCATTTCCTCCTTCTTGTTCCGAAAGGGAGAATTCACATATGAAGCCTGAAAGGATGGCGGAAACAAAAGGGAACCTGATTGCGATTATTTCGAACTTATTTAGAAACCGATGTGCTGGACAAAAGGAGTATACATGGATATCATTCTTTCTAATTCATCAAACGACCCGATCTATCTTCAGATCGTGAATCAGATTAAAGCAATGATCATGAGCGGAGAGCTTGCCGAAGGGGAAGCTCTCCCTTCGATGCGTAATCTGGCACTGCAGATGCGCATAAGTGTGATAACGACTAAGCGTGCATATGAGGAACTTGAACGAGAAGGATTCATCGAATCCTATACGGGAAAGGGAAGCTTTGTAAAGGCTCAGAACAAGGAGTTCCTTCGCGAGGAAAATCTAAGAAAGATTGAGGAAGGATTGCGCGAAGTAGTTGAAATGGCCAGGGTATCAGACGTGGGACCTGACGAGCTGAAAAGCATTCTGGAGATAATATACCAAGAGTAGGTATCTCTGAAAAACAGACCTCACATATCACTATATTATTTCTAAGGTTTTGTCTTCGGACGATAAAACCACCAATAGCTTCCCTGTGCGCAAACCTCATAATGATCGTCGATCCATTGCGCGATTGCGCTGTTTGGATCCAGATACGATGTGCCAAACCAGCATTCGACGGCTAGGATTGTCGGGTATTTTTCTGGGTACTCGGACCAGTATTGCAGGAGCGACTCGTCATAGGTCGGAGTGCTGATCGTCGAATAATGACTGACAGATGAGGGACTGTACAGATATAAGGAAGAGTCAACTGTCCAATGTGTGATGATCAAAAGGGAGTCATTTTCCTTAATTTGTTCACACCAAAGGGGGTAGTCACATTTATTTTGATAGTATGCCAGATAACCGCAGGTAATTCCGGCACAGGGACCACTTCGAACGATGTTGCGGATTCCCAGTATGGTTGCACTCCCCTGTGCATAGTCGCGAATAGCGATTCCTCTGTGCAGAATGATCGTCAGACAAAGAAGGATTGGAAAGAGCAGTATATGCTGCTCTTTTTTGCTTTTCAGATAGCGGCAGATAGGGATCATGGAGATCATGCCGCCGAGGATCAGGTATCCTACGATCGAGATCAGGGACAGATTCGTTAAGAGCATGACGGCAAAGAAAGAGGATGTTGAGATGAGAACTCCGCTGATAAAGAGGATTCGTTCTTTATTATCACAGGCGGAAAGACAACGAAAGCCTGTCAGGATCATCAGTGGGAACAACATTGAACATCCAAACATCCATACAGCATATCTGCCGCCATTTGCAGTCAGAAACAGAAGGACAGTATCGCCGATCACAAGAAGTATGCCATAAACGGAAAAGAAGACATAGCTGTCGATGCAGAAAAATGATCTATTGGTGTCGGTATTCGGATTTTTTCTTTGTTTGATCAATTGCATAATGCGTGCTAACAGGAAGGCTGAGGCGGCGCTGACAGAAAGCCATGCAAGACCGATCAGGAATTCCTTCAGGTAGCCGGAAAGGGAAAGCAGGGCACTTCCGTGATAGGAATCTCCGGTGGAAAGCATCTTCGGAACGGATAACAGTCCGGAAAAACCAAGCCGACTGGCAAAATATCCGATGTAAATTATTCCGCAGGTAAGGCAAACGGCACTAAAGAGAAGAGAATCCTTCAGACGGTTTTTAGCATAGATCAGCAGAATAACCAATACAACCGCAAATGTAAGGAGGCAGGCAGGGTAGGAAAGGATTTCCAAACACAGAAAGATAGCCGAGAGAACCAGATTTCTCTTTTTGTGTTCAAACAATGCTTCCATCAGAAACAGGAACAGGAAAACAGAAAAGAGGATCTGCATATTGGAAAATTCCATGAGCACGAGATATTTTGGACGAAATGTGAAAAAAAGAATCGATGCAAAATGAGCGGCTTCACATGTGGTATATTTCCTGAGAAAACGGAACAGGATAAATGTGGCAAGTGCATAGATAAGTACGCCTGAAAACTGTAAGAAAAGGGCAAGGTAGGCGGTTTTGCCGGTGATGCCGATGAAAACAGATTCCAATATACGAAGAAAGAATGCGGACGTCTGGTGTGGTTCCCGCATTTCCAAAAACATTCTGTCTCCCATGAGATTTCGATAGGACATGGCCATGGCATAGGAGGCGTCATAATCAAAGTCTGCAAAGATGCTTTTGATGTTTACCAGAACGGAACCGATCCAGAGAAGCCGGATCAGTTGTATAAACAGGTTTTGTTTCTTTTTTTCCGATTGATTGGACATTACTGATCGCTCCTTGTCTGCTTCTTACTATCACAGTTTCACATTTTCAAAATCATCTGTCAAGAGGTGCATGGAAAGTTTGGAATTATCTGATCATTGCAACGTAAGAAGAAATCGGACAAGGGATGTAAGAGAGGCAGTCTTGTGCCGTGGACGGGTTTTTGGTATAATGGTCAGGTGGGTGTATACATATGCGGTGTGAAAGACATAGTTCCTATGTGACCGATGTAACGCTGCAACAGAAAATACAGAGGAAAGATCATGAAAGAGAAAGCCCAAAGAAACAGGACAATCGATTTTGACCTGGAAAGTCCCGAAGGAAAAAAATATCGTAAAGGGATCCTGCGCGATTGTAAGAAAGTAAGGAAGCTTAGTACGGTTTTGGACCAGACGATTCTTGGGGACAGTTTGAAGGTTATGGATCAACTTCCACGTGCATTCGCAGATCTGTTGATCGTGGATCCGCCATATAATCTGGGAAAGGATTATCATGGCAATAAGTTTAAGCCGGAAAGCCATGATGAATATCGTAAATATACAATAGCATGGCTGGAAAAGGCACTCCCGCTGCTGAAACCGAACGCCTCTGTCTATGTTTGCTGCGATTGGAAGAGCAGTCTCGTGATCGGAGAGGTTTTGTATGAATACCTGAAAGTGCGCAACCGTATTACCTGGCAACGAGAGAAAGGACGGGGCGCTTCGGCAAATTGGAAAAACGGCATGGAGGATATCTGGTTCGCAACAGTCGGGAATGTTTATACTTTTCATCTGGATGCGGTAATGGTTCGCAGGAAAGTAAATGCACCATATAAGGTGGATGGTATGCCGAAGGATTGGGAAGAAACAGAGGACGGAAATTATCGAAACACCTGTCCATCCAATTTTTGGGATGATATCTCCATACCTTATTGGTCCATGCCGGAAAATACCGCACATCCAACGCAAAAGCCGGAAAAACTGATCGCAAAGCTGATCCTTGCGGGTAGCAATGAGGGAGATGTGATCCTGGATCCGTTTGGAGGTTCCGGGACGACAGCTGTCACGGCAAAGAAATTGGGGAGGCATTTCGTTACCATCGAACAGAATGAACTTTATTGCGCGTGGGCGCAAAAACGTTTGGAGATGGCCGATGAGAATCCGAATATCCAGGGATATGAGAATGGAGTCTTTTGGGAGCGGAATTCATGGGCAAAGCAGAAAAGGTCGCATAAGCAAAATTAGAGAGCGAAAATGAGATAGGATCATATGTGAAGGCCGGCAAATATTAAAAAACGTGAAAGAGAGGACAAGTAAGATGGGCAGATTTGACAGATCGGATACAGAGCGTAATGCATGCAGGTTAAATGGTAAGCTTGCATATAAGGGATACGATTGGTGGTGGCACTCTTTTACGGGTAAGAGCAGGGAGAGCGGTAAGGAAAAATCCTTTTTTATCGAATATTTTCTGTGCAATCCCGCGCTGGGTTCGGAGGAGCCGGTTCTCGGACAGGATCCGGAGAATCTTGAAAATGAGTTTTGGCCTTCTTATCTGATGATCAAAGCGGGATGTTGGGGGGAGAATGCGAGACAGATCCATCGCTTTTTCGGATGCGAGGAGGTTAGCGTTTACGGAAGAAAGAGTTTTAGAATCGTGGCAGGTGACTGCCGTGCATCCGAGACGATGATCAGCGGAAGCGTCAGCATGACTTGGGAAGATGCCGCAGAGCATCCGGAGTATATGAGTCAGACTGGTGAGATGAGTTGGAAGCTGAATGTTGATAAAAAGATTCCTTTCAATGTCGGTTACGGAGCCGGTAAGCTGATGAGAGATCTGAATGCTTTTGAAATGTACTGGCATGCAGAAGGTATGAAGACACTGTATAACGGAGAGGTAATTCTTGACGGAGAGATCTATGATGTGAAGCCCGACACCTGTTACGGATATGCGGACAAGAATTGGGGGAGTAATTTCACAACGCCCTGGATCTGGCTGTCCTCCAATGATATCGTCAGAAAACGTGATAATAGGAGAATGCGCAACAGTGCCTTTGATATAGGCGGAGGCAGACCGCGCGTTTTCGGAATCGGTTTGAACAGAATTCTTCTGGGTGCACTTTATCTGGAAGGGAAACCCATTGAATTTAATTTTTCCAAGCCATGGACCTGCCCCCGTACAAGATTCAAATGTAAGGAAACTGAAAAAGAGATCATCTGGCACGTTGAGCAGGAGAACAGGGATTATGTGATGCAGGTGAATATTCACTGTAACAGGAAGGATATGCTGCTGATCAATTATGAAGCACCTGACGGGAGCAGACCACATAAGAGATTATGGAATGGAGGAAATGGCACCGGCTGGATCAAATTATACCGAAAGGTGCGTGGCGAGCGGCTATATCTGGAAGAATACCGGATCGGACATGCCGGTTGCGAGTATGGTGAATGAATTGCCTTGGCGACATACGCTTAGTGCGCAAATGTCGCTTGCGGTGATCAGGGGGATTTGAATGGTTGTTTTACAAGATATCGTAGGGGGGAGATATCGCCTGCAGAAGCTGATCGGTGAAGGAGGAACATCGAAAGTTTATTTAGCGGTTGATACACAGGATGGACAATTGATTGCGGTGAAGCAGATCAAACGGGATCGTATTGTGATCCCGGGACAGGAACATCCTTTGCTTACGGAAATTCGCATGCAGGAAAAGCTATATCATCCGGCGTTTCCGCATATTCACAAGGTGTGGGAGGAAGAAGAATTCCTTTATGTGGCTATGGATTATGTGGAGGGAACTGCATTGGATGAAGTGCTTCGAGAGAAGGGCGCGCGGTCGGAAGATCTGGCGGTGGACTGGGCAAAGCAATTATGCAGAGCACTGGTTTATCTCCATGGTTTTCGACCGCCTGTTATTTACCGGGATATGAAGCCCGGCAATATTATTTTGCAAGCGGATGGAAAACTGAAGCTGGTAGATTTTGGGACGGCCCGCGAGTTTTCCGGTAAAAAGAAAAAGGACACCCAATCGCTTGGCACACCGGGATATGCAGCACCTGAACAGTACAAAAGGGGCAGACAGAGTGATGTGCGCACGGATATCTATTGTCTGGGTGTGACCATGTATCATATACTTACAGGACATGATCCGTCAGAACCGCCCTATCGGATCTGCAGTATTCGCGAGTGGAACAGAAGTCTTTCACCGCAACTTGACAGGATTGTCAGAAAATGCACGGCAAAAAATCCGCGCAGAAGATACCAATGCTGTGAGGAGCTCCTAAAGGACCTGGAAACTTACAGGAACATAAAACGGGGATTCTGCGCAAGGATATTCGATAAAATAAGGTATAAAGGATGACAAATAAGCTGAATTGTGGTATGGTCTGAATAGTTATCCGGAGCAGAAAGATGCAGTACGGACAGGATAGAAACAGGAGGAACAGGAAATGGGTAAGTTAGTACTCAGCGATGAGTATCCATATGCGTACGAGACGCATTTACACACGAAGGAAGGGAGCGCCTGCGGGTGGAGCACAGGAGCTGAAATGGCCAGAGCATGCAAAGCAGCCGGTTATACGGGCATCTTTGTGACGGATCATTTTTTCCATGGAAATACGGCAGTGGACAGGAATTTATCGTGGACGGACTGGGTAGAAGGTTATTGTAAGGGTTATGAGAATGCGAGGCAGGAGGGAGATAAGATAGGTCTCCAGGTTTTCTTCGGGTGGGAACAAACCTATGACGGAAATGATTTCCTGATTTATGGATTGGATAAGGCATGGCTGTTGGCGCATCCCGAGATCAGGGATTGCACGATAGAAGAGCAATATCGTCTGGTTAAAGCAGACGGAGGCATGGTAATCCATGCGCACCCTTTTCGTGAGGCATTTTATATCAAAGAGATTCGTTTGTTTCCGGAATATGTTGATGGAGTTGAAGTCGTAAATACATCGCATGCATTTTCGGATCCGAAGCAGTATGAAAATCCCAATTTTGACAAAAAAGCATTGGATTATGCGATGGAACATAATTTCCCACAGACCGGTGGATCGGATATTCACGGAGTCAATCTGACGGGCGGCGGCATGGCTTTTCCGCACAAGCTGGAAAGCGTTCAGGATTTTATGGATGCTGTATTGGCGAGAAAAGGGATTGTGCTTCCGGCACTGGCCGATTTCCCCGATATGAAACCACAGGATATGCCATGGTTTAAGAAAAAGCCGTAGAGAAAAGCCCTAGAAAAACGTAGGAAAAAGCTCTAGGCAAAATTGTAGAAAAAAGCTCTAAGAAAAAAACGCAGAAAAAACTTAGAAGAAAAGCAGCAGAAAACAAGCACTGTTCTTCAGAAAATACAGACCGGCTGATGAAGCAATACATATAAGCTGAGATGCATCTAAGGAAGAGAGTAGGTACAAAGATGAAGGTTGTGTTAGAAGATCTGACGAAGGTTTTTCCAAACAGAAACAAAAAAACCGGAGGTGATGTGGTAGCTGTGGATCATTTCCGTTTTGAGATTCCCGACGGGGAACTGGTTGGTCTTTTGGGACCTTCCGGATGCGGAAAGAGCACAGCTCTCTTTCTGCTCTGCGGACTGCAGCAACCAACGGAGGGTAAGATTTATTTCGGTGAGGAGGATGTGACAAAACTTCCTCCCGAAAAGCGGGGTGTCGGTATCGTATTTCAGAATTATGCATTATATCCGCACCTTACGGTATTGCAGAATATCACTTTTCCGCTCGAAAACTTAAAAGGTGCGGAGAAATTGACAAAAGAAGAGATGCATGCCAAGGCTCTTGAGGCAGCTAAGCTTGTTCAGATCGATGAATTGCTTGATCGGAAACCGAGCGAGTTATCCGGAGGGCAGCAGCAGCGTGTTGCGATCGCCCGTGCCATGGTAAAGCGTCCCAAGGTGCTTTTGCTGGATGAGCCGTTATCGAATCTGGATGCAAGATTGCGGTTGCAGACACGGGAGGAGATCCGGCGGATCCAACAGGAGACTAAGATTACGACGGTTTTTGTGACGCATGATCAGGAAGAGGCTATGAGCATCACGGATCGGATTGTGGTAATGAAGGACGGAAAGGTTCATCAGATCGGAAAGCCACAGGATGTGTATGACGATCCGGTGGATCTCTTCGTCGCAAAGTTTCTGGGGACTCCGCCGATCAATGTGTTTGATGCATGCATCAGACAGGAAAAGCTTGTGATCGGGGACGAGGTGGTGATGGATGTGCCCGGTGTAAAGGATGGTGCAGTGATCGCCGGAATCAGACCGGAAGGATTTGTTTTGGATGAAAACGGTTGCTTTTCCTGCAATCTATCGAGAGTGGAAGTGATGGGAAGAGATATCAGTGTGATCTCTACGCATCCTGCATGTCAAAACACATCGATCCGCTCAATCATACTCGCGGAAAACAAGGTAGATCTTTCTCAAAAGAAGATCCGGTTTTCTTTGAAAAAAAGCAAGGTGCTTCTTTTCGACCATGAGAGCGGCAGCAGGATCCGCTTCTGATATCAGGGTCCCAAGGTGCAAAATCGAGTCAGTGAAGATCAAAGGCACAGGGTGAGGGATGTGAAAAGAATAAGTTCTTATGATCATATTGAGAGGTTTAACGGAAAGGGGGATGCCGAAGATGGAAAAGAATCAGTATAAGGGCTGGCTCTATCTTTTGCCGGCGGCAATTTTTCTGTTGATTTTTCTGGTATATCCTCTGATCGATGTATTTGTGTACTCTTTTGAGGAGGGCTATAATTTTGCATCACAGACCTATTTTGGTACAGGTTTGTACAATTTTTCTTATGTGCTTCACGATGGGTATTTTTTGCAGGCACTCAAAAACACTTTTTTGATGGTGATCATTACGGTTCCTCTTTCGACAGGGATCGCACTTTTGATTTCAGTGGGACTTGCTTCCATTACGCCGCTTAAAAAGCTTTTCCAGACAATTTACTTTTTGCCCTATGTGACAAATACATTGGCTGTCGGACTGGTATTTATGGTACTTTTTAAGAAAACCGCGTATTCCGATGGCTTGATCAATCTGCTGATCCATGTTTTTGGAGGAGAGTCGGTGGATTTTATCGATGGCCCCTATTGGGCAAAAATGTTTGTTCTATGCCTCTATATCATCTGGGTGGTTATGCCGTTCAAGATTCTTCTTCTGACGAGTGCACTCTCCTCGGTAAATCAAAATTATTACAATGCAGCGAGGGTGGATGGGACATCTTCTTTTCGCATTTTCTATAAGATTACACTTCCTATGATCTCCCCAACGCTGTTTTATTTGGTAATTACCGGTTTTATCGGTGCATTTAAGGAATATAGTGATGCTGTTGCACTTTTTGGAACGGATTTAAATAGTGCGGAGATGAACACGATTGTCGGTTACGTATATGACATGCTTTACGGGGACAGCGGTGGATATCCATCCTATGCGTCTGCGGCTGCTATTATTTTATTTGCGGTTGTACTGACAATTACCTATATCAATCTGATGATCAGCAAAAAGCACACTTATTATTAGGAGTGCGCATGATTTCGGAAAAGCCGCTGTGAGAAAACATAAGGATGCAGTGTTGAAGCAGCCGGGACGGGATATTTCCAGGAGGTGCCCCAATATGAGTCAAGATAATCAGAACAATAGAAAATATGCGTATATGGCGCTGGCAAGAAAAATTTTTGTATATACCTGCCTGGCAGCGTGGGCCGTATTGGTTTTATTCCCGTTTTACTGGATGATCCTGACATCCGTAAAGAGCTACAGTGAATATAATTCCGAATATACTCCCAAGTTTTACAGTGCCGCTCCCACAATGCAGAATTTTGTGGATGCATTTCGTACGGTACCTTTGGGCAGATATTTATTGAACACCCTGATTTTTACTGTGATCACAACAGGGCTGATGTTATTTGTGATCACATTGGCTGCATATGGATTCGCAAGACTTTCTTTTCCGGGCAGGAATCTTGTGTTTACCTGTTTTCTGGCGTTGATGATGATCCCGAATGAGCTCGTGGTTATTACAAACTTTGCAACGATCTCGGGATGGCACATGCGAAATTCCTTTCCCGGATTGATCTTGCCTTCGGTGACCTCGGTATTTTATATTTATCTGCTCCGCGAGAATTTTGCGCAGGTTCCGGATGCTTTGTACTACGCGGCAAAGGTAGATGGGACTTCGGATCTGAAATATCTGCTGAAGGTGATGCTTCCGATCTGCAGACCGACTTTGATCACGGTTGGAATTCTGAAAATCATTGAATGCTGGAATTCGTATATTTGGCCGAGACTGATTACAGATGATCAGGCATATTTCCTTGTCAGCAACGGTATTCAGGAGATCCGTGAAAACGGATTCGGCAGGGAGAATATTCCTGCAATGATGGCAGCTGTAGTCGTAATATCCGTGCCGTTGGTTGTTTTATTCCTTGTTTTCAGAGACAAGATTATGTCGGGTGTCTCCAGAGGAGGAACAAAGGGATGAGGTTGAAAAATCTGCTGCTGTACAGTTTAATCGCTGTATATCTTGTTTTTGGACTTGCTTCCTGCCATGGCGTGGAAAAACGCGAGGAGTTTCAGGTCCCGGAACAGTTTGATGAATCAAAAAAATATGAGATTACCTTTTGGGCAAAGAATGATACAAATAAGACGCAGACGGAGATTTATCAGAGCGCTGTAAAGGAATTTGAACAATACTATCCGAATATTCATGTGAATATCAGATTGTACACGAATTACGGTGATATTTACAATGATGTGATCACAAATATTTCTACCGGAACGACTCCGAATGTCTGTATTACCTACCCGGATCATATTGCGACTTATCTGGCCGGTGAGCATACGGTGGTAGCGCTTGATGAACTGTTTCGGGATGGTAAATATGGCTTGGGCGGATCGAAGGTGAAGTTTGAAAGTGTATCAAAGTCGGAGATCGTGCCCCAGTTTCTAAATGAGTGCAGAATTGGTGATAAGACTTACGCACTGCCCTATATGCGTTCCACAGAGGCATGTTATATCAATAAGGATCTTGTGGAAAGGCTGGGATATCAGGTTCCGGAAATTCTGACTTGGGACTTTGTATGGGAAGTTTCTGAAGCAGCCATGAAAAAGAACGATGCGGGATTGTTTGCGGTGAATGGGCAAAAGGTATTGATCCCGTTTATTTATAAATCGACGGATAATATGATGATCCAAATGCTTCATCAAAAGGGATGGGATTATTCAACAGAGAACGGTAAGGTACTGATCTTTAACGACCGGACAAAATCTCTTTTGCAGACGATCGCAGAGCATGGAAAGACGAAGGCCTTTTCAACTTTTCAGATTTCGAGTTATCCCGGGAATTTTTTAAATGCCGGGCAGTGTATTTTTGCTGTGGATTCTACAGCCGGAGCGACATGGATGGGTTCAAAGGCTCCGCTTATGGATATCAGCGCCGACAAGGTGGTTTCGTTCGAAACAGTTGTGCGTCCCGTACCGCAATTTGATCCCGAGCATCCTATGATGATCTCGCAGGGGCCTTCAGTATGTGTATTTAATAAGCAGGATCCGCAGGAGGTGCTTGCTTCATGGCTTTTTGCACAGTTCCTTTTGACAAACAATGTACAGATTGCCTATTCCTGTACGGAGGGCTATGTTCCGGTTACGACAAGGGCGCAGGAATCGGCGGAATACCGTGATTATTTAAGTAGGGAAGGTGAGGATAATACTGCGCATTATGATGTCAAGATCAAAGCGTCCAAATTATTGCTGGACAATGTGGAGCACACCTTTGTAACGCCGGTATTCAATGGTTCGGCGTCGCTTCGGGATGCAGCCGGTCAGATGATTGAGAATACTGTAAAGTCCGTGCGAAGAAAACAGGATGTAAATGATTCCTATTTTAAGAAGCTGTATCAGGATATGAACAGCTTATACCGGTTGGATCAGCTCGAAACCACGATGGAGGGAAAGCGCGATCTGGGACCGTTACCCACTTCGGCAAAAGCCTTGTTGATCACGCTGTCTTTGATTTGGGTTTGTATTCTGGGAAATCAGGGATGGCATTTATTGAAGAAAAAAGAGGAATCAAACAGGTAAAATTTATAAGAATTATCCAAAAAACCAACGTTGGTCATATGATAATTATACAAAACGACAGTTGTCATGGAGTATCACAGCCTGTAAAATAATCATCAAGCCATATGTCGGATAAGAGGAGTATCCGGATATGTGCCGGTTACTGAAAATCCTTCTGTAAAGGGAGGAGATCAAGCAAGGCCTAAGCAAGATCCAAGCAAGATCCAAGCAAGGTCATAGAAAGGAAAGATGATTATGAAAAAATTCGTTGCGGTAATGTTGGCAGGTACTATGGCACTTTCACTTGTTGCGTGTGGTGGCAACGCAGCCGGGACACAGCAGAGTGAGCCGTCAGCTCAGGTAGAAGAGTCTGTGAATGATCAGGAGTCTACGGAAGCTGTTGAGAGTGCACAGGAGAGTACAGAAGAGAGTGCTCAGGAGAGTACTGAGGAAGCTTCAGAGGAAAGTGAGGAAGAGTCCGAGCAGGCATTCGGTGATGTTATGACATATGCCGAATATGCTGAGGCAGAGCTCGATTCACCCGTTGTGATCGAGGCATATGTGCAGGCAAATCAGGCGTGGTGGGATGGCACTGTAAATGTCTATGCACAGGATGAGGACGGTGCATATTTTATCTACAAGCTTGCATGTGCTACAGAGGATGATGCAAAGAAGCTGGTTCCCGGTACTAAGATTCGTGTAAAGGGTTATAAGGCTGAGTTTTCCGGCGAAGTTGAGATTCAGGACGGTACTTATGAGATCGTTGAAGGCGATGCAGCCTTTGTTGCAAAGCCGTTGGATGTGACGGATCTCCTAAGCAGTGATGAAATCATCGAGAAGCAGAACCAATTCGTATCATTCAAAGGGATGAAGGTAGAGAAGGAAGCTACCTACAAATGGGATGGTTCCGGCACACAGGGAGATGATCTTTACTTTGACGTATCTGTAAACGGCAACACGTATACATTCACTGTTGAATCCTATCTTTGCGGTGCAGACACCGAGGTTTACAAGGCGGTTGAAGCGTTGAAGGCCGGAGATGTTGTTGATATGGAAGGATTCCTTTATTGGTATGAGGGTGTAAATCCTCACATCACCGCTGTGACTGTAAAGTAAGCAGATTCTGAATGTTTGGTGTGCGCCAAGGTCAAAATCAAAATCTCATTAGTGACCTTACAACTCGATTTTGTACTATTTGACGCTGACATCATTATACGAGAAAGCCCTGAAGCTTTAGGCGGGGCGCAATAAAGAAGTATTAGCAGAGACTTCCGATGCTTGTTGTCGGAAGTCTTTTTGCGATTGTCTCTTTGCGATTAATTTGACTAAGGGCAAAGTGTGCTATTAATACTTTTATGATAAATCGCAGTTTGATGAGCTGATTTCATGATTTAAACCTCCTGTGGAGTTGAAAAGCTTGCATAGGGGGTAAAAGAGTTGTGCACTCATGCACGATAACTTCCAGATTGATTAAGCAGTGTCTATGAGCTATCCGAATTGAGCTGTGAGGTTTTTCCGGTGCGCCTATCTTAACGGGCGGCTTCATAATTGCCTTGATCGGTGTGCTTGAATTTTAACAGTAATCTTGGTATGATGGTTTTAGGATCAAAAAACGATTTTGCCTTTTGGAAACCGGTATAAGTGAAGGCACCATAAGAGGTAAGGGGAGTATGTATGGAGAAAGAAAAATTCGTGATACAGACCAAAGATCTTCGTATAGTACCGACAGATGAAACGGATCCGTGGGATAAGCCATGGGATATTATTCTGCAAAAAGGAGAGGACATAGTAATCGGGAAGGTCTCCTTTGCAGGCGAAAAGCTTTTGGGAACAGTGCCGCTTTATGTAGAGATACAAAAGGAATACCGGGGACAAGGCTATGGAACATCGGCTACGGTAATGATGGTTGAATGGCTGTTTCATTTTCGAAATGTTTATGAAGTGAAAGCTTCTGCGGCTGAAAAAGATGATTGGGCACACAGGGTGCTGAAAAGTGCAGGTTTTGTGTACCGTGAGAGTGAAGGGAAAACGGAAATTTATTCCATAGTGAAACAGAAAACTTCATGGGCCGGATTATATCTCGGTATCGGTTTTTTTGCAGGATTGATCATCGGAATTGTGACGGATCATACTGTCATTGGATTGCTGGTGGGGGTATTGATCGGTGAGGGAATTGGCATATCAATGGATTTGAATGCAAATAAAGAGCGCGAGAAGGTGACCGGTAAAAAAGAGAAAGCATAAGGGAAGACGAAAAAAGTAATCGCGGTGGTATGCAGCAGCAATATGCGTGGTGGCGAGCCGAAAGGGATGAAGGACTTTACAGGTATCAAGATCGGTTTTCCGGTCATGGGGTCCATGTGTCTGAGAAAAGCTTGGAGATCGTGTCCAGATCAACTGCGTTTTCATCCTGTAACCAGATCAGTGCAGTGTTAAATAATGCGCCGGTATAGATATAAAGGGTGTATCTGGTTGACGAGGTGGCGGGCATGGAGCCGGCAATTTCTTCATGAAATTGATTAAGTTCTTCTAAAAGCATGATTGCCTGACCGGAACGGTAAAAATTCAGAACGATATCCCGATATTGATAAAAGTAAGAAAATGCTCTTTTGATATGCCTGAGTGTGTAGACTTCGGACAAATCATAATCTGCAGTTTCACGGAATTCCTGCAGAACATCTCTGATCAGTGTTGTAAGGACGTCACTTTTGGATGTATAGTTGCGATAGAAAGAGGCTCTTGCAACATGTGCCTTTGTGATGATTTCCGTAATTGTGATATCGTCGAGATCTTTTTTTTCAAGCAGCGAAAAGAGAGTGGTAGTGATAGCTGCTTTAACGCGTTGGTTTTCTGCTTTCCGTTTATCCATCTTTTGCTCCGTAATTTTTGTTATGAGACAAATATTGTCAATTTGTCTCACATTGTTTGTTGTGTTAAAAATGGTAAAATGATACAATCGTCTCATGTATATTTTACAGGCAGTCTATAGAAATAGCAATATTTTATTCCGTATTTTAAATCCTAATCTCTCCGGGAGACATAAGGTATGAGCAATGCAAAGATAAAGATAATGACAGATACAAACAGCGGGCTATCCGTTGAAGAAGGGAAGGCACTGGGAATTACAGTGATTCCGATGCCTGTCATCGTTGACGGAAAGGATTACCTTGAAGGGGTTGACATTACACATGAGGAACTATTCAGTGCACTGAAGGCGGGAAAAACGGTACAGTCTTCGCAACCTTCTATAGGTGATGTGACCGGGCGATGGGATGAGCTTTTGGAAAACTGTGATGAAGTTGTTTATCTTCCCATGTCGAGCGGACTCAGCGGGTCTTGTGAAACCGCTATACAGTTTTCGAAAGAATATGATGGACGAGTTCAGGTCGTTGACAATCACAGGATCTCAGTGAGCCTGAAGGAATCGGTATATGACGCGCTTGAGATGGCGAAAACCGACATGACTGCTGCCCAGATTAAAGAAAGACTGGAAAAGCATGCGCTTGAGGCGAGCATCTATATTACTGTAAATACATTGGATAATCTGAAAAAGAGCGGACGTGTGACGGCTACGGCAGCAATGATTGCTATGGTGATGAACCTGAAACCGATCCTAACCATACAGGGTGAAAAACTTGATGCGTATGCGAAAGCGCGTGGTATGAAACAAGCTGAAAAAAGAATGATTGAAGCGCTTCAACAGGATTTGGATACGCGATTTGCAAATGTGCCAAAGGAGAAGATTCATCTTGCAACAGCAGGCACTTTTGAAGATCGGGAGGAGGCTGAAAAATGGCGCTTGCAGGTGGAGGAAGCTTTTCCGGGATATAGTGTATATTATGATCCGTTGTCATGCAGTATTGCCTGTCACGTGGGCGCAGGCACACAGGGAATCGGACTGATCGTTATTGACAGATAAGTATTTAGAGTACTAGCTTCGTTGAGACCATCCGGTGCATGATCACAGATATGAAAGGCAAGTATTTTGTGCGGCTATTAAAGATTGGTTTAAGAGATGGATAGTTATCCGTCTCTTTTTTATCATAGAAATTCCACCCGATTTCTTATGATAAAAAGTGCTCCGCTATGGATGCGCACTCGCGCGTAATGAAAAAGTTGCATAAATGCAACCGCGCTCGGCGCGAGAATGTCGCAAGCGACATTCTTTGATGAGATATTTCTATAGACAAAATTTTTTTTTTCAAGTAAGATGATGTCAGGATCAAAAGATGCAAAATACCGGTTGTTAGGCATGGAAGTGAATGATTTTGGAGGAGTGAGAATATGTTTATATATTTGCTTTTTTATATGTATATTATGACAGCACCAACTTATGAACGTTATTTGATAAGAGCCAGAGAGGCAAGAGAAACAAGATACGAGGAATTGCAAAGAATAGAGGAAGAGCAGCGAATTGAAGAGCAGAAAAAGATGGAATCCAATGAGTATTTATATTCAGAGTTCAATCCGAAGAAGCCTGAAATTCTTGAGGTTTACTTAAAGAATACGAACGGTCAGGGGCATATGGGATTAGCGCAGGTGCGGGATGTATCTGACGTTGATATGCTCTCTAGCATGGTTGTCGGACTTGTCGGATCGCCGTTTGAGATTTCGTTTGATGAGACCTATTGTACTCCGATCCTTCAATTCACGTATGATGAGAATGAACTGTGGGGTATGCCGGAGAGGAATATGATTGTACTTTTCAAGAATGAGTATAACAAGTATGAGCAGATTATCGGCGAAACAATCGATGAGGAGAAAAATACCATTACGGTGCCGATCGAAAAGT
>Ga0310786_10005695_pt1 | contig 16803 bp, 13 predicted proteins | sample AusTroGonzalo_MG_FD_203881 | JGI IMG/M metagenome (GOLD analysis project Ga0310786, IMG submission 203881) | Bovine rumen microbial communities from tropical cattle in Woodstock, Queensland, Australia - Gonzalo_03 (v2) (version 2) | ecosystem: Host-associated > Mammals > Digestive system >... | reverse complement strand
TAGATTTATTAGTTATAAACTAATAAAAAAAGTCTTGATTTTTTATTTTTTTTTAATATTACTATTGGCGAACAAACATCAACGAAGCCATTCTGTCAAAATAGCTTGACAGGAAAATGGAATGCTCTTTTACATATATTATATTACACGAAAATGGATTTAAAATTCGAAAAATTATTAGTACGACAAAAATCTAAAGAGATTACCCTTGATATTCAAAAGAAATTAAAAACAGATGATGACTGGTGATTTAAATCACAAGTCCAAAGAGCATCTATTTCTGTCATGGACTGCATAGCTCAATGATATGAAAAACGATATGATGATGCTAAAATCAAGTTATACTTAGAAGCTTTGTGATACAATACGAAAGTAATCAATATGATGAGCCTCTGCAAAGATTTATGATACTTATCTCCTGAAACCGCGAATCATATACTATGAGAATGTATAGATTTAAATAAGATGGTTTATAGCTTAGTATCCAAAATCAAAAAAAGAAATGAATTGGCCGTTGAGGTAGCCGAGAACTAGTCGCTAAAATTTAGACTAAGTGACTTTGCAACATTCCAGGCTTTGATGTTTGTTAATAAGTTTTATACTCTACTTATATATAAAAATGACAACAGTAAAAATGGATGACAATTTGAAAGAAGCTTTTAAAAGCATTGAGAAACAGTTTTGAAAATGAGCAATCATGAGAATGTGAGACAATTCAAATGTTTGACTTGTAAACACTATTCATAGTTGAAGCTACGTTTTGGATTTAATACTTTGAGGTTGATATCCAGAATGAAGAATCGTTGAGATTTACTGACCTGAATCAAGCTGAAAGACTACTATTGCTTTACATGCTATAGCTGAAGTACAAAAAAGAGGTTGAGTTGCTGCTTTTATCGATGCCGAGCATGCTTTAGATCCTCATTATGCAAAAAAACTTTGAGTTGATATAGATAATTTATTATTATCACAACCAGATCATGGAGAACAAGCTCTACAGATTGCTGAAGAATTAGCAAAAACATGAGCTGTAAAAATTATAGTAATAGATTCTGTAGCAGCCTTAGTACCAAAAGCTGAAGTAGAATGAGATATGTGAGATACATACATGTGACTTCAAGCTAGAATGATGTCTCAAGGATTGAGAAAATTGACATGAGTCTTAGCAAAAACATGAACAATATGTGTATTCATCAACCAAATCAGAATGAAAATCTGAGTTATGTTTGGTAATCCTGAAACTACAGCAGGTTGAAATGCTTTGAAATTCTTCGCATCTCAAAGAATCGAAATCAGAAGATGAGACAAAGTTACAGATGACAAAGAACAAGTATGATATTTTGCAAAAATTAAGACAGCAAAAAATAAGATTTTTGCCCCATTCAAGACTGCTGAAATACCTGTAAGACGAGGAATTTGATATGACCATATGTTTGATATAATCGAAGCATGATTAATCTTGAAGCTTATCAAAAAATCTTGAGCTTTCTATGAATACAAATGAGTAAAAACTCAATGAAAAGAAAAGTTGGTTCAAGCTCTAAGTGAAGACAAGAAATTAATGGATTGATTAGAAAAGGATATTGAACAAGCAATTACAGACATGAGAACATGAAAGAGAGTTTTGGATGATGATTCACTTGAAGCAGTATGAGATGATATCGAAGCTAGTGCAAGTGAAATTGATAACGTATTAAATGATATGGAATAATTAAATTTCATTAAATATTTTCAATAGCTATTGTGGATAAGACCTACAGTAGCTATTTTTTTATTAAAAAAGTCTGTGAAAATTTGACAAAAAAATTTTTTCGTTTATAATTAAAAAGATATTATATCAAATTTTATATTTTAAATTAAAAAAAAATGGCAAACGAAACACCAAGATGATTGGAGTCACACGAAATGGTTGAAGCACCAATAGAAACAACTTTTAACGCAACCATGGTTGCTTTGGAAAATTTAGATGACGATAATCCTTTGGAAAAAAAGAATGTATGAGGGTACCAAGTTGAAATCAACAAAGATGAGCAAAAATTTTACTTTAAATTAGATGATGTGAATACAATCATAGTAGATTATAATGATTGAAAGTTTAATTTTTATCATAATCATGAATGATTACTTACAAATGGAGATGTAGATGATTTTGCAACATTATGAAATGATGAGTCTCTTGATGGGAATGATAACGTAATATTTTTAAATAAAATAATTAAATTGTATGGTTGAAAGGCACTAAATAATGAAAACGATTTGAAGAAAGCAGCTGGCTTATTTGATACATTAAAACAGAAAGAGAACAAAGAAGTAAATGAAATAAAAAGTATTTGATGATATGAAGTAGAAATAGATAAAACAAATAAAAATTTCTCTCTAAAACTAGATGATGTTATAAAAATTAGAGTAGAGAATGACAATGGAAAGCTTAACTTTTATGAAGATACAGAATGAATGTTGACCGAATGAGAATATGGGGATATCGTTTTATCTGATGATGAAGAACTTAAATGAAATGATGATGTAAATAATATAAATAAAATCATAAAATTATATGCAAATCCATTAAATAAAAAAGAAGATCTAAGTAAACTTCAAAAACTAATTCAGTCTATTATACTATAGTAAAAAATGAATTGAAATAATAGTTAGACAAAAAAATCATAGTTTATAGCTATGATTTTTTTATATCAAAAAGTCTGCCAAAATTTGACAAAAAATTTTTTCTGATTATAATAGAGAATATAGAAATTTTTATATTACTATTAAATTAGAATATGACAACAACTAACCCAGAATCCGATTTTCAACAAAAGTTTGAATCTCCAATAAAGTGAGATTGACGAAAAATTCAGGCAATTGATGAATATAATTGATATAAATCATATCAATTCAAGATGGATGAAAATACAGATAAAGAATTAACACCAAATGAAATAAAAGAAATCATAAAAAATGAATATAATTACTGTGTAGAATCTATAACTTTAATGAGAGAGGACAATAAAGAGTTTAAATCATGAAAATGTAAAGCTGGTGATATCATACGTATATATGTAAATCTATCAATGAATGAAGATACCGAAACTATAGAAGAATCTGACAGAATAGATGATTATAGGTTTGATGATGTTCAATTATCTGATAACACAGAAGTACAATGAGAATCACCATATAAAGAAATGATTGAATCACAAACATGACCAATAACTCATTGAAATAGAGACAATCCTGCTGTTGCATTAACTTTTGATGATTGATATTGAAAATGAAATATAGAACACATCCTAAATAAGCTTAAAGACTCAAACATACATGCGACGTTTTTTATTTTGTGAGATTGTCTAAAAAACACTCCAGCATTATGGAGAAGAGCAATTGAAGAATGACATCAAATATGTTGTCACACATATAGTCATATATATTTAAGTGATGGAGAATATACAGATTTATGAAATAAACAAAAATGAATTAGTGCTTGACCAGGACATCTTAATAAAACAGACTTAGACGAATGGATTGTAAATGTGAAATGATTACTTTGAGAAGATTATTTAAATGATATAAAAAGTAAAAATGGTACTGAAAGCGACTTCCCTCGTAGGATAAAGACGGATTTATTATTAAAAACTGAAATTTTGATGTGGGAAGCACAAGTCAAAAGGACATTATGAGATGAGTATTTCCAAAAGTTTAAGCAGCAATACCCATTTTTCCGTTTTCCATGAGGATGCTGAGCAAATTATTCTAAAAATATAGATGTGTTAAAAGAATTATGATATTTATCGATAGGATGGAGTGATGATTTTTACAGATGAACATGAAGTAATCGTAAACACATGTCTACTGAATCTGTTTGAAATGTAAATGTTACAAATTGAGATATTCCATTGTTTCATTTCAAAGAGGCTGACTATAAATATATCGATAAGTATATAGACAATATTAGTAACAAAGGTAAACAAGCTGTTCCTCTGACAGATATAATAAAATAAAATTTTTATAATATAATTTATTAAAAATGGCAACAAAATTAGAAAAAATGGAGAGTAATCTGGATAAAAGGCTTTGAACATGATTTCTTAGAAATTTTGAAAATGACTTAGAAAATCTTTATACTGATGTAAGAACATGATTACTTAGTAAAGAATTATTAACAATAAATCAACCAGAAAAGTGAAAATTTTTAAATGGACATGAATCAAGAGACAAAAATTTTATGGTTTATGAATACACTATAAAATCCGGTGGTAAACCAGAAGATGTAAGGAAGCAAGCCGTGAAACAATGACTTGTATCAGAAAAAGAATGAATAGAGATTACTGATTGAAGTACACATCCGTATTCTGATGATAAAAGATTTAATAAGTGAGACAAAGTTTACGTTAGAATTCCTAAAGAAAAATTAATTGTATGAGAATTTGTGAAATGACATGAATCAAGAGACAAAAATTTTATGGTTTATGAATATTGAATTATGGTAGGTTGAACCCCTGCCTCAGTCAGACAAAAAGCCGTCGATAAATGAATTGCCGAGAAAATAACATGAATTCAAATTACAGATGGGAATGTGGTAGAATACCCAGAAGATCACAAATTTTCAGCATGAGATAAAGTTTATGTGAGAGTTCCAAAGAAAATGGAACAACAAGCAGAGCAACCAACTGAGACTACAACAGAGACACTAACAGAAACTCCAACTGAAAATCAAGGAGAAGAACAGGTGGAACAACAAGCAGAGCAACCAGGACAATGAGATACTGAAATTACAGAAGACATTACAATGGAAAATCATTGGGAAAATCCAGATTTCTTTGATGCAAGCAAAAAAGTTGAAACTGATGAACAATACAAAAATAAATGAATAATTTTGAAACGCGATGTTTGAATGAGCTTTTATGTAATGCAAAAAAGTGATATACAAGACTACACAGAAAAAAAAGTGAAAAATTGAAAAACAAAAAAAGAAACAACAATAGTATCAGGAAATAGAGTAAAGACAATTAATTATTTAAGGGAAAAACTATGAGCATTGCCAGAATTTTCGTATCTAAAGAGAGATGAATATGCTCCAAAACAGGTTGGAGGAAAGCGAGTTTTTACAAAAACTTTTAATATTAGAACGGATTTTGCAGCACAAACAGTAGATCATCCTGGAAAGTTCTTTATCCCTATACCTTTAGATTCAAGTATAAGAAAAATTGATGATCAAACTTTTAAAAATTATGCAAAAGATTGAGTTAATGAGTTATGTCAAAATGATGAACCATATTGAAAATATTGGAAATGATTTGATGAATCACAATTAGCTAGGTTCCTAACAGCTATTGCGAAAGTTGAAACATGAGAAACATCACATGAAATTTGAACTGATGAATACCATCGCTGGGAAGAAGGTTCTCATGATTGTTTTTCATTTTGACCACACCATGTTTTGATGGAATGACCATGAAAAACTGCATATAATAAATTAAAACAAGCTAGTTTTTTTAGTACAGAATGACAGACATACCATCCAAAAAATTCAACAATGTGGTGCATGTGATTTATTGTAGAAAAATTAATAAATACATGAACAAAACCTGAAAACGTAAAAGCGCAATTAGAAGAGATGCTCTCATTTTTAAGCAAGAATGAAATAACATGAGACGATGTAAAATTATTTGCTAAAAAATATAATTGAAAAAATTATGTAGCAAATAAATATCATACCAAATTTGCTACGGCATGGAACAATTTATAGTATTAATTCTATATTATTAAATGAATAAAATGGTAGAAACACTAAATCACAATGACTTTGAAAATGAATCAATGATTCATTCTGAATGGAATGCCAATTCTTTTGAATTTAGGACATCACTTTCTGAATCGCAGAAAGATGAATGAGTTGAGCGAAAACCTGACACAAATGAAGGGAAAAAGGTTTTTGACTATACCGATAAAAATTGATGAAAATGGGAAATTGTAATCGGTAAAAACTGAGACAATCAATATGAAATTAGAGTTAAAAAATGGCAAAAGATTCAAGAAACTTGACAATGGGGTTGGAAAACTCAAAAATATGAACAATCTCTTATAGCTGGAACTGAATCAGAATTTAATAATAAATTATGAGCAATTTTGGATGAAACTATATGAACAGTCGGAAGTGGTAGAAGAATTAACTTACAAAATACATGAAAAGAGGTATTTAGTTTATTAAACAATCCACAAAGTGGTGAACAACCTGTATGAAATAGAGAAAATGTAGAGACTCAAGATATGCCAAAATGATTAACACTAGATCATGGTACATATATTTATGAAGTACAAAGTGGGGATTGTGAATCCACAATCAAACGTAAATTGGAAAAATATGGGCCTTTGAGTTATTTGAAAGGCGTACCAAATGGTATAAATTGATACAATTTCAATAGCATACCAGATAATGAACTACTACCTTGACTAAAAATCACTATTCCAAAACCAGATAGTGAAAGAATTAAGACTGTATCAGATTTCATTTGACAACAAAAATTAGCATTAAATGCAATGAAAAATAATGCAACTTATTGAGAAGATGTTAAAGCATTAATTAATACATATTGAGAAGATTACGTAGCAAAAGTAATGGCAGCTTATGCAAGGACAGAGACATCTCCAGATAATTATGATTGAAATATATGAAATCTAGCTTTGTTTCGTTATGAAGCAAATCATAAATGTCCATCATACTGATATCATCATGTATTATATGAAAGAGCTGGAAAAACAGCATTTAAAAACACATGACTTACAATTTGACAAAGTTGTAATCCAAAAGAATCATGAGAATTGTTCCTAGCTTTTTGTATAGAAAAGGCAAATGGTGCTCAAAGGCAGGAGAACAAGGATTTTAAAAAGTTCTTTGATATGACAAATACAAGACGATGTGCAAAATTTTATAATTGAGTTGATATCGATGGTTACTCTACAAAATTGAAGAATAATTTTGATTCAATAAACAAATAATTTATATTTATTCAAAAAAAAATAGCTGGGTGATGCTCAGCTATTTTTCTATTCAAAAATTTTATATTTTTCTAAGCTGCTCATTTTCTATGATTTTTTGATATTGTTGTATATGTTAATCATAATATAACGATGAGTATAGAAATTATTACTCATCACCACAATATAGAAAACTTATCAAATATAATTCAACTAAATAGTCATCATACAATTAAAAAGCAACTTTTTACTGCTTCTCTCACAGAAAGGATTACGGATCTCGATTTTTTGCTTATTATATCAACTGATAATGAGCTATCTAATGGTGCTATGAAATCTTCAACCATTTTACATACTAAGTAGGCTCAAATTAACAGTAAAATGTTTCACGCAAATAATGATCACAAAACAATCATTCATAAAATTGTGAAAATTATCAAAAGATATCTTTCTCGATTTTTATGATCTTTCAGTTTTGGAATAATCATAGGTACTACTACTCATATTACAGCAGAGACTGAATATAACCGTCATAATTTGGAAATATCAAATCATATTTCTTCAAAATAAGGTCATCGAAACATCTCTCATATACGTCTCAAGAAAAACAACAAGCACATTCATACAAAGAGATATATTATATTTTTATTTTTAAATAGCTCTTTCATTCATACTTTTAAATAAGAAAAAACAGACTTAATATCGTTTCATTTTTTCTTGATAAGATAAATTTGTTCATTTTTTGATGATAATAAAAGGCTCAATCAATCTTTGTAATAATCTCTCAACTTTGCAAATCATTCAGTAGTATCTCACAATATTGAATCATTAATATCTCATTTTTCTCAAAATAACAATATTACTCAAGCAAGGATATATCATAATCATGTTATAATCCAGAGATAATCCATTGTTCATGTTTTATTTACTATATATGTTCATAATAATCATACAAAAATAATACCGAAATTATTTATACTTTTTGAAAGTCAAAAATATTTTGTTAAAAATTTAGGATCTTTTTTTGTAATTAATTCTCAAATTCGTGCTCTATCTGATCATGAAAAGAAAGTTTTGAAAAATGAAACAATTCATGATATCAGTAAAATAAGTCAAAAGCTTGACACAAATGGTATTGCTACCGTAAAAATTCAAGAAAAAATATGTCAAACTATTACAGACCATTTATTTCCATATTTTTCAGCGAACTTAGATGTTGGTATTTCAAAAATTAGTGTAACTACATTTTGTACAATAATGATTGTAGCGATTTGTGTATATGTTAGTCATAATCATAGATAAAATAATGTCTCAAATGGTTTTATAATTCTAATTAAGGACTTTACGAATCTCCCAAGATAAAACGGCCATAAATATCATATTTTCATTTTTTATTATCTTAGTTTTATTTAAAAAATTTATTCACTTCTTCTTCGAATTTCTTTTCTACTCATTTTCAATCACGAGTTTTTGCAAGTCATCATTTGCTTGTTTCTTTGTAATCTATATTTAAACGAGCTCAAATTTCACGCATTGTGAGTACTACTTCATCTGGAGAAACAAAAGACTTTACGCCACTTAATGCCATCAAAGCAGCACTAATTGCATGGGATGAATAAAGTCAATTACGTTTGATACATGGAACTTCTACAAGTCCAGCAACTGGATCACAGACGAGTCAAAGACAATTCTTGATTGCTATAATAAATCATTCGACCATCTGTTCTACATCTCATCATTCTAAATATACCAAAGCTGCTGCTGCCATTCATGCTGCTGCTCCGACTTCTGCTTGACAACCATAATCTGCTCAAGCAGTGGAAACATCGTCAAATAATATCATTCCAAAAAATCCTGCAATCATAAGAGATTCCAAAATTTTATCTTCTTTTGTCTTTTTCAATTCGTTGTATGCTTTGAGTACTCCTGGCAAAATTCCACAAGAACCAGCAGTAGGACAAGCTACTATAGTACCTGATTTTGCATTAACTTCATTAACTGCTACTGCATAGGTTACGGCTTTTCAATAAATATTATCAAAAGTCTTGTTTGTGAGACGATACTTATTTATTGTACTTGAATCTTTTCATGATAATTTCATCATTGAAAGCTTGTTGCTTTTTATTCCATCGTCGACTGATTTTTGCATTATGCGCCAATAATTCCTCATTTTTTCATAAGCATATTTTTTGTCTGTGTTTTGAAGTTTATTTTCTATATCCAAAATCAAATCAATGATTCAAATTTTCTCTTTCTTCGTATATTCAATAAGCTCTTCAAATGTATGAAATGGCATCATTGGAAAATCTGTAACAAAGTTTTCTTCATATATTTTCTTTATTTTGGGACAGTTTTCATTTTTACTATTTATCTTTTCTACTTTTCATTTATTCAAAACTAAATCGATTTTTCATGTAATTGGAAATTCCAATCGTTTGTCTATTACTCTAATTTCTACATTTCACGCTCAAATCGAAAATCATGAAATTACATGTTTTTTATCTGCTGTATTCACGACTACTTCTGCTATATTTGACTGCCTCTGATTCGCATATCGCAAATCATCTTCTGCTATACCTTTTTTATATCAATTAAATTTAGCTGTTTGTTTACCAAACTTTATTCACTTCTTTTTCAAATTCTCTGGCTCCCCTGCTACCAACATTTTTGGATTATCTGTGTCGAATCCACACAATCATCATCCAAGTGCCAATGGTGTTTTATGACCAACTCATGTATCACGGAATGATCAAATTAATTTTATTTCAATGTCTTTTATCTCTTCTCCAGATTCAATCATTGCTAAAATTATATTCCTAGCTATCTGTCAGATTCTATTCGCTCATGCTGTATGAGAACTTGATGGTCAAACCATTGCTGGTCAAACCATATCGAAGATACTCATAGATTTGATATAAAGTTGGAGGTAACGAACAAAATCATCTCTCATTGATTGCAATTCTTCTTCTGGTAATATTGAATTTATTTCGATGGAGATTTCATAATATGATTTTATTCTTTTATCACTTTTTTTTATCTGCCATACTTCAATAAAATCTGAAGTGAGTGAATGGCGTTGTAATGTCTCAATAAGGTTTGAAATTAAAGTATTATGTGCTACATTCACACATTTTATTTTTATCATAGTGTTTTTTTTCTTTTCATCAACGTTGTAATCCACGTCTACATGCTTTTTTAATCTTAAATTTCTGCCAAGAAACAACTTTTTAAAATCATTATTTTCAGGGATATTGAATTCCTTTTTATCTTTTTCTATATTTAAATTTTCATAAAAAACTGAGAGAATAAAATTTTTCTCTTTATTTGGAAATACTCTATACAACAAAATATCGTTTCTGGTATCTGAAACCACTTTCAATATCTTATTTTTCAGTTTTCTTAAATCATAATTACAAACACAAAATTCTTCTCTATCACTTTTCTGATTGAAAATTTTTTGGTGATTTTCTGAATCAATTATTTTGTTTACATATATTTCATGCTCTTTAATTTCAAGTCTTGTCATCACATCTAGATAAATCTTTGGCATAAGTTTTTTTATATTTGTTTTTATTCACATTATTCTTTTGAACATTGTTTTATTATTTTACATCAATATTTAAAACTCAAATTTTTTCTCATCAAAGTTTGATAACTAATGCACTTTTTCATTCTTTGTTTCCAGTAATTTCTACTTTAGCTTTTCACTTTGTGAGTAGCTGTAATGATGTGATATCTACTGAAATATTGTCATTGTTTGTAATGAAATCGAATGGAACTTGTAAAATTCCATTTGAATAATATTCTCTATTTTCACTTGTTCATTTCTTAAATACTTCAATATCCAAAGTTACAGTCTCTCAAAGCCTCAAACTTCTAGTGTTTAACTTTGATTTCATTTCTACATCTCGCTGTGTCATGAAATGCTGTGGCATTCATGCCAATTTACTAAAATCTAATTTTAATACATCAGGATCTTTTGACTCTTCTGGTTTTTGCTCATTATTTTGAGCTGGAGTCTCTGTCTCTTGTGGCTTAGTGTTTTCTGGTTGTACTTGTGGTTCTTGAGTAGGCTGAACTGGTTGAGGCTCCTCTACTTTGTTTTCTTCTGGAGTCTGAGTTTGCTCAGTTGTTCAAGTTGAATTTTGTATATTATTTTCAACTGGTTTTGTTGTCTCTTGTGGTTTATTGCTTTCATTATTTGAAGTATTATTTCATGTATTGCTTGGAGATATTGTATTATTTCATGTATTTACTTTTTCTTCAACCTTACCAGTATTTTCAGCTGAATTATGTCATGTATCAGCGTTTACTACAATTCAACTGTTTACTACAACGGTATTTCATGTGTTAACTGTTTCTACTTTTTCTTCTTTTACAGTAGTATAAATTGTCGGTTTATCAGCTTCTGACTTAGGTATTCATTCTAAAATCTTGATTGGATCGTATTGGTATTTAAATAATTCTGTTCTACATAATCCATTTTGGATAATTTTATAATGTCATTTATCTAAGTCCTTACAATTTGTATATGAATACGCGGGTCTTCATCCATTATCTTTATCAATCTCAAAATGTACATGATATCATCCTAATGCTCATGTTGTATTTCCAGTATTTCATACTGTTCAAATCTTTTGTCATCTAGTAACTACTTGTCATACCTCTACTTCAATAGTATCCATATGAGCATAAACTCAATATACAATTTCTCAATTGTAGATATATTTTATCCTAACCAAATTTCCATAAGAAGAATTTCGTCCAGCTGAATAAACTACTCCATTTCAAATTGAATAAAGTGGAGTTCCACGAGCTGTAGCAACATCAATTCATGCATGTGCTCAAATTTCTTGATTCCATGTGTCTGAATATGGTGCAGCCCAAAGCGTTGTGTAAATTGATCTATATGTAGTATTATTCATATATGCTGCATAATTTGCTCATTTAATTATTGGTAAATTAATTTTACAAGATTCATCCATATCTTCAAAATATTGTGTCCTACATTCAAGGGTTGAAACTTGTCTTAATGGATATGAGAAACTTGTATTATTTGGCAATGATCAACTATTTCAAGCATGCATCAAACTGAAGAAAGCGAAAATTCATACAACAATTAATTCTCACAAGTGTACAAAAATATGATTCGCATGTACGTGAAATCTATTTATCCTGTACAAGTGTTTATGTATGGAATTTATGTGCCTAGCTATATGTCTATGTACTTGTTTATGAAGCCTTTCATGGACTTTCTCGTACAAACTATTATCTCGATCGCTTGCCATAATTATTTTATGAAATAAAAAGCCTTTTGCTATAAGTTATAATTTACATAGCTACTAGCTAAGTCAATTATACACCAAAATTAAAAAAAATGCAAATTTTTGGGGACTTTTTTTCTTGAAGTAGAGTAAAATTAAATTATAAGGAAATATTGAGTTTAGATTTGAAAAAAGATGAAGTCGATATTATTCGTTCTGGATTACTATATTCCACATAGATGATGAGTTGAAAATGTGTTTGAAAATATCATAAAAAGATTGGATAAAAAATGATATAATATTTTTGTATTGACTAGTAAATTTAGTCCAAAAGTACCAGCTTTTGAAGAATTTTGAAATGTAAAAATTTACAGAGTTTGAAGTGGTAGAATTTCTTTCATGAGAAAAGCTGTGAGAAAATGAAAAAAAATTTTAAAAGAGAATGATATTGATGTAATTCATGGAAGTACTTATTGATGAGCAATTCCTGCTGCTGTTTTGGCAAAAAAATTTGATAAAAAAGTGATTTTGACCGTACATGAAATATTTGGAAAATTGTGGTATAAATATAAATGAATTGTAAAATGATTCATTTACAAAACATTTGAAAAGATAATTTTCAAATATAAATATGATGTTTATCACTGTGTTTCACATAATACTGAGAAAGAACTTTTAGCTGAATATAAAGTAGACAAAAGCAAAGTTTGTGTAATTCACAACTGAGTTGACTATAAATTTTGGGATCCAGAAGAAGTAAAGAATTACGAAATAAAATCATTAAGGACTAGAGAAAATCGATGAGATAAGTTTGTATTTTTTTATTACGGACATGCTGGAAAATCAAAATGAATCGATTATCTAGTCCAAGCATTACCAGAACTAGCAAAATTGGATAATGTACAAATAGTATTTAATATCATAGAATCAAAAAGGACTAAAGAAATTTTGAAGAGAATAAATAAGGTAAAATGTAAAAATATACAGGTTTTCAATTGAATGAAAAAGGAAGATTTGAGGTTGATGGTTGCTGGTTGTGATTGTGTAATTGCTCCATCATTGTCTGAATGATTTGGTTCTGTACATACAGAAAGCTGTGCTATGTGAAAGATTTTGATTACAAGCAGGATTTCAGCAATTCCTGAAGTTGTTTCATGAAAAGTAAGATTTATAAAACCTGGTAGCAGCCAAGAAATAATTGATGCAGCAAAAGATGTGATGGATGGAAAATATAAAAAAATCCCAATGAAAACTTTTAATCGAGATGAAACTGTCGAACAGCTTGAAAGATTATATTAAAATTTAATATTAAGGGAAAAGGTGCCAAAATATGGCACCTTTTTTGGTAGATAAGGTATAATTGGGATTTTTGGTATTACTTATTCAGCTTGGACCATTAGCCGCTTTCGCTAGTCGCGTTCTATTTCACAGGGATCAAACGCTGCCACTGCTACCCCTCACTAACTAATTAAGTCGAGTCTGCTGTGTCCCAACGGAACGTTCCTTCAACCTACCGATATTTATCATACTAATATTGGACGAAAAGTCAACTATATATTACGTTAAATTTTCATTGTATTTTTTAATTGAATTTATTATAATAAAGAATTATCTAGTTTATTGATAGCTGTAATGAAATTCGAAAAATTAAGAGAAAAATATGATAAATTCATTTATGAAAAATACGAAATCAATGATGCCTGAGATTGGTGGAATATTACATATTTTTTCAGTATTCCTTGATTAACAGAATTTAGACCGACAATCCAAATAGACAAAAAAAATATCAAGAATCAAAATATTGATAAAGATTTTGTGAATTATTTAGTATTTCACATTGGACTTGTAGAGTTGATAAGTTATTGGAAATGTTGCTGCCCAAAAAATGTAGAAATCAAAGCCTGATATATCGATGAAGACCAAATCAAATGGTTTAAAAAAATGTATTTTTACGGATTGTGAGAATTTTTCTATACGAATTGAATTTCGGTGGATGAAGAGAATTTTATGGATATTCAATGTCATCCTGAGTGAAACGAAGGATATAATTTAGATTCTTCACTTCGCTCAAAATGACAATTCAGGTGAAATCTAATTACTATCTGATGATGAAAGGACTCGTGTGTATCTCTAGAACTTTTGAAATGATTAGACAATGATACATTTATCCTGAATCCAAATGATGTGACATTGCAATGTAGCAAAATAGCTGGATATAAGAATCCACGAATCATGAAAAGGATCTTAGATCCACAGATCGTAGAATTGAACAAACAATGATTTTTGAACTGACATACTCCATTTAATGCATTACTTGCTTTTTTGACTTACCTTATTGCATATTTAGGAAATAAAAAATACATCGTACTTTCTAACGAAAGCAGTGCTAATGAAAGCAATGTCAGATGATTAAAAGTAAACCATCAATATTCCAAGAGCTTTGAATTTGAAAATGATTTCAATCAATATACAGAAAAATATTTTTGAATCTGAATCAAGTATTTCAGCTTCTTGAGACCACTTTTGGAGATTCAAATTGCTAAATTATTTTCTGGATTTGAACAATATCACCAAGTATTCAAAAGCTGTAATGTATGAAGTAAATCTAAACCACGAAAATGGTGCTGTAATTGTCCAAAATGCCTGTTCGTATACATCATATTAAGTCCATTTTTGTACAAAGAAAAGTTAATAAATATTTTCTGAGAAGATTTATTTGAAAACAAAAATTTACTTCAGACATTTATCGATCTGACTTGAAATAGCGACAATAAGCCATTTGAATGTGTATGAACTTATGATGAAGTAAATTATGCTATAGCGCTTGTGATAAAGAAATTAAATTGAGATTTGCCATATTTATTGCAGTACTATGTAGACCATTTTGAAGTTAAAGATTATGATTTATTGAATTATTTCAATGAAGAAAATAACTTAGATCCAGAATTTTTGGAGATTTTGAAGAAATATTTATAAAATAATTTTCATATTCATGACCGACCTAAAATCAAAAAAAAGTATCATCATCTACTTTTCCAGAGCTGATGAAAATTATTGAGTTTGAAATATTGAGAAATGAAATACTCAAGTTATCGCTGAATATATCGAAGAATTAACTTGAGCAGATGTTTTTAGAGTAGAAAGAAAAGTCCCTTATTCAAAAGACTACTCTACTTGCTGTGACGAAGCAAAAGCTGAAATTGATAATGATGAAAGACCTGAAATTGTGAATACTTTGGAAAGTATCGATGATTATGAAGTCATCTATGTTTGATGACCAATTTACCGATGACAATTACCACAACCAATGGTAACTCAATTAGAAAAACTAGATCGAAATTGAAAAATCGTTAGACCATTTGTGACTCACGAATGATCTGGATTATCTTGAGTTCCTAATCAATTAAAAAATATCTGTAAATGAGCTGAAATCTTGGAATGACTTGCTATTCGTGGAAGTTCCGTACATCAAGCAAAATCTACTGTAGAAAATTGGTTGTAAAATTTTCTCTTTTAAGCAAATGCTATAGAAGAATTGACTGATAAATTATTTTCTAACTAAGAAACATGAGAAAACATTGGATTGATAATCTTCGCCGAGTGACAGTATTATCTGTACTATTCTACCATGTAATTTATTTTTTCAATAATAAATGAGTTTTCGGCGGTATAGGAGGATTCGGCACATTCCCACAAGTACAACAATATCAAGATATCATAATGTATATTCTCTATCCACGATTTATGCCACTACTTTTCCTATTGGCTGGAATCAGTGCTAGGTACTCATTACAGAAATATTCTGGTAAAGAATGGTTTAAATCTCGTACTCGCAAATTACTAGTACCTGCCACAATCGGACTATTTGTATTTCAATGGATGACGGGTTATTTCAATACTCAAGTTTCATCGGTCGCACAAGGTGTAGACTTGACTGCTGGTGTGCCATGAATTGCCAAATACTTCTTGTGGGCTATCAGTGGAATTTGACCATTGTGGTTCATCCAACTTTTGTGGGTATTGTGCTTGGTACTGCTCATAGTAAAGAAGATTGATGCCAAAGACAAACTCTGGAATCTGTGCTGAAAAGCAAATATTGTAGTGATAATTTTATTGGGAATACTATTTCGGCTTGGTGAAAAGACACTCATCATGGAATCAACCAACCCATTCGCTGGATTACTCAATCTGTACAAACCAATCTTCTACTGAATAATTTTCTTGCTTGGATACTTTGTATTCTCTCATGATGAAGTACAAGAAAAAGTCAAAAAAGCTCGGATTCCACTTTTGGCTTGTGCCGTAATTTCGTGAGCAGTGCTAATATTCACTACTTGGGGACAGGACAATTCAGGACCTCAATATCTCAGCAGCTGGTTATGTTGCCTTTATGGTTGGTTATCTTGCCTTGCTCTGATGGGATGGTTTAATGCTCGTTTCGACAAAACAAACAAATTCGCTGATTATATGACTCGTTCAAGTTTCGGAATCTATATCGTACATTATCTAGTCGTGGCGAGTCTTGGATATATGATGAAAATGTACACTCACTTGACTCCAGTCGCTA
>Ga0310786_10005694_pt1 | contig 16809 bp, 14 predicted proteins | sample AusTroGonzalo_MG_FD_203881 | JGI IMG/M metagenome (GOLD analysis project Ga0310786, IMG submission 203881) | Bovine rumen microbial communities from tropical cattle in Woodstock, Queensland, Australia - Gonzalo_03 (v2) (version 2) | ecosystem: Host-associated > Mammals > Digestive system >... | reverse complement strand
CTGTCCCACACTGCCTAACATTGGGGCAACGAGGCAGGCGATGATGAGAAAAACGCCGGCGGAAATCTGACCTACCAGCACCAAACTGATCTCTTTGCCCCTTTTCTCTTTCACCTTCGGGGCGATGTATGGACGGTAAATGTCCATGGTGTAGATAGTGGATGCGGAGTTGAGCATGGAGGCCAACGATGAGATGATGGCGGCTGCTAACGCGGCGAGTACCAGTCCTTTAAGACCGATCGGAATGAAGGTGCTTATGAGCCAAGGATAAGCGTTGTCGTTGTTCAGAGCACCATTGGCTTTGGTGAGCGCTTCTACTGCGCCGAAACTGCCTTCAGTGTACATTACGTATGCAATCATGCCGGGAATGACCACGATAAATGGGATGAGGAGTTTGAGGAAGGCGGCGAATGCCAGACCTTTTTGCGCTTCCTGCAGCGATTTAGCGGCGAAAGCGCGTTGGATAATGTATTGGTTGAAGCCCCAGTAGTAGAGGTTGGCGACCCACAAACCGCCAATGAGCATCATGATGCCAGGCAGATTGTGGTATTCGGGGTTGTCTTTCGGTAGAATCAAGTGCAGACGATCACCAGCCGCATTCGTCAGATGATGGATGCCATTCATGATAGTGCCGTCGGGACTGATGACTTGCAGTGCCACCACTGTGGTGATTATGCCGCCTAACACTAGCATTATCACCTGCAGAATGTCGGTCCACGCCACGGAGGAGAGGCCGCCGGTGATAGAGTAGAGCGCCGCAATCACGCCCAGACCGATAATGGCGGGGATAATCAGCGAGCCGTCGCCCGTACCGATAATCGTGTCAATGGCTTTGGCACCGAGGAAGAGCACGGAGGTGAGGTTTACGAAGATGAAAAGTCCCAGCCAAAAGACGGCAAGGATGGTTTTGAGCTGCCGCGAATAACGTTTTTCTACAAATTCGGGAATGGTGTAGATGCCCTGTTTCACGAAGACGGGCATAAAATATTTTGCCACGATAATGAGGGTGACCGCGGCCATGAACTCGTAGGAGGCTACTGCGAAGCCGCCCGCGAAGCCCGAGCCCGACATCCCGATGAACTGCTCTGCCGAGATGTTGGCAGCAATCAGCGACGCGCCTATCGTCCACCAAGGCAATGACTTACCTGCGAGGAAATAGTCCTCGGCGGTTTTGTCCTTGTTCTTTTTCCGATGGGAAATCCAGATGCCTAATCCAACGATAATCACTAGATACGCTGCGAAAATGATAATGTCTAAGGTATGAAATGCAGGGTTCATTCTTTGAATTTTTATTAGGTGGCAAAAGTACGATTTTTTGTTATTGCCCATTCATCATTCTTAAATCATGATTCTCCATTCCGCATTATTTTCGTATTTTTGCCGCGTAAATTATTCGCGATTATGATACCACGTTACTCGCGTCCGGAGATGAGCGCCGTCTGGACTGAAGAAAATAAATTCGGCGCATATTTGAAAGTGGAAATTGAAGCCGCCGCCGCTTGGAGCAAGCTCGGCGTGATTCCAGCTGAAGACGTTGAAAAACTGCGCACGAAGGCCACCTTCGATGTGCAACGCATATACGAAATCGAGAAGGAGACCCGCCACGATATCGTGGCCTTTACCCGCGCCGTCAGCGAAAGCCTCGGCGACGAAAAAAAGTGGGTACACTACGGTCTGACCTCCACCGATGTGGTAGATACCGCCAATGGCTATCTTATCAAGCAGGCTAACAACATTTTGCGTAAGGATCTCCAGCGCTTCTCCGACATTCTCAAGAAACGCGCTTACGAGTTCAAGGACACGCCTTGCATCGGGCGCACGCACGGCGTACACGCCGATATCACCGCCCTTGGATTGAAATGGGCGTTGTGGTTCGAAGAGATGCGCCGTAACATCGAACGTTTCGAGATGGCCGCCGCCGATGTGGAATGCGGCAAGATTAGCGGTGCAGTGGGCAACTTCGCCAATACCCCGCCGTTTGTGCAGGATTATGTGTGCGAGCAACTTGGCATCCACTCTGCTCGCATCTCCACGCAGGTGCTGCAACGCGACCGTCACGCGCACTACATGGGTACCCTCGCGCTTATCGCTTCCACTATGGAGCAGATGGCCATCGAGGTGCGTCATTGGCAACGCACGGAACTTCGCGAAGCTGAAGAGGCCTTCGGCAAGGGACAGAAAGGTTCCTCAGCAATGCCTCACAAACGCAACCCCATCGGTAGCGAGAACATGTGCGGCTGCGCCAGAATTTTGCGCGGCTACATGGTCAGCTCTTACGAGAACATCCCGCTTTGGCACGAGCGCGACATTTCCCACTCCTCCGCTGAGCGTATTATGCTCCCTGACGCTACCATCCTGCTCGACTACATGCTCAACCGTTTCGGCAACATCCTCGAAAACCTCGTTGTTTTCCCGGAGAACATGCTGAAAAACATATACTTGACCCACAAAGTCATCTTCGCGCAGCGCGTCATGACCGCCCTCATCAACAAAGGCTTCTCCCGCGAAAAGGCCTACGACCTCGTGCAGCCCATCGCCATGAAAGCCTGGTTCGAAGCGCTTGACTACAAGGAACTCCTGCTCCAGAATCCCGAAGTGATGGCTCAATTCACCTCCGAAGAACTCGACCAATGCTTCACGTTAGAGTATTATTTGAAGCAGGTACCTGCGATTTTCGAACGCGTCTTCGGAGAATAGGACGTCTGTAGAGCCGCCATAATATGACGGCTCTACTCCCTAAACCCTAAACCTTAAACCTTAAACTTTACATTATGAATAATCTTCACATCCTGGGAGCCCACAACTCCCTTTTCAACGAGTTCATCTCAGAAGTCAGAAGCGTTGAGGTGCAGACTGACAGCATGCGCTTCAGACGGAATCTGGAGCGAATTGGCGAGATTTTCGCCTACGAGATCAGCAAAGGCATGCAATATGCTGAACAGGAAGTGGTTACACCGTTGGGTATTGCTACCATTCCGCGTTTGGAGGAGAAGCCTGTATTGGCTACTATTTTGCGTGCCGGACTCCCCATGCATCAGGGCATGCTTAACTATTTCGACCGTGCCGACAACGCCTTCATCTCTGCCTTCCGGAAATACTACAAAGACGGCACTTTCGAAATCCAGATCGATTACCTTTCCGCACCCGATTTGGACGAGAAGACGTTGATTCTCTGTGACCCGATGTTGGCCACGGGACAGTCGTTGGTGCTGGCCTACGAAGAGCTGATGAGCAAGGGCGACCCACTACACACGCATATTGTGAGCGCGATTGTCAGCCGACAAGGTCTGGACTATGTGATGAGCAAGCTTCCCAATGATAGCTGCACTTTCTGGATAGGCGCTATTGACGAGGAGCTGACTGCGCAATCTTTCATCGTGCCCGGTCTCGGCGATGCCGGCGATCTCGCTTACGGTATTAAGGAGTAGCGACGCAATTCATCGCGTCTTCGATGATTTGGATTAGATGGTTTTTAGCAGTAACGTCTTCTTAATCCTATTTTTACCCATTTTTTTGATATGCTATTTCGCATGTCCGAAAAAGTGGAGCAATATCGTTTTGCTGCTGTTTTCCATCGTTTTCTATGCTTATGGTGCTCCCACTTTTGTCTTACTTCTCATAGCCTCCACTATCATCAACTTTTATCTTGTAAAACTTTCTTATAAAGCTGATAATCAGTTGCGTAGGAAGGTCTATTCGGGATTGGCGATAGCGGTTAGTCTAGGGCTACTGCTATATTTCAAGTATGCGAACTTTTTCGTTGATAATCTAAACGCCATACTTGCTGCCTTCGGGCTGAAAACCGTCGGTTTCGCAAAAGTGTTGCTTCCTATTGGCATTTCGTTCTTTACTTTCCAGTCCATCACTTACGTGGTGGATGCATACCGTAGGGTCAATCAGCCGATGGAGAAGCTCACTGACTATATGCTCTACATTCTCATGTTTCCCCAACTGATTGCGGGACCTATTGTCCGCTACGGGGATATTGCCGACGAGATTCGCCATCGGGAAAAGCATTGGCCGGAGATTTTGCAAGGTTTTTACCGTTTTGTGATAGGACTTTCCAAAAAGATTCTCATTGCGGATGTCATTGGAGAACAGGTAAATACACTTCTTTCGGGCGATTTGCTCGTCATGGATACGGGTACTGCTTGGATTGCCATTTTAGCGTACACCATGCAGCTTTATTTCGACTTCTCAGGTTATTCTGATATGGCCATAGGCTTGGGTAAGATGTTGGGCTTTCACTTCCCAGAGAACTTTGATAATCCATATAACTCTGCAAGTATCAGCGAGTTCTGGAGGCGTTGGCACATCACCTTGGGTACGTTTATGCGCAATTATCTCTACATTCCTCTTGGCGGTAATCGTTGTTCCAAACCGAGAATGTATTTCAACCTCTGGGTTGTGTTCCTTCTTTCCGGTTTTTGGCATGGTGCTAATTGGAATTTCGTCCTTTGGGGCGTTTATCATGGTTTTTGGCTCGTGCTTGAACGTATGGGATTGTCGAAATTTTATGAAAAAATCGGCAGAGTTCCCAGTGTCGTCATCACTTTCATACTCGTAACGGTAGGGTGGGCCATCTTCCGTATCGAAAATCTCACGGATTGTTTTACTTTTATTTCCAGACTCTTTGCCTTTGATTTTCAATCGTTTGTGCCTGTCCGAAATGCACACTTCCACACTACGCTTATCGTTGCGTTAATATTCTCCTTCCTCACGCTGTTTCCTTTCGGAAAGAAGTTGCAAAATCTTGTTTTCTACACGGAATTATCCAAGATACAGCATCTTGCGGGATGGATTGTCAGTGTTGTCCTTTTCTTGTTCTGCCTCGGTGCCTTGAATGCCGGCGCCTTTAGCCCATTCATCTATTTCCGATTCTAAGTCTGCTAGTTATGAAGAATTTGTTCTATAAAATATTGTTTTTCAGTATAATAGCCCTTCAGTGTTTGATATTGTTCCAGACAGTTACCAAACATTTCGAGCTAAAGCCGCTAACAGGTGCCACCACAGAGGTGGAAAAGCCGAAATTGACGCTTAAAACATACGTTGATGGTTCCTATCAAAGCGATTTAGAGGCATTTTATCGTCAGAAACTTGGGTTCCGAGAATGGCTAATTCGAATCTACAACCAATATCTTTGGAGTTGTTACAAGAAAACGAGCAATAAAAATATTTTGGTCGGGAAAGACGATTGGCTTTTTGAGGAGATATATGTTCGGGATTATTACGAAGGTTCCATGTATGAAATTACGGATGACACGGCCGAAATGCGGAAGATTTTTGAGACCGAGGCGTTGCGCCTTTGGAAGGTTCAGGAGCTGTTGAAAGAACATAATATCCATATTTTTGTCAACATTACGCCAAGTAAGGATGTGATTTTCCCTGAATATCTGCCTGAAAACATCTCTTATACACGTCCGGCAGGCCTTCGTGCATACGATTATTACAAAAAACGTTTTGATGAACTCGGAATCCACTACATTGACAACGTGGCTGTTTTTAAGGAACTCAAGGATTCTGTTGATTATCAACTATATACAAAAATAGGTTCGCATTGGACCAACATAGCTTCTGTCTATGTTTTCGATTCCATTATTCATTATATGGAAATAATTGGAAATCAAAATCTTAACGACTTGGAGATCGGTGAAAAGTACCATGCAAAAACCCGAAGGCCGGACGATGATCTTGAGCAGCTTCTCAACCTTTATTTCCCAATAAAAGCTCCTGAAAATTATTATACGACAGTAAATGTCAAAGAGGATACTACTTCTGCAAAACCCTACATGACAGTTATTGGGGATTCTTATCATTGGGTCACGATTTACAACATTCCCCTTTTGAAAATATTCCAGAAGGTGCCGTATTGGTTTTACAACAGTACGATTTATGAAGATGATGAGCATCAAACCACATTAGATTTGGATTTTGAAAAGGAGTTGATGCGCAACGACTATATTATGTTGTCTTACGGACCGTATGCACTTTATCGGCTTGGCAGTTACTTCTTGCCCAAAGCGTTAGTATATCTTTGTTATGACCAATCGACCATCGATTCTGTTGCTGAAGATATCATTCTATCTTTCAAGAATGATCCAAAAGAATATGCAGTGATGCTTGAAATCGCGAAAGAACAAAATAAGAGTGTGGATAGAGTCATGTACGATAATGCTGTTTACAGGATTACCATAGAACCGGAGCAATATTTTGAGGAATTAAGGGACAACAAGCTGCCTGTTTCCAGGAACAAGGATTTGAAGCGGATGAAATAAATTTTGAGAAAAAATTTGCAGCCCTATTGTCCGTATCGGAAAAAAGTGTATTTTTGCCGCCGATTTGAGCCGAAGTGGCGGAATAGGTAGACGCGTTGGTCTCAAAAACCAATGAGGTAACACTCGTGCCGGTTCGATCCCGGCCTTCGGTACTGCAAAAGAGGAAGTGAATGCTTCCTCTTTTTGTTATCGTAAAACGCTGATATAAACCATTTTAACCATTATGAAAAAGAATCTGATTATCATCGTTACCTGTATCGTGACTGCTGTTTTGGCGGTGAGCGGCTGCTGGGCCATCACGAAAAATAACACCGAAACAGACCCTACTCCAAACCAATACGATAACACCATTACTGCGCCTCCATTGCCGCAAAGTATGACATTTGCGGGCGAAGAAGTACCGTTGGATGTCTATTGGGTGCGCGAATCTCTCGACCGTGAACTCATTATCAACTGCTACCAGCACTCTAAAACGCTGCGCATCATCAAACTTTCCGCGCGCTATTTCCCTACTATTGAGAAGATTCTGAAAGAAGAAGGTGTGCCGGACGATTTCAAATACCTCTGCGTGGCAGAGAGCGGTCTGGAAAATGTGACCTCACCTGCTAATGCTGGCGGTTACTGGCAATTTATTCCAAGCACCGCCAAGGTGTATGGACTGGAAGTTTCCAACGATGTAGATGAACGCTGTCATCTTGAAAAAGCGACCCGCGCAGCTTGTAAGTACTTGAAAAAGATGCACAAACAGTTCGGTAGCTGGACCATGGCGGCGGCGGGCTACAATCGTGGCGACGGCGGTCTGCAAGCAGCGGTCGATGACCAGCAAGTACACGAATACTGGGATATGTGGCTCAACAGTGAGACCTCTCGCTACCTCTATCGCATATTGTCATTCAAGCTGATATTCGAAAATCCGCAGGATTATGGTGTCAAGATTTGTCCAGCGCAGATGTATCATCCTATTGAAACTAAGACCGTTAAGGTGACTTCTACCATCGTTAGTCTGCCGCGTTTCGCCGAGGAAAACCATGTCACCTACCGCGAATTACGTAACCTAAACCCTTGGATTCGCAACAACCGACTGACCGTTGCCACGGGTAAATCCTACGAAATCGAACTGCCCAAACATCCAAAATCCAATTACCGAGATCTTTTCAAGCATTGCGAGAATCCGTATCTCAATTTGGGCAGTAGGGGCGAATAATTATTCGCCCTACAACCTAATCTCCTCCTCCCCCTTAGCCCTTTAACCTTTTAACCAAAATTCCTCCTATTTTATTCCCAAAAAAAGTGTACATTTGCCGTTTGTTTGTAAAATGACGAAAAAGGTTATGAAAAAAACGGCTATTTATTGTATTGCATTGTCTATCATTGCTTTAGCGGCTTGCTCTTCGCCTAAAAAAGTGAAAACGGAGAGCGATTCCACAACACAAGAATCTACGCAGAAATCCCAAAACAATAATACAGATAAGATGACCCAAGTTTTGTTGAAAACCACATTCGGCGACATCGTGATTGCATTGTATGATGACACGCCAGCGCACAAGGCCAATTTCGAGAAATTGGTAAACGAAAAATTTTACGATGGCGTGCTGTTCCATCGCATCATCAAAGGTTTTATGATTCAGGGCGGTGATCCCGACTCTAAAACCGCGAAAGCCGGACAACGGTTGGGTAGCGGTGACGTGGGCTACACCATCCCTGCGGAATTTGTCTCCACGCGTTTCCATAAACGCGGTGCGGTGGCAGCTGCTCGCATGGGCGATAACGTGAACCCGCAGAAAGCCTCTTCTGGCTGCCAATTCTACATCGTTGACGGCACAGTCTATGACAATGACAAACTCAACATGATTGCGCAGCGCACCGGCAAAACTTTCTCACCTGCACAGATTGAAGCTTATACGACCGTGGGTGGCGCTCCCTTCCTTGATGGCGACTACACTGTCTTTGGTGAAGTGGTGAAAGGCATGGAGATTGTCGATAAAATCGCTGAACAACAGAAAGATGGTGCCGACAGACCTGTGGAGGATATTAAAATCATAAGTGTAACCATTATAAAGTAATTCACAATTCCACAATTCACGATTCACAATTCGTGGCTTGTGACGAGCGTTATAAATATCCAACGATAATATGAAGACGATTGACGAAATCAGAGCGGAAATTGAGAATTTCCAAGTCGAAAATGCTGAAAATTTAGAGCAATACCGCTTACAATTCCTGAGCAAGAAGAGCGAAATTCAAGCGCTGTTCGGTCAGCTCAAAAATATGGCACAAGAGGAACGCAAGCAGTTCGGCCAGATGGTCAACGATTTGCGCGACCTTGCCCAAAATCACTACAATGAATTCAAGGCTATTATCGAAGCGGCCGCTGACAAGAAAACGACATTGATTCCCGACATCACCCGTCCCGCTACGCAACAGAGTGTCGGTTCCATGCACCCCATCTCCATCATGATGAATGAGGTGCGTCGGATTTTCGAGGATATTGGTTTCTCTGCTGTGGAAGGCCCTGATATTGAGGACGATTGGCACGTGTTCACCGCGCTCAACTTCGCTGAAGAGCACCCTGCCCGCGATATGCAGGATACCTTCTTCATTGAACTGCATCCCGACGTGTTGCTCCGTACGCACACCTCCTCTTTGCAGGTGCGCACCATGGAGAAGCAGCAACCGCCGATCCGCGTGATTTGTCCGGGTCGCGTGTTCCGCAACGAGGCCATCACCTCCCGTGCTCACTGCATTTTCCATCAGGTGGAAGGTTTGTATGTGGCTGAAAACGTGTCGTTTGCTGACATGAAGCAGACCTTGCTCTACTTTGCGCAACGCATGTTCGGTGATGAGGTGCGCATTCGTTTGCGTCCTTCTTACTTCCCGTTCACGGAGCCGTCTGCTGAAATGGACGTTTCTTGTAACATTTGCGGCGGTGCAGGCTGTAACCTCTGCAAGCACACCGGTTGGGTGGAAATCCTCGGCTGCGGCATGGTGGATCCCAACGTCTTGGAAAACTGCGGCATCGACAGCACCAAGTACAGCGGTTTCGCCTTCGGTCTCGGCATCGAGCGCATGACCATGTTGAAGTACCGTACCAACGATATCCGTCTCTACTTCGAAAATGATCTCCGTTTCTTGCAACAATTCAAGGCGGCTACGCGTTAAGACGTGCGACGTGTGACGTATGATGTGTGACGTATGATTAGAAAATGTATCCAAGTATCACAAGTCATAAGTCACAAATCACAAATCACAAGTCAAAAATAAAAGCAAACATCAAAAATAAACAATAATGACAAAAACCCAAAAACGAATCAACAACCTTATCGGTTTGATTATCGGTATAGTAGCTTCTGCGGTCTATATCATGACTGCGGAGCCGACCGTATCGTGGTGGGATTGTGGTGAGTACATTGCCACGACCTCTAAATTGCTCATCGGGCACCCGCCTGGAGCACCCACCTTCCAGATTCTCGGACGCATCGCCACGCTGTTTGCAGGCGGTGATGTGACCAAAATGGCGTTCTGCGTGAACTGCATGTCGGCAATATGCAGTGGTATGACTATTATGTTGCTCTATTTCAGCATTGTACGTTTGGCTCGTAAGCTCGTTTCGAAGTGGGGCGAAATCAACACCCCGCGCTTCATCGCGATTCTTGGAACGGCTTTGGTCGGTGCTTTAACTTACACGTTCACAGATACTTTCTGGTTTTCCGCTGTGGAAGGTGAGGTTTACGCTATGTCCTCATTCTTCACTGCATTGGTGTTTTGGTGCATCTTGAAGTGGGATGAGGAGTATTCCAACCCGAAAGACAACGTGAATCCCAATCGTTGGATTGTGTTAATTGCCTATTTGGTAGGACTTTCCATCGGCGTCCACCTGTTGAACTTGCTGACGTTGCCCGCTATTGGACTGATTATCTACTACCGTCTTTCTCCGAAAGCTACTGGTATGGGTGCTGTCCTGGCATTTGCTATCATCTCCTTCGCGTTCGGCATTTTCTGCTCTCCGATGTGGATGATTCTGATTTGGCTCTTCGTGACCACCCCGCTGCTCATTCTCTGCGGCAAACGCGGTGCGCTCACCTCAAAGGCCGAATGGGGAGTGTTCCTTTCTTTGATTATCTCGGTCGTATTGCTCGGATTTATCCTTTGGGGTATTGTGCCTCAAGTGGTTAACCTCGCTGGTAAATTCGACCTTTTCTTTGTCAACACGTTGCATCTACCGTTTAATTCCGGTGTGATTTTCTTCTTCCTGCTTATCGCCGCCCTTATCGGTTGGGGTATTTGGTACGGTTACAAAAAGAACAAACCGGTGGTCTCCATCAGTGCATTTTCCTTGATGATGTTGATTATCGGTTACTCCACCTTCATGACGCTGGTCATTCGTTCCAATGCCAACCCGACTATCGACGAAAACAGTCCCGAAGATGCTGTCTCACTGCTCTCTTACCTCAACCGTGAGCAATACGGCTCCAATCCGCTGGTTTACGGTCAAAGCTACAACACGCGCGTGGTAGGTGCCAAAGACGGCAGCCCGATTTACTACCGCAATGAAGAGACCAATCGTTATGAGATTTCCGACCCGCGCAAAGGGATTGTCTATGAATACGATCCAAAGGGTTGTATGTTCTTCCCGCGTATGTGGTCATCCGAAAAACAATCTCAATATATTGATTGGTTGAATAATCGTTATAATTCTGATAGTCAATCGGATAAAGAGAATCGTAAATCTTTGTCTCGTGGCAATCTGCCCACATGGCAGCAGAATTTGAAGTTCTTCCATACGTATCAATTGGGTTACATGTATTGGAGATATTTCATGTGGAACTTCTCAGGCCGCCAAAATGACATTCAAGGCCATGGTGACTACCAAAACGGCAATTGGATTACTGGTATTGGCGCTATTGACAACATGATGGTAGGTAATCTGAAAGATATGCCCGCAGCTATGGAGCGTCCTGGTCATAACAAATATTACCTGTTACCCTTGCTGTTAGGCCTTGTCGGATTGATTTTCCAAACGAAAAACGACTCCAAGCACTCCTTCGTGGTCTTCATGTTGTTTGCGATGACAGGTTTGGCTATCGCTGTATATTTAAATATGTATGCGTTTCAGCCTCGTGAGCGTGACTATGCTTTCGCCGCATCTTTCTACGCATTTGCAATGTGGGTGGGCTTCGGTGTGCTGGGCATCTACCGTCTGTTTGAAAAGCTGCAGAGCAAGAACGCGCAAACGATTGGTGCAGTTCTCACCACGCTGGTTTGCGTCGGTGCTGTGCCTTGCGTGATGGCTAAGGAAAACTGGCACGATCACGACCGTTCTGACCGCTATACGGCTTTGGCTGTCGCGAAAAACTACCTCGATTCCTGTGAACCGAACGCTATCTTGTTCACGTTGGGTGATAACGATACTTTCCCGCTTTGGTACGCCCAAGAGGTGGAAGGTTACCGTACTGACGTGCGCGTATGTAACCTTATGTTGTTGAGTACCAGCTGGTATGTGGATCAGATGAAACGTAAAGCTTACGAATCAGATCCGTTGCCCATTTCCATGACATGGGATCAATATAAGGATGGTACGAGAGATGTACTTTATCTTGAACCCGCTGGTAATCAATATGTTGATTTGAAAGCGGTGGTAGATTACGTGAAATCTCCCGAATTCGACAATCAGAGAGGCATTTTCTTGTTGAATCAGAAGAGCGGATACCGTAGCAACGGTCGTCCGGTTCCGGCAAGTTTCTCATTGCCTGTAGATAAGGCGAAAGTGCTGGCTAACGGTACTGTGGCTCCTCAGGATTCTGCCCTCGTTGTTGACAAGCTGATGTGGAATATGAAGACCAACGGTGTGAATCCGTTGACTAAAGCCTACATCGTGATGATGGATATCTTGGCAAACAACAACTGGGAACGCCCGATTTACTACGCATCTACCGCTGGTTCTGAGGCTTATCTCGGTTTGGAGGATTACTTCCAGCAGGAAGGTTTTGCTTATCGTTTGGTGCCTATCCGTAACAATAACCGTTCTTACGAGGTTGGTCGTATCAACAGTGACCGCTTGTATCACAATCTGATGGAGGTATTTGACGACCATAGCCGCGTTGATTTCGTCAAGAATCCTAATGTTCCTAAGCATGAAGCTTATCCTTACGCATGGGGTGGTTTTAACGACCCGAAAGTTTATCACAGCGAAGATAACACCCGTCTCGTGCCCTTGATGCGCAGACTCTATGCCCGCTTGGCAGAGCAGTTGATGGCTGAAGGCGATAAAGACAGAGCGCTTGAGGTATTGAAGCACGGTAACGAAGTGCTGCCTGATTTCAACTTCCCGTACGTATCTGTAATGTCTTACATTTATGGTTATACACACGGTTGTATCACTTATATGGAAGATTTCTTCAAAATCGGTACGCCTGCTGCTAATGAGGAAGGTATGAAGATGGGCAACCAGATTTGGGATGACTTCGTGGCACTCTTCAATTGGTACAATAACTGCGATGATCGTACGCTGAACTATCGTAACGGTGACGTTCACTACGATTTCATCTTCCTCCATTACATGTTGACGACTGTGAAGTATCCTGATAACAGCCTGGCTAATCGCTATAAAGAGTTGAAGATCAACAATGTGGCGGTGAACTACGCTAAATCGCTTCAAGGTCAGATTTCTGCACAACTGCGTAAGGCTGAGATTGACCAGAAGACGGTGGCTGGCTGTTTCCAAGAACTGCATCAGATGCAAGAAATCGCTCAGATCATTGGCGACAATGAAACTGCAAAGAAGATCAAGGATATTGCTGCTTCACAATTAGATATGATGAGCAGTATATCTCCTGAGTTGGGCGCTGGATTCCGCCAATTCTACAACAGAATGGACATGCCGGAACCTGAGCCGGAACTCGTTGCAGAAGAAGAGGAAGCAGAAGCAGTTGCTGAAAAGTAGTTCTGCAACTTAAACCCCTAAAACAAAAACACCGGAATTATTCAGATTCCGGTGTTTTTTTTCTATCTCGATTCAGGAATTTAGCCTTCTTCTTAAAAACAAAAATGCTGTTGAGAATGTATCCTAAAAGACCGACTGGAATGGCGGTGATGGCTCCAGCCAAATAGTTATTGATATGTAACTTCTCCAGCCCTGCGATGCAAAGACTGTTGCAAATCCAACATATCACATACACCATGATGAATCGGAAAAGTAACTTTTTATCCTTATTATTGAAAACCAGTTTGCTATAAGTTGTGAAATTGAATAAAATGCCGATGATATAGCCGAGCAAGGAGGCCCAAACGTAAGGATTAGGAATATGAAACTGATTTATGACCCATAAAAGGGCAGCATACACGCACCATCCGAACGCTGTGTTCAAAATGGCCACGAATACGAATCTGATAAATTGCGGTTCAAAATAACGCTTTAAAAAGTCTTTAATCACTATTCAACATTTAGGCGGCAAAAATAAAAAAATAAACCATACGTACCATAACAAAAAAAGAGTATATTTGCACCCCAAAAATTATTGCGATGGAAGAGAGACAATTGCGTAACGAATTTAAGATTAGAATCTCAGGAATCGAGCTCGGAAAGCATTGTTTTTCAATAGATTGTAATAAAGAGTTCTTTGACTTGGCGGGGATTGAACAATTGACAGACGGCCATTTGAATTTGCGGATTGAAATGGAAAAATCTGAGAAAATGGTTGACTTCTTCTGTCACTTTGAAGGCGATGTTATAGCGGAATGTGACCGTTGTCTCGCCCCCGTAACCTTGCCGCTGAACTTTGATGAAAGATTGCTCGTGAAGTTGGTGTCCGAAAATTACCACTCTGAAGAGGAACAGGAAGACGACATCTGGATGATGGATGAGAACACCTACGAGATCGACCTCTTTCATTTCGTGTATGAGTCTATCGTGCTCGCGCTGCCCATCCGCATCGTGCATGAGGATGACGCCGACGGAAATCCTACTTGCGACCCCGAGGTGATGCGCCGCTTAGATGAGATGAATACAGAAAATGATGATAAGGAACAAGAAACGGATCCCCGTTGGGATGCGCTCAAAAATATAAAACTGGATTAATAACAATAAAAATTAAATAGATATGCCACATCCGAAAAGAAGACACTCTGCTATCAGAAGAGATAAGAGAAGAGCTAACGATTTCATGACCGCTCCTCAGCTGACTACTTGCAGCCATTGCGGTGCGCCCATCCTCACCCATCGCGTATGCCCTGAGTGCGGTTACTACAGAGGCAAACAAGCCATCGAAATCGGTAACGCTGCTGAGTAAACATCTTCATTGATGTTTGTTGAAAATTAATGGATGACATAAGAAATTATGTCATCTTTTTGAGTTTTGTCGTTATGGATATTATTTTCGCTACCCACAACCTGAACAAAGCCGAGGAAGTTAGTGCTATTCTCGGTCCCAATTATCATATCAAAAACCTGCGCGAGATTGGCTGTCCTGAAATCCCGGAAACTGCTGATACTCTGCAAGGAAATGCACTGCAGAAAGCACAATACGTGTTTGACCATTATAATGTCAACTGTTTCGCTGATGACACAGGTCTTGAAGTTGAGGCGTTGGACGGTCGCCCTGGTGTTTATTCGGCACGCTACGCTGGTGAAGGATGCTCCTATCAGGACAATGTGCTGAAAATGCTGGATGAGATGCAAGGTGTCACCAACCGCAAGGCCTGCTTCAAAACGGTCATTGCGCTTATTCTCGACGGGAAAAAGTACTTCTTTGAAGGACGCGTCGATGGAGAGATTATGACGGAACAACACGGCACCGACGGTTTCGGCTACGATCCCATCTTCAAACCGCTGGGCTTTAGACAGACGTATGCAGAGATGTCTGCGTTGTCTAAGAATACCATCAGCCATCGCGCACGCGCAATGCAACAACTCAAGATGTTCCTTGAGGAATACACGAAATAAATTTTTTTATTGAAGATATAATTCTACCAGTCCTTCGGGGGTGGTGACGTGGAGGATTTTGTTCTCGCGGTCCACGTTGGTGACGAACTGTTGGCTGGCGGGAATGAGGATTTCCTTGCCGTCGTGATCCACCTGCATGAGTGGATTGTTAGAGAGTTCCATGAAATCCTTGCAGATGCCCAGTTCGCCGAGTTTATCGTCAACCACCTTAAAGCCAATCACTTCGTGGAAATAGAAGCGGTTGCCGGTGAGTTTGGGGAGGCTGCTGAGCGGCAGGTAGAGTTCCGTTTGCACAAACTCTTTCACATTACTCATGTCAACATCCTGTAGTTTGACGACAAACTGATTGTTGCCTCTATATTGCAGATTTTCTATCATATAGGGCAGCATTTCGCCGTCGGTTTCAATGAAGACGGCGTTGAGGTCGAGGTAACGTTCACAATCATCGACATCAAAAAAGGCGCACAACTCGCCTTTCAGTCCGAAAGGTTTTGTTAGTGCGCCTAAGTAGTAGAAGTTCTTGTCTGCCATGATGGTCAGGCGGATAAAAACTATTCAGCAGCCTGTTCAGCTTCAGCAGCGGGAGCTTCTTCAGCAGCAGCCTCAGCGGCAGCAGCTTCAGCAGCTTCTTGAGCAGCCTTTGCCTGAGCAGCAGCGATTTCAGCAGCCTTTGCAGCCACTTTTGCGGAGATGGCTTCCTTGACTTTCGTCTCAGCGGCCAGACGTTCTTTCACGACTTTGCGTTTAGCTTCGCGCTCTGCATTCTCGACATCTTTCAGTTTGGAGTTTTTCTCCTGTTTCCAAGCGTCGAATCTGCGTTGAGCTTCAGTTTCGCTGAACGCGCCTTTCGCCACACCGCCTCTAAGGTGTTTCATCATATAAACACCTTCGCGTTTGAGAATCGAACGGGCGGTATCGGAAGGGGTAGCACCTACCTCTAACCAATAGAGCGCTCTGTCGAAATTAATGTTAAGAGTAGCGGGATTGGTCAGCGGGTTGTAGGTACCCAGATCCTCGATGAATCGTCCGTCACGTGGTGCTCGACCATCCGCAATTACAAGGTGGTAGAAGGGTTGGTTCTTCTTACCGCGTCTTTGTAATCTGATTCTTGTTGCCATAAAATTTAAATTTTTAGTTTGTTAAAAAAAGTCGGCAAAAATACACTTTTTTTCGATGCGTCGGATTCGATGTTAGAAAAAAAAGCGGGGAGAACTTTTGTCCTCCCCGCTGCACTTTTTTATCATCGTTTCATCGCTTCTCTACTCGCTCAACACGCAAACGAGATTTCTGTCGCCGAAAGCGTCGTCGATCTTACCGACGGTCGGCCAGTATTTCTCAGTGTGCGGAAGCGGGAAAGCCGCCTGCTTACGAGTGTAAGGACGATCCCATTCGTCAGCGCAGACCACATCCATGCTGTGAGGAGCGTTCTTGATGAGGTTGTTGGCCTTGTCAGCCTTGCCCTCTTCAATGTCGCGGATCTCTTGACGGATAGCAATCATTGCGTCGCAGAAGCGGTCGAGTTCGCTCAGCGGTTCGCTCTCGGTGGGTTCCACCATCAAGGTGCCGTGCACTGGGAAGGCCACTGTAGGAGCGTGG
>Ga0310786_10005693_pt1 | contig 16811 bp, 21 predicted proteins | sample AusTroGonzalo_MG_FD_203881 | JGI IMG/M metagenome (GOLD analysis project Ga0310786, IMG submission 203881) | Bovine rumen microbial communities from tropical cattle in Woodstock, Queensland, Australia - Gonzalo_03 (v2) (version 2) | ecosystem: Host-associated > Mammals > Digestive system >... | reverse complement strand
ATATGTGCTTGATTCTCATATACTTTTTCACTCTATTCACTTTATCGATCAACAATCATATATAGCTGAAACAGAATATGCTGGAGATTCATCTCAAACATCAACGACGCTTGTAACAATTCAAACTGTTTTATTACCTGTTATAATGGTCTTAAACATTTTATATGGTATTATTGACATTCATATAGTTCCCATAATAAATAATGACTTAAACACCAAAGAAAATAATTTTCATCATCAAGTTGATTTTTTTTTCATCTAAAAACTAACAATATAAACATATTAATTATACTCTAAACAAAATATTTTGTCAAATTTTCATGGACTTTTTCCTTGATTTCACACCATAATTTGAATATAAAGCAATTATGAAAAAACGATTATCAACAGTCATATTTATTATAATTGCCATCTTGTTGGATCAAATATCTAAATATTTTTTTTATGATAATGCTTTTTTAGAAAAGACTCGACTTTTTGAGCCTTCATTTAATACAGGAATTTCACGATCATTGCCTGTGAATATCATTCTGGTAATAGTACTCACAATTATCATATCCGTATCAATTCTCATTTGATACAAAAAAAATTACATCTGAAAACGAGCCACAATATTTTTGATTTGATGAACATTAGGAAATTTAATCGACAGAATTTTCTTATGATGAGTTAGAGATTTTATTTTAGTATTCAAACGATTCCCTGTTTTCAATTTAGCAGACATATTTATATGTACCTGAACAGCTCTCATAATAATCAAAGAAATTTTTTTGAACAACAAAAAAAAGATTAATTAACAAATTTTCTTACTTGAAATTACAATAAGAATCAAACTTTATCATAAACTTGTTTGATTTTATTTTCAGATATTTCAGAAACAATATTTTTACTCTTAGCTAACATATCTGAAATTTCTTGATCTGAAATTTGATTGTATTTTTCTTGAATTGGCATCAAAAATGCCATCATTTTTTCGTATAAATAATCTTTCGCCTCTTTGTAACTAAGTCCTCATGCTAAATATCTAGCTCTCAATGCACTGTCTTCATCTTCAGTTAAAAACAACTTACATAAATTATATATATTACATTCATCAGGATTTTTTGACTCCTCTACTGTCTGAGAACCTGTTGGAATCTTTTTTACTTTTTTCAAAACAGTATCTGCATCATCAATCAATCATATTGCATTATTGTATGATTTTGACATTTTTCTACCATCAAGTCACATTATCAAAGCATTATTTGAATCCATTAATGGCTGTGGAACAGTGAATGTCTTACCGAATTTGTTATTGAATTTCTCAGCAATATCTCTTGCAAATTCTACATGTTGCTTTTGATCTTTTCCACATGGCACAAAATCAGCATCGTAAAGTAGAATATCAGCTGCCATCAAAATTGGATAGCAGAATGTTCAAACCATTATTTCTTTTGCATTTCATTTATCTACAGCTTCTTTATATGAGTGCATTCTTTCCATAAATCACATATGTGTGATACAAGAAAGTACCCGATTTAATTGTGCATGTCATGGAATATCTGCAGGATTATACATTACAAATCTTTTTGGATCTGCTCCACAAGCCAAATATGTTTTTAAAATTGTGTATGAATTGGTTTTTATAGCCTCTGGGTCATGGACTTGTGTAAATCCATGCATATTTGCTAAAAATAGGAAGAAATCAGAATCTGGATTTTCTTTTGCAAGTCTAAGCATGTACTGTATTGATCAAAAATAGTTTCCAATATGCAAAGAATATCAAGTTGGTTTCAATCAAGTCAAAAATCTCATTTTTTATTTTTTTAATATAAACTACTTTGCTTATACTGATTTTCAAAGCAATTTGCAAGATTAATTGAAAAAATAAGTCATTTCGAACTGAAGATGAGACACCACCAAGAGTGATATTGTCATTTCGAACGTATGTGAGAAATCCATAAAACGAGAAATGGGTTTCTCTGCTAAAGCCTCGAAATGACACATTATTAATTCTTAATTATTCAATCCTGCTTTTATAAGTCAAAGAAATAATGGATGTGATCTATTTAGTCTAGATTTTAATTCTGGATGAGCTTGTGTAGCTACGAAATATTTATGCTCTGGTAATTCTATAAATTCTACCAAATTTCAATCTGGAGATTTTCATGAGAATACAAGTCAATTTTCTGATAGAATTTCATGGAATTTTGGGTTTACTTCAAATCTATGTCTATGTCTCTCTTTTACTAAATTATGCTCTAAATCCATCTGATTGAATTCTTTGTACAGATGCCAAATTTTCGTACCTGGAGTCAAAATAGCATCATAAGATCCTAAACGCATTGTTCATCATTTATTTGTGATTTGCTTTTGGCTTTCCATAATATCTACCACATTAAATTCATTATCTGGAGTGAATTCTCAGCTATTGGCTTTTGGTAATTGGCATACAGATCTTGCAAAAGCGATTGTTGCAACCTGTAATCATAGACACAATCACAAATATGGAATATTTTTTTCTCTACAGAAATTTGCTAAATTTATCATTCATTCAACTCCTCTATCTCCAAATCCACCTGGGACAACAATTCAAGCAATATTTTTTTGATTACATAAATTTCTCAAATCATCTTCCCATCATTGTGATTCATATTTTTCAGTATCGATTCGTTCTAAATTTATCTTTGTATCATAGTATGCTCAAGCATGCTTTAGAGCCTCTACCACACTGATATACGAATCATCCAAATGAGTATATTTTCATGCTAATCAAATAGTAATTTCTCTTTGTGGATTTTGAAGTTTATGAAGTAGATTTTTCCACTCTGTAAGGTCTGATTTTTTATCTTCGTTAAATAATCTTTTTATAATTAAGCTATCCATTCATTGATTTTGGAATGAAATTGGAAGCTCATAAATATTTTGATCCAAATTTTCTATAATGCAATTTTCGTCCATATCACAAAACATTGATAATTTCTTTTTCAATCAATCTTCCAATGAACGATTTGTCCTACAAACAAGCACATCTGCTTGAATTCCAAGTTCTCTTAATTTGATGATTGAATGCTGAATTGCTTTTGTCTTCATTTCTCCAGAAGTTGTGACAGTTACAATTGGAGCCACATGTACAAAAAGTACATTTTCTTTTCCTAATTCATATCTGAGCTGTCTCATAGTCTCAATGAAATGAGGTCATTCAATATCTCAAACGGTACCACCAATTTCAATGATAGCAACATCACTTCAATTTGCTATTTTCTGGATTCTACGTTTTACTTCGTTTGTGACATGAGGAATTACTTGGACAGTTTTTCACAAATAATCTCATCTTCTCTCCCTTTTCATGACAGATAGGTAAATTTGACCAGTTGTAGTACTGGAAAATCTTGTCAATTCTTCATCGATGAATCTCTCATAATGTCCCAAATCCAAATCCGTCTCAAATCAATCATTTGTGACAAAAGTCTCTCCATGTTCGTATGGAGACATAGTTCCTGCATCAATCTGCAAATAAGGATCCATTTTTCCCATTGTCACTTTGTATCCAGCAGACTTTAACAATCTTCCAATTGAAGCTGCTGTAATTCATTTACCTAAACCAGAAATTACTCATCAAGTCACGAAAATTAGTTTCATTGATATTTTTTAGGTGGTAAAATAATTATATACTCACTATTGATGATTTTTCAACACAAAATTTTATTAAATTTTTCTATTGACTTGTGTGTTTTGTTTGATATACTTATATACAAGAAACAAATCAAAAAAATAACATATGAAAAAAGAAAACAAAAAGAAAATTCCACCAGTTAGAGAAGGGAAAAAATGGTTGGATTATGACACTATCATGAATTCACAAGAGCCAACTTTTGAAGACATGCTCAGTCTCATTAATCTTTACCCCAAAAAGACTAGACAAATCGTTGAAAAAATCTTGACCACAGGACCAAATGTAAAACAATTCGTCAAACTGTATAACAAAGTCCGTAACCAAGAATTGAAAAACAAAATTCACGAGGTTTTTCGCACTTATGTAACAAGAAGAAGTGAAGGGCATATTGGCAACAACGAAGATTTCTACACTTTAGTAGATAGTGTCCTCATTGAGAACAACAACCCCTTCTATGTCGATGTCAACGTAAGAGAATTCATAGACAACATCCTTTTGCAATGGCAGCGCTCACCCGTTTCATATGAAACGCTCAACTATCTATTCGAAATTCTTTTTGGAGGATGGACTCTAAAGTTCTACAAAGAAATGTTAAAAAAACCTGAACTTTACAACACATGCCTTGTATTCACCGAAAAAAACATCAGAGGGATATTTAGAACAGCCAGCTTTGGCGTGACATTTCCAGGAAGGACTTCTGAAGTAAAAGAGAATCTGAGAAAATACTATTTAGTAGAGATTTTCGAAAGATTAGTAGACTGTGTAAAAAAGATTCCTCTCCAGATTGGTTACAGTAACTATTGTGACGAGCTCACAAACAAGTCACTAGAACAAATATCTTTGGTAAAAAAATATGCTGATATGTTATACACTATCAATGCAATATCCAAAGATGTTAAGCACGAGAGAAACAGCACCATGGACTCCAAAAAAAAGGAGATATTGATTAACCAAAAAAAATGGAAAAAAAAGGTCACTAAATGAGTGACCTTTTTCAAAATACAAAATTTATTATTTTTAAATTTAGCATTGAAATATGTATCACCTTGATTATATAGAAATATAATATGTAGATTTTTGTATATTTACTTAATTTTATAAAAAAATGAAAAGAAAAAATTTTGTATTAATATTCTCTTTACTTGCGCTAAGTTTAATTATTCCAAACTACATTTCCGCTGACAGTGGAGACAATCAAAGTGAATGAACCTGAACAACTTTAACGATATCTACAAACACTGATACATGATCCACAAATACATGAGAAGATACACAAGAACCTCAAATTATAATCGATACAGGGACAAAAACCATTTATGTCTCTGGATATGTAGATACCTGAATTGTAAACACATGAACTATAGATACTTGAGCCACAAATACTTGAGACGCTAATACATGAGCCATTGATACATGAACTATAGATACATGAACAATATTACCCATCACATGAACAAATATCGACCCAGAAGATGAATTCGCAGCAGCTTTGGCATGGATGTATGCAAACTGATTGACCATGTATAATAATTCTGGTGATTATAGAATGTATGATGTACTAACACGTGAAGAAGCTGCAAAAATTATATGACAAGCCTATGCTGTTTTTGGTTTAGATACTGGTGTAATAAAAAACAATTCATGTACATTCCAAGACGCTGATTCATTTAATCCTACTCTATCTACTCACATTGCAAATGTATGTCAATGGTGACTATTCCAATGATCAGATTGAAACTATATGCCAAGGAACAATCTCACAAAGGCACAAGCTATGGCTGTATTAATTAGAATGATTGAATGAAAAATGTCTTATGAATTACAAACTCCATGGCGAGAACAATATTATAACAAGTGAAAAATGATTGGATTAACAAACGTAGAAAACATAAATGAATTCGATCACGACTTGACTAGATATGAAATAGCTCTCATGGTTTACAGGATGAGGACAATCATGGATAGTACTCAAATGAAACAATTAGCTTTAAATGCTATGGCCGGAATCGATCAAAACAAAACTGGGGTCATAGATTCACAGACGGTAATTGATAATTTATGAACATTGGTTTGAGGAATAGATCCTTCCACTGACCCTGAACTTGCAGAAGCTATTTACTGGATGTATGACAATTGATTAACAATATACAACACAGTTTCTGATTTCAAACCATTTGATGTATTTACCAGAGAATGATGAGCAAAAATCTTTGATAAATTCTCTGATATGTTGGGATTAGGAACAAGTAATGATTATCTACCAAATGAATGTAATTTCACAGACATAAATGTTTTGACTGAAGAATCTCAACAACATATTGTAAATGTTTGTAAAAAATGATTAATCAAATGATCAAATTGAAATTTCAATCCATACGAAAACATGAACAAATCCACATTCATAGTAGCTTTAATTAGAATGTTTGAATGAAAAACTTTGGACGAAACGACTACTCCACGATGGAAGAATTACTTTGAAAAAGCAGAAGAATTGTGACTTGTAACTGCTGCTGACACTACAACATTTGATACTCCAATCAGTAGATACGAAGTAGCATTATTCTTATACAAATTCAATGTAAGATACAAAATGCTGAATAATTTGAACAATAACAGGATTTCAGATCAAGTAATTAGTACAGTTTCATGATCAATATTAGAAAATTGAAAAGCAGCAAACATATATATAAATACTTCACTTTTGAAACAATGAGCATTAGATTTAGGATATATTGAACTAATGTGAAATAGATACAAAATCGTAAAATCAAAAGAAACATCTTATTATTCAAATGGATTTGTACGATACTGAGATATGTTTGATATCGCTACAGATGAGAAAGTATGAACAATCAATTTTATGGTAATGAACAATTATGTAATAGAATGAAAACTAAGATTTACGGACAAGACGTATGAAATCTCATGAGTTGAATGAACAAGCGCATATTATAAAATAACACAAATTTAAACATGGAAATTAAAAAAATTAATATAGATACTATACAACTGGAAGACGAAAGTTTTAGACCAGATACTTTTGAAAATTTTATTGGTCAAGAACATATCAAATCAGTTTTACACACAGCTATGGAAAGTGCTGAAACAAGAAATAGTACAATGTGACATATCCTATTTTCTGGTCCAAGTGGATTTGGAAAGACAACTATGGCACACATTATTTCAAAGCACAATCATGTTTCTATGAAAGCAGTGACTGGTTACGCCATCACAAAACCTGCTGAAATAGTTAGTATTTTGAATAATTTAGATGAATGAGATATTTTGTTTATCGATGAAATTCACAGACTTAGACCAAATGTAGAAGAAGTTTTGTATATAGCTATGGAAGATTTTGTGATTGATATGGTCATGCCAGAATGATGAAATGTCAGAATACCTATCAATAAGTTTACTTTAATTGGGGCAACAACAAAACCAGAAGCACTAAGTAAACCTATGAAAAATAGATTCGTCTACGATTTCCATTTCATGGATTATAATATTGATGAGAAAAAGCAAATTCTGAAAAAATATTTAGAAAAGTATTGAGTACCAGTAAAAAATGAACTTTTAGATGAAATACAGAAAAAAGTAGATTCAGTACCAAGAGAAATTCACAATTTATGTATCAAAATCAGAGATTTCTTTGTAACAAAGTACAGCTGAAAAAAAGAATTTACTGAAGAAATGTGGAAAGATTTTTTGAAACATAGTAAAATCTCTGATGGATGAATGACTCCTCTACACGAAAAATATTTGAATATATTGAGAGAAGCAAATAGGCCTTTAGGTCTTAAGTCTATAGCAATTCAGCTATGAATGACTGAAAAATGAGTAGAAGAAGATATCGAGCCATTGCTTTTGAAAATGGGAAAAATAGACAAGACAACTCAAGGTAGAATTTTGGCTTGAGAACATTGATATGGACTTTTTAGTTAAATTTTAAATCATTAAATAATTAATATGCTTATAATACCAAAAATTATTATAATAAAATCTATATTTCCAATGCTTGCATTTCTCATAGTTTGGGATATGGTTTGGAAATGAATTGCCTTGTACAAAGCTTGAACGAAAAAAGAAATTTGACGATTTATTTGCCTATTTATATTTAATACATGTGGTCTATTACCAATAATATACATATTAATAGACAGTACACAAACAGATAACATTGATTTACCAAAGGAAAACGATAAAATAAAACCCGAAATAAAACAACATAAAAAAACATTGAAAGGAGGTGTAAAAAAATGAGAAAATGTAATGCCAGAAAAAAAGCAGAAAGAAACGCAAAAAGATTCCTGAAAAAAAGGGCAAAAAAAGTCATCAAAAAAAACACAAAAGTAAAAAAGCCATGAACATGATCTGACAGAGCTATCCTGGAATTTATAGGATAGCTTTTTTTCAATTTTTCTTGATTTCAAAAAACTATTATTTATAATTTCTCACTGTAAAACTTAGCAAAGTGCTAGGTACAAAACTTTAAAATATTTTATATGGCAAAAAAAATCTGTATTACGGGGACTGTTGAAGTTCCGCAAGAAATTAGAGAAAACCTTGCTGGTTTCGCTAGTGACAATGTAGAGTTCAAAAGGGTTCCAGACTACCAATTTCATAGGAAGGAATCCGGCTACACGACAAAAGCCCTGATCCATATTGATGGATGCGATTACCTAATCGCACAAGAGATGAAAGGAAACTCCCACAGTATTGGGTACTTTGGTAGCCAAGAACCTGACAAAAAGACAAAGCGAAAAATCAAAAAGATTGCATACGAGAAGTTCTTCTAAGATTCCCCGTTACTCAAGCCTAGAAAATCCTAGTTATACTAGGATTTTTTACTTTTAAATACATAGTTATTGACTGCCATTTTTCACTTTACTTGCTTTTCATCCATATTTATATAAAGTAAACAACTATAAATATCATCTTTTGTTTATCGGTGAGATTCAAATGGATATAAAAAGTTTTTTGTACCAAAAAGAAGAAAAAAAACGAAAAGGCATATGGTTAATTATTACTATAATTATAATTATAGTTTTTTTTGTATGTATTATCGCATTAAATAAAACTGACAAAAAAATAAATATAGAGCATTTCATCTGAGAAAAAATTTCAACCACTGGTACAATATCTATCGACAACAATTATCCAACAAACACACACAAACTAAGTAATTCTATAGAAAACTTTGGACTAAAAGAAAGTAGTATAAATTTAAACAATTTTTTAGATACACAAGTCCAGATTGATTGAAATATTAGCGAATTTACCACTAAATATCCAATCTTACTAATATCAAAATTAAAAATACCTTCATACAAATTATACATCGCAAATAATAAATTTTTCTACACTGACAAATTAATATCATTTGATTTTTCAAAAGACATCGATGTTTATTCAAAAAAAAATGCATGATGAATCGTTATTTATTATCAAAACGAACCAATATTATATGTAGATACATTTATCTGTAGCAATATCACAGAAACACAAAATTGTGAAAAAATGAAACAATCTTATATAATGGATTTAACAGAGACCTTCCAATCCACACTATGATATACTTTTTACAAAAATAAGGAAAATTCTTGGATTACGTTTAATGATGACAATGTTTGATACATTTTCAGAGCAAATAGTGATGAAGATATGCTAAATCTATCTCATTTAATATATATTGTCGACTCTAATTTCTTAGTAGTTAATAAATCTGATTTCTTACTATCATGATGTTCAACTAACGATATTGAAATGCAAAAAATATTGGAAATAACAAAAGGAATACTCGATGATAATTTGATACAAGTTTCAATTATATGACGCGATAAAAATAAGGATAAAATATCATGTAAACTTAATATAGATATTTTCAATGACTGGGATATCGTAAATTCTACAATTTCTATTATCGAATAAAAAAAATGTGAATCTATCAAAGATCCACATTTTAATTAACATATATCAAATTAGCTAACTTCAATTATTTTTATATTTTTTCTGTCATTTCAAAGTCTCATTTTTACTTCATCTCAGGCTTTGTGTCATTTAATAGCTGATCATACTGGAGAATCCAATGAAATTAATAAATCATCTTTTGATCCATCATTGATTTTTACTTCTCATGTACCAACTATTGTACAAGTATACAAATCTTTATCTCACTGTATTTCCAAAAGTACTTTTGAACCATATCATATTGTACCTTTTCATGAAGTCTTTTCTTCCTCTATAATTTCAGCATTTGCTAATAATTTCTCTAATTCTGCAATTTTTGAATTAACAAAGTCCTTGTCCTCCATAGCTGATTTATACTCAAAGTTTTCAGACAAGTCTCACTGAGCTTTAGCCTCAGCCAATTTCTCCAAGATATCTGGAAGTTTTACTTCACGAAGTTCTTTTAATTCTGCTACTAATTTATCGTATCACTCTCTAGTTATATAATTTTTTTTAGAATCTTTCATTTTTACAAGTAATTAATTATTTATAAAACTATTTTGATAAAGCTCTTGATTTAAAATTATCAAAAGCATGATTTACTAAATCAGCCAATATTTCAAAACCTTTACGAGAATAATCCAAAGAATTTCCATCATATTCAAACTTGAAATCTCAATCATATCAATTTGATACTTTCGATACTGAAACTCTGACTGTCACATCTACATTTTCTCCCTTAGCATAAATTTTCTTTAGTGTTGATGTCATTTTCTGATTCAAATTTTTATCAACTATTGATTTCAAATCCTCTGTCATCACTTCAGTCAAACCATTTAGATTGTAGATTACGTTTGGTTTTTGCATGATAAAATTTTTATGTTATAAAAAGTATAATTCACTCATTTTTACAATAAACAAAATGATAGAAAAATCAACACAAATAATCTATAACAAATCCATGAAATCTTTTTTCACATCATTTTTTTTCTTTTTCTCATGTAACGTATTGAATCACTTCCTGTACAATTCTCTCAAATCAGTATAATATATCAAATTCAATATTTCAGAAATTGTAGCCCGTTTATACACTCATAAATATCACTCAACTGGCTTTATATCAACCAAATCTTGAGTCCCATCATATTTCATGAGAAAATATGTAACTTCTTTATCAAATTTTCAATTCTTATCTTCCAATCACAAAATCTTTGCTGTTCAAAGATTTTGAACAACGCTCAAAAGATTAATTGGAATTCACGTCTCTTCTGATACTTCTCTAAGTGCTGCTCTTTCATAATTTTCTCCTTCTTGTAATTTTCATTTTGGTGCAACTCGTTCTACTTTTCAAGATACTGCGTGTCTTTTTATTACCAAAAATCTTGGTTCTCAAACCTCATCATAATAATAAATAATTCATCAAGCACTCTTTACTAATTTTGTCATAAAACAATCTTATTAAATAAACTTATTTTTCGGTTTTCATAATCCGATCTACTACATTCAGCAACCATTTTGCTATTAAATTTGGTTCTTTTTTCCAATTTTGTATCTCATTTTCTATTTTTGTCGCTGACTTTGCAATTTGTGTAACTATTTCTGGTGAACGCTTTCCAAATCTATTACTTTCGAATAATTTCTCTCTGAGTTTTGCCTCTCATGGTTGTTCAATATCATTTTTTAGTTCTTCCTTTCATGCTTTAAAAAACTGGTTCAATTCTTCTTTAATCTCACTATCTGATTCTTTTAAATTCAATCATTCTTGCATATCTAAATTCAGATTATCAAGTGTGGAATCTATTGTCGTATCTTTTATTTTTTCTGTTTTACTGATAGTTTCTTCCTTTACTTCAAGTTCATCAATAGTTTTTTGTATTCCAAAAAAATCCTTTACAGATTCCCATTGTCTTTTAAACCAATTGCTGTCACTTTTTTCAATATTTTTTCACTGAATATTTTTATTATTCTCAATATTTTTAGCCATTATTACTTATTAATTCTGAATTATTTTAATTTCAAATCATCTCCACTACTTTATTTAATATTGCTACATTTCTCTTGTAATCTACTCTAGTATGTCAAACTATACAAACTAATCATTCATATTCTTCAACAACAATTTTCGCGTAAAGACAAGAAACTACGATATTCTTATCTTCTATAAACGTATAGTAAACTTTATTCTTTTTCAACATTTTTGCATCCAAATGCTTTACGATATTTTTTGATTCAATAAGATCTATAATATATCTTGTAGTGTCATATTCAGATACTAAATCTGCTCTCAAAACATTATTCATACCCAAATAGTAATATTCATCATTTCTCAAAAATCATACTACTACTCCATCAGCTACTGCTCATAAATTCTCAACAAGATATTTTAGTCCCTTCCTAGCATTTTCCAAATCTAAATCTTGTTGTTCTAATTCTGATTCCATACAATTTTCTATGTATGCAGAAAGTCCTGAAACTGTAGGTACTCTACCAGAACTATTATATGGTTGATATACAAATCCAGATTTTTCAAGCAAATTCAAATATTTTCTCAACGTAGAAGGAGCATATTCTACGTTTTCTAGAGAATTTAAAGATTTGGATCAAACTGGATCTCAACTAGAAATATATTGATCAACCACTATATCCAAAAGTGACAATAATTTATCGTCTTTTTTCATTCAATTTTACTGAAAAATAAATGAGACACGTTATCATTACTTCTAATATATTGATTATTTCAAAAAAAACAAGAAAATTTAAAAAAAGTTATTAGAAGATAATCTAATAACAACAATATCATAATTTCATTTTTTTATTCATCGACTCTGACAAGTTCTTTATTCCACATTATTTGATCAATCGATAACCTGACTGGTGTCGCATTACAAAATTCATCTATTGTAAGCAAAAGGAAACCCTTTATTCACTGCATGATCGACATAAAACTATAATTACACTCTACAATTTTATGTTTTAATTTCTGCTCTCACACAGTTTCTAATCATTTAGTTGATACATAATATTTCAAATCATGTGCTCAAATATCGATATCTTCAAATGATTCACAATATAAATCGTCAATTTGTTTTGTATTCTTTTGATCCAAAAAAGATAAATAATCATCTAAAACTTTAATATTTTTCAAAATATTATTTAATTTATAATAATGAAAATAATCTAAAGATTTTTCAATCTCCTCTTTTAGATATCAAGCAATATCTAATGAATTAATATTTTCAAGTATTTGGGATTTGATTATTTCCTTTTTTCACATGACGTATCAAAATTAAAGTTTAAATAGATTGATTTCAGTATTCTTTTTGAGGTAATTCAAAAGATGTATATCATGTGTAAATAATAATACTGTTTTTCATTCTTTATTTAGTCTCATCAATACATCAGCAATTTTTTGTGTATTATCTCGGTCTAAATTTCAAGTAGGTTCATCAGCAATAATTAATTCAGGATCATGAATTATTGCTCTGGCAATATTTACAATTTGTTTTTCTCATCCACTCAATTTCTTTACTGGCCTATCTTCAAATGGAATTATATTCAATTCTTTTCTAACTCTATTGTATTTAGCTTCAATAGTAGCTTCTCACATTCCATATATTTTCAAAGGATAGATAATATTTTCTTTTACTGTCATATAATCAATAAGTTTGTAATCTTGGAAAACTAATCACAATTTTCTCCTATACAATTGTACTTCATCATCTGTATATGTTGAAATATCTTTCATTTTGTAGTAAATTGTATCTTTTGCAGACTTAATTTTACGAGTCAAAAATTTTGAAAATACTGTCTTTCAGGATCCAGATTTTCAGATTACAATCGTAAAATCTCATTTGTACAAAGCAAATGAAAATTTATTGAAAAGCAACTCTGGAGTATCTCAAAATCCCCAGGTCAATTCATCTACATTTATCAATAAATTATGTTCCTTTTTAGCCATTGATAAATATTTATAAAATAAATCATAAAATAATATTACCCAAAATGTAAAAATAAAGCAAAAAAATATAGATATTACAATGATTTTTATTTGACATATTTTAAAAAAGTTTGTATATTCTACACTTTTTATAAAAATTTTTACAAAATTAATTCATCTACATAAAAATCTTACGTAAAAGTAGTCAAAAAAGTTTTTTACAAAATTCTATTGCAAAACAAAATTTTATTATTAAATTACACACTGTAATTAATATTACATTTTTAATTTTTATGAATTATGAAAATGGAATTCGAAGGAATTATTACAATGATTTGACAAGAAGAAACTGTTTGAGCAAACAATTCTCGTAAAGTTACTTTCGTTATAGAAGAAGAAACTGACAGAGAATTCAAAGGATCTATCGCTATCGACTTATGGAATGACAAAGCTGATTTAATCAAGGATTTCAAAGAAGGTGACAGAGTAAAAGCATGATTAAATTTTAGAGCTAGAGAATACAACTGAAGACGATTCAACGGTGTTTCTGCATGGAGATTAGACAAATTAGATTGATCAACTCCTGCTACAAAATCAGCTCCTGCTGATGATGACTTACCATTCTAAGTAAAACTTTTTCTTCAAATAAAAAAGACACACCATTCGGCGTGTCTTTTTCTTATTTCAATAAAATTTTTACTCAACAAGCTCTTGTGTTGTTGTCATTGTACATTTATAATTCTCACATACCACTTTATCCATATACAAACAGCTATACACACAGCTTTTACCATTTATATCAAAATAATTTTCTACAACTTTTCATGCAATATCAGCAAAATCTTTGTATAAAGGCACATAACATCCAAAAGGACATTCTCATGCAATATATGCACAATCATCATCTGTTTCACAATAATTATAACGATCAAGTAAATCTTTAATTTCCTCATCTGCAGGGTAATCTACAATTTCCAATTTTTCTATACTTTTTACATTATAGTAATGATTACCAGCTGCTCAATCTAAAACTTCTACTTGTCACTTAAAATTTACCTTATTTCATGGTAGATAGTCAGATTCTGTTTTTAAATATTTTTCCCACATTCATTTAGTCAAAAATACATGGACAGACATATCTTCAAATGTTCTTGTCAACACTAAAGTTCAATCTTCAATAGTTGGTTCAAAACTGATTTCAGGTCAAGCTCATTGGATAATTAAATTTTCAGCATAAAATCCTCAATTTTCTCATGATTGTTGTTTTACACATCCAGAAAAAATAATACAACATAGAAACAATCAAATTAATGCAATTTTTTTCATATTTTTATAAGTTATAAATAAAATCATTATAAACATGCACCACATACTAATCTAATCTTCCAAATTTACAAGCTCAATCTCTGATTGAAAGAATTTCTCTTGAAATGCCGTTTGCTTCCTAATCTCCTCTACTGAAAACTTCATTCATTCTGGAGCCGCCACTCGCTTTTCTTCCACATCATCTGCACGATGAATTATAGCAATTAAATCTCACTCAAAAGTCTCCAAAGGTTCATTTACTCACATTACATACACATCCTGTTCTTCTCAATCTCATCACATTATACCTTCTACATATCAATAATTCAAAGTATAAAAAATGTTTTTGTGCTTTGGATGATAGGTTCACAACTGCCTATCAATCACAACTTTTACGTGTTTTGGAATCATAAAATATTTTTTATGGATAAAATCCAATTAATGATCCAAATAATCTAATGTTTTAGTCATATATTTCAATAAAAAATCAAAAAAAACAATTTCCACTTGATTTCCATACCAACAAATGTAAAACAACCTTCGCAAAACATTTTACATTTGTTGTTTTTTCTAAATGAATTGTAAAAAATGTCACGGAGAAAACACAATTAAATACTGAACTTCTCCAAAAAATACACAAAGGTATTTATGTCACGATTGTAATTCAACATTTAGTATATGATGACTAAAAAAGGATTACAGCCAATCTTTTATTGATTGAGTCATGGACGAATATTGTCATCAACACAAAACAGCAAAAGAAATAATAAATGAACACAAAATTTCATCTAGAACTCTAATCAATCGAAAACACAAACACCAAAAAGATTGTACACAATGCAAATCATAATTTTATTTTATACTCATTTTCATGAATTACTTTTATTGAATTTTAGCAGTTTTAGTCGTAAGTTTAGTTTCACTAGTCGGTATAGTCACTTTATGATATCCATTAGCCAAATTAAAAAAAATATTAATTTGATTTATTGCATTTTCTGCTGGAATTTTAATTTGAGATGCTTTTTTACATCTATTACCAGAAGCTATAGAAGAATACGGATTAACTAAACTAGTCTCATTTTCAGTAATATGATGAATTGTAATATGATTTATTATCGAAAAAATATTAAATACAATCCATACAAGGAAAGAAATTCACGAAGTAAAAACTTTTGCTCGAATGAATTTAGTTTGAGACATGATTCACAATATGATTGATTGAATCATTATATGAGTTGCTTTTCTAGCAAGTCCTACAGTATGATTCGCAACCACTCTAGCAGTAATACTTCACGAAATTCCACAAGAAATCTGAGATTTTTGTGTGCTAGTTCACTGATGACTTTCCAAAAAAAAGGCACTTTTATACAATTTCTTAACTGCATTAACTGCCTTTTTGTGACTCCTAATTGCATATTTACTAAATAATTACGTAGAAAATATTTCTCAAATTTTAATGCCATTATCTGCCGGACTTTTCATTTATATTGCTGCATCCGACATGATTCCAGAACTACATAAAGAAAATGAAATAAAACAATCAATTTTACAAATAGCCCTACTAGTAATTGGAATTGCTGTCATGTTATGACTTAGTATTGTATGATAATTACCAATCAATTCTAATTATAAATAAAAAATAAAACTTGAAATCATTCGTGAACACTATATAATCAAATAATTTATCACCTTAAAGATAGATAAGGAAAATGAGAATTTTGAAATCATTTGACACAAAAGTTGATGCTGAAGAATTACTTTGAGCGACAAAAAAATATGGAGAATGAAATGTAATACTTGTAAAAAGACATCGAATAAAATTACTACGACCATTATTTTTGGTCTTCATCGCACTTTTGGTACTAAATGGTATGTTCTATGTCTTGTACATGCACCTTTTTGATGACCATAAAGTTTTGTTTCGAATATTAGCTATTTATTATGCTTATACTTGCATATCACGATGTA
>Ga0310786_10005692_pt1 | contig 16811 bp, 5 predicted proteins | sample AusTroGonzalo_MG_FD_203881 | JGI IMG/M metagenome (GOLD analysis project Ga0310786, IMG submission 203881) | Bovine rumen microbial communities from tropical cattle in Woodstock, Queensland, Australia - Gonzalo_03 (v2) (version 2) | ecosystem: Host-associated > Mammals > Digestive system >... | reverse complement strand
GTGCAGAGCACCGCCACCTTTTCGCGCATCTCCATCTTCGAGATGAGGTCGTTCATCCGCTCGTCAACCGGGAGGTTCGGGTTCATGTAGGGCGCGGACGCGAACTGCGCATCCCGCGCAAACAGCGTCGCCGAAGCGAGCGCAACCGCCATAGTCATCGCATTCTTCTTCATTCTCTTGTATCCTCTTGCTTGATGTTTCCCACTTCTTACAGCCCCGCCTTCACGAGGCAAATCGCATCTTCCATCACCTTCACGGGGCGAAACGTACGACCGGCGCGGACATGATGTCCTTCGACTGGAACGTATTAGGCACAATTTCCATCGTAGCGTCGCGCCCGTCGCCGTCGTTGTCGTTCAGCGACAGGTTGAAGCGGATGCCGCCGTCAAGCGTCTTCTCCGTGTAGCCCCTCTCCGGGGCATACGGAATAAGCGCGTCGTAGCGCGTTGTCGTTCCTTCGCGACTTGTCCCAAGCTCTATCCGCGCGGCGGCCTTTTCGGCATCGAATCCCTCCGGGGCTATCCAGCAGTGGACGTCCGGGCGGCCGTCGTCGCGGCGCGCGAAGCCAAACTCCCACTGCCCGCCACGTCCCAGCACGCCAAGCGCCACTTGGACATCGTCGCCCTTCCACTGCAACCCGCCGCCGTATGGCTGGCAGTGGACGTCGTCCTCCACCTCCACCCGGATGCGGAGACCGCGCTCGTCCTTTGCAAGCCACGCCTTCGCAGAATTGTCCTTCGGCCCCGTCCAGAGCCGCTTGATCTCCGCAGGGTTCGCCTCGAAGAAGTCATGCACCTGCTCCGGCCTGTCAAGGACGAAGTCCGGCTTGCGCCCCGGCCTTTCCGACGGCACCAGGACCGCCCCGGCACCGCTTGCGGGAAGCGAACGGACGGCGGACTTGTCGACCTGCGCAACCGCGGCGCGCTCCAGGACAAGCGCCCCTGGCTCCGACGAGACACTTAAAACCGCCTTGCCGCCCGAGATCTGCTGGGGCGTCCTGTTCCCCATAAGATCGACCTTCCACGCACGAACGGCATCGGTTTCCACGGGAATCTCGATTGCGCCGCCAGACTCGTCCCATGCGGCCAGGACGATGGAACCGTCCTTCGCAAACTCGAAGCAGTACTTCGAGCCGTCGTCGAGAATCGCGCGATTGAACTTCCCGCCGCCCACGACAGTCGCAAGCGCGGCAAAGGCGACGTAAGAATCGCGCGGGAAGAAATCCGCCGTGATCATTCCATATCCCTGCTCCGCATCCTTTGGATCCCAGCCCGTCGCCTTGAGGTTGTACCAGATGTAGTCCACGCTTCCGTTCGCCCACGCCCAGAGGATCTTCTTCCACACGGTCGCCGCCGCCGTGCGCTCGTTCCACACGCTCGTGAGCGCCGTCTCGTTCGAGTACCACGGCTTGCCCTCCACCCCGGCTCGCCTTCGCAGCGGGAAGAACCCGTCCCTAATGCCCTTCACATACGCCGCGAACCCGCCGTGGATGTGGATCGGATGGACGTCGGCGAAGTCCCTTGCCGCTTTCATGAAACGCTCCTGGAATCCGGCGTGGCGGGATTTGACCACCATGGGCGTGTCGCCTTCCTGCGCCCACCCGTTGGGAATCACGCACACGTCCGGGCAGCCCCGCTTCAGCGAAGCGTAGGCTTCGCGCTGTATCTCCACCGCCTCGTCGAGCGTGCCCCGAAACCCAAGGTCCCACTCGTTGCCTATCTCGTAGTAGTCTATCCTCGTCCCGTATCTTGCCGCGAGCCGTTCGCAGAACCGCCCGAAGACGCCTGGCGTCGGGGCGCCGTGGGCCCAGACCATCCAGTTCGAGTTTGTCCGGTACTCGGGCTTTGCCGCCCACCTGGGGTTTGTGAAGATGATGGCGTCAAGCGAGATGCCGTTTGCCTCGGCGACCTCAAGCTCCCTGTCGGCGCGGGAGAAGTCCCAGCTGTCGGGGCCGTCCCTCTGGATCGAGGACATGTTGGCCATGTCCCTTCGCGCCAGTTTCGCGCCGCAGGCGACCATCGCCTCCGTCGTGAGCTTCAGGTCCTCCGGCGTGAAACGGCCCATGTGCCAGTTGATGCCGAGCCGGAACGTCCCCCTTGGCTGTTTCGGCGTCTTTGCATGGTAGTCCATCACGGCAAATCGCGTATCGACCTTCACTGCGCTGCCGTCGTCCGCCGTCAATCTCCCGCCGATTCTCCATACGCCTTTCCTGACGGCCTTTGAAATCGGGATTTCCGCCTTTCCCCCGCCGTCGAGCGCGACATCCACGGGCAGGTCGAATTCGTCGCCGCAGAACCCCTTCGCCTTCAGCGTTCCACGCGCAGCAATGCGCTCCTGCGCCGCGTTGCGTACCACGAGGACGGGACTCTCGCCTTTCCCCTCGCGTACGATGTGAAGCGGATTGCCGGTTTCCGCTTCAACATGCAGCGCTTCCGCCCTTGTCGAACGGAAAACGCCTCTTAGCAGTGCGAAGGCTATCCTCCACTGCCTGTCCTTGCTCTTCACGTTGTAGACGCCTAGGCTTCCGAGCTGGTAGAGCTTCGAGGCGTCAAGCCCCGTCTTGAAGTGCGTTTCGCCGGCAAGAGGCGTGGTAAACCGCAGCTTCTTGCCGCTCGGGAATTCCTTTACGATCAGCTCGGCGGTCGCCTTGCCAAGTCCATCCGACTCGGTTGCGAGGACGATCTCCTCCGCTCCGCGAAACGGCTTCATTCCAGGGAAACGGCTGTAGTCCATGTAGAAGCCGGAACGGTTGTCAACGGACACGACGAATCGCCCGTCCTCCCATTTGCCGCTTCCGCCGACGACACGATAGCCGTCCACGCCGTTCCTGAACGCCGGTATTTCCTCTTCGCGTGAAATCGCCTGCGCCTTAGCGCCCTGCGCGAACCTCCATGTGCCCGATCCCAGGCGATAGGCGGCGCGCCCGCCGCGCAATCCAAGAGACTCGGCATCAGCCGGCGCCGCGACGTCGCGCAGCCCTGGCGGCAGCAGCGCGGTCGCCGTCGTGTTCGGCGGCACCTCCACGGTCCACTCGAACCGGCCGCCCTCGATGCGCCACTCGCTGCGGATCGTGCCGTAGGGCGATTCGTGCGAAGCCCTCGCCCACGAAAGGCCGTCCGTCTCCGGCGCAAGCAGTATCTTCCTGAAGCCCGGTTCTCCGTCGAGACGGATGCCGCCCGGGTACTGGAAGAACCACGCGGAGACGTCGCCGAACATTATGTGGTTCTGCGACGACGCGCCCTTCCAGCTCTCCCACGCCGTCGTCGCGCCCTTGGCGAGCCAGTCCCCGAAGCTCGGGTAGTTCGTCTGGCAGAGGATCGCACACGCGAGGTCGCCGCGCCCCGTCTCGCTCAGCGCGCGGTACAGCCACTTCGAGCCGATGATGCCGCACTTCGACAAGCGGGCGTTCTCCTCCACGGCGGCATGAAGTCTCTCCGCCACCTTGCCGCGCATTTCCGGCGCGACAAGCCCCATTCCAAGCGCGACCGCCTGTGACGTCTGCATGCCGCTGGACCATTTGCCGTCCGGCGACTGGAACGCCTTCTGCATCGCCGCCTTCGTCCGCTCCGCCAGTTCCGCGAACCGTTGCGCGTCGTCGCCCTTCCCCAACATCCGCGCCGTCTCGGACGCGATCCGCACGGCATCGTACCAGCACGCCGTGGACGTGCAGGCAAGCGGCGTGTCGCGGCTCCAGCGCTCGTACGGCCTCGGCGCACACCAATCGCCGAGGCCGTAGTTCGCGAGCCCCCTCTTGTCTAGCCGCTTCTCGCTCCAGAGGATGTACCTGCGCAACGCGGGATACGTCTCCTCCATTATCCGCCTGTCGTCCCGGTAGCGGTACAGCATCCACGGCACGACCGCAATCGCGCAGTCCCAGGCCGGTCCGGCGCCGTCGGCGCCCCAGCCGCCTGTCGGCACGATGCTGGGAATGCCGCCGTTGGGCCGCTGCGCGTCCACAAGGTCGCGGCACCACTTCTCGTAGCCCGCAGTGTTCTCGAAGCAGTACTGCCCCATCTCCGCCGCCAGCTGCGCGTCTCCCGTCCAACCGTTCTTCTCGCGCTGCGGGCAGTCGGTCGGAACGCCGTCCGTGAAGTTGGCGAGATACGCCCGAACGAACATCCGGTGGATGCGGTTGAAGAGCTCGTTCGAGCACTCGAACGTCCCCGCCGGGGCGAAGGCCGTGTTGACCTGGTACGCCTCGACGTCCTCGGCGCGGAGCGGCTCCGCCAGCCCGTCGATCTCAAGGTAGCGGAAGCCGTTGTACGAGAACTTCGGCTCGTAGAACTCTTCGCCTGCGCCCGATGCAATATGCCTGTCGCGCTCCAGCCAGCCGCCCGGCATGCGAAGGACCGAGTGCGGATAGTGGAAATGCTGGTCGTTGCCGTCCAGCTTGAAAGTCCCGTCGTCGTTGCGCTTTTCGGCGTACTGGACGGTTACGACGTCGCCCTTCGCAAGGGAGCGCAGCCGAATGCGCGCCCAGCCGGAGAGGTTCTGCCCGAAATCGACCGCCCAATGCCCGTTCGCGAGGCGTTCAATGGACTTCGGCCTCCATGTCTCCACCTTCTCCGCGCCCGGAAGCGGCATCGCCTCGAGGCGCCCCTTCGGCCCGTTCGTCACCTTCGCGGGAAGATCGATCTGCGGCACGTCGCCTGGCGCGTGGATCTCGCCCTCGCGCAGGTCGTCCCAGAGAACGGGGCTGCCGACCTGGCGCCACGAGCCGTCCGTGACTATCCGTTCGCGCGAACCGTCCGCATAGGCCAGTTCCAGCTGGGCGACGAGGCAGGGCGTCCCGCGCCATGGCGCGGCGTCGAAGCTCCAGCTCTCGAGATGCTCGTCGTATGCGCCGCGCCCCACCAGCACGTCCAGCGAGTGTTCGCCGGGCGCCGCAAGAAGATCGGCAACCTCGTAAGTCGAATAGAGGACGCGTCTCGAGTAGTCCGTCGGAGAGGGATCCAGCACCTTCGTTCCGATGCGCTTCCCGTCGAGCGTCGCCTCGTAGAACCCAAGCCCCGAAATGTGCAGCACGGCGTCCCTGACCGGCTTCGCCGTGCGAAACGTCTTGCGAAAGGCCGGCGAGCACTTCTCGACCGTCCGCACGAGCCGCCCGCCGAATGGTGCCTCGGCCTTCGCGCCGGGCCAGCTTTTTCCCGTTGAGAACGTGCGACCGCCCGGCAGCGCGAGACGGGCGATAAACGCGCCCCCGCCGTTAACTTGAACAGACACGGCGTTCGTCCCCTCGCGCAGATGCCCCGCCACGTCGACATAGCGCAGGATCGGTCCGCCGCCGAGTTTCATCACGGTTCGCCCATTCACCGTCACGGAAAACGGACGCTCCGCCGCACAGGCGAGGATTCCCGCCCTCGACTTGCGCACGTCGAACGACGGCCGCCACGTGTCCCGCACGTGCACAACCTCCGCCGCGCGCGGGTCGATGTCGCCGACCTCCGCATCGAACGAGAGCGCGCAGCCGTCCTTCGTATCGATCCATTCCGCGCCCATGAGGTCGTAGTCTTCCAGCGTCTGGGGATTGACTGTAATCCACTTCGCCGCCCAGTTCTCGTGGCGCAGAAGCCCCGTGCGGAACCGCGCAGGCTTCGACACCGAGCGCCGCCCGTGGTTGTCGAGCGTCTCAACCGTCCAGATGTATTCCTTCGACGGTTCGAGAGGCTTGCCGGCGTATTCCGCGTTCAGCGACCGGCCGCTCTTCACTTCGCCGGAATCCCAGGCATCCGGCTCTACGCGGATGCGATATGCGGTCTGGAACACGCCTTTCCGTCCGCCGTCCGGTACTTTCCACGAAAAGCGCGGATACGCAGCGTCCATCCCAACCGGGTCGGTGCGGTATTCGACCGTCAGTCCGTGCGGAGCATCCGCCGCGCATGCGGTGGATGCAAGCACGCAGGCAAGAATGGCAAATGAAATCCTCCGCATCGCAGCCTCTACTCAAAGTTGACGAGGACAAACGAATTTGGCGGGAGCTCGCTCGGCATCGCGATCTCCTCGTCGGTGCGGTCTGCGTTGACTATGCGGCAGCCTTTCGGCTTCCTTCCGCCAAAGTCCGCGACGAACGGACGCCTCTTCGTGGAGTCGTTCACGATGAACGCCGCCGCGCCGCCTTCGCCCTTCGCCGCGACCGCCCATAGCCCGTCCTTCCCCTGTCCGCCCGAGACCTCGCACTTCACCGCCGTTCCGAGGCGGTAGAGCGCGTCAAAGTACTTGAGCGCGTAGAACGCCTTGCCTGGCTTTTTCTCGATGGGGTCGAAAAGCGGCGCGTATTTGTTGATGCCGCACTTTGCGTCGTAGATGTTCGCCATCCAAAGGTCATCCTCTACCTGTGCCGCCGCGATAAATGCGGCGATGACGCTTGAAAGCGAAGCCCGATTCCAGAAGTATCCGCTGCGGTCGCCGCACAGCCATTCGTTCAGGTGTAGCTCGACGTCGCCATAGCCCGCCTTGCGAAGCAAGTCGCGGTGGTAGTCCGTGTGCGGCTTTACGAGGTCTGGCGTAATGTAGCCGTGGAAGGAGAAGAAGTCCAGCGGGCACTTCCGCTCCTTTATGAAGTCGCAGAACTCCACGAAGCAGCGATGGCGGTACGCCTCGGCTTCGGGAACCGGCTCGCCCTTCAGCTCGTACGTCACGTTGTGCGCCGAGCACTTGCCGTAGCCGCCGATCTTGAGGTGCGGGAACTTCGCCTTGAGGTGCTTCGACGCGACTTCGTACAGTTCGCAGAACTGCCGCCACGTGCCGAGCCACATCGGGTTGCGGTCGTCTGGGCGGTCGTCCGCCTCGTTCCATATCTCCCAGTACGTGATCTTCCACTTGTAGCCGTCCGCCCATCCTTCCGTGTAGTGGCGGATTATGTGTTCGCAGACGCGCGCCCACTTCGCGAAGTCCTTCGGAGGGTAGATGCGGTACGCCCTGCCTACGGACCGTGCGTAGTTCTCGATTGTCACGCCGAGGCGGAAGTACGGCTCGACGCCGTTTTCGACAAGTGCCTTGAGATAGAGGTCGGTGAAAGTGAAGTCGTAGCTTGCCGGGTCGTTCTCGTCCGCGTCGAAGTCGCGGAAGATGTTGGGGATGTCAACCCACAGGTTCTGGCCGAACATGCCCCCGACGTCGTGCAGTCGCGCATACGGAACGCCCGCCTCCTTCAGGTAGCGGAACATCGAAAAGTCCGGCCCCCCAAGAAGCGGTCCCTGCCCTGTAGCGTGTACGGGCTTCACCGCCCCCTCCGACTTCCCGAAGTCGACCTTCACGTCGGCTGCCGCCGCCGTCGCCGCGCACAGCGCCGCGAGAACCGTTCCGAACTGCACTTTCATTTTCCTTGCTCCTTATTTGCTTCCTTGTTTGTTTTCCACGAAACTCCTGAATTCCCACGGCGGCAGGTCGAGCGCGACGCGTCCCGCAAACGCCTCTCCCGTCACGGCGTCTCGCATCCCCGCCCCGAAATCGACAGTCGCCTGCGCGGACACGCCGTCCGTGTTGGCGACGTAAAGGTACCGCCTGCCCGCAAACTCGCCGCCGCGCACGCGCACCGCCCCCTGTGCGGAGATGTCGCCGAACACGACCGCCGGGAGGGCGCGGAAATACCGGGCGAACCTCGCCAGCTCCCGCTCAGTGCCGTAGTTGCCCATCAGGAAGCCGCCCTTCGAGATGCACAGCACGTCCTGTACGGCGAGCGGTCCCGTGAACTGCGCGAGCGCGTGCCGCCCTGCGGGGTTGATCGTCTCCACCCGCCAGGGGTGTTCGTCCATCCACTCGCAAGAGAGCGCGTTGGGAGACCCCTTCGTCGTCTGCGCGCCGACGGGCGACTCGAAGTAGCGCTCGTGGATGTTCACCGCAGGATACGACGCCTCCCGCATGAGGTCGAAGAACGGCTTCTCCCTCCACATGCGGCCGAAATACTCCCAGTCCTCGCCCTTCAGGCCGTGCGTTCCGCCCCACCGCGTGTCCGCCGGAACGCATGTCTGCGAAAGGATCACGTTCGCGCCCTTGAACCGCGCCGCGTCGATTCCGCCTTCGCGGTTGCTCCTGCCGAAGAAGTCGGCGTCCCGGATGCCTATGTACTTCGTGTTGAGCGTCCATTCCATGTTGATCCACAGCTTGAGGTCTGGACGGCGCCTCTTCATCTTCTCGGCAATCCGCAGGTAGAAGCCGCTGACGACGTCGCACCGCCATTCCACCCACTTCTCGTGCGCGTTCGCGCGGATCCACTCGTAGTACGCCTTGCCGCGCAACGGGTCGGAACGGTCAACGGGCACCTTCACGCCCTTCGCCTTCTCGAACGCGTCGATGCAGTAGTCGTTGTAGCCGCCCGCGAAGCCGCCCTCGTCCGTGCTGAACCAGTGCATGGAATGGCGCGCCAGGTGCAGGCAGACGCCCTTGAACGAGGGATGCGGCGCCCCGTCATCGACGAGCGCGTCGATCTCGCCTTCAATCAGCGCCTGCATCTCGGGATGCGCGATGTTGAAGTTGGGCGGGCAGCCGTGCGAGTGCTTGCCGTTCGGCCGCCCCGTGCTGAAGATCGATACGGGCGTGTCGTGCAGCGAGCCGTCGTTGCGGCTCTCGTACGTCACGTCGACGATGTGGCGCGTCGGGTTGTGCTGGTTCAGCGTCGGCATCGCATACAGCCCCTCGCGGTCGAACTTCTCGTACACCGCCTTCCAGAAGTACGGCGGATGCACGCGACCCCCGGCGACGTAGTCGTGCTCCAGGCCCAGCATGCCCTGATACCACACCGCCGGATAGGCGAAGAGGTTCTGCCCCGTGAACTTCATCGTCGCCGCCAGCTTGTCCAGAAGTTCGCACCATCCTTCCGGCTTCCACGCGATGGTGTCCGGCACAAGGAAGTCCTTCGATATCGCGGGATCCTCGAAGTAGAGCGAGAGCGTCCTGTTCCATCCCCCCGCCGCCGGCGCGTCGCGGACTCCCGCCGGTGGCAGGCGCCCGCCCTTCACGCGGTAGACGCGCACGGCCGCCGCGGCCGCGCCGCGCATCGCGCGCGCGTCGGTGCACGCCTGGCGCAGCACCACGGCCACGTCTTTTCCGCCGCACGTCCACCACGGGACGCGATGCGCAAGGAACTTCCCCGTGTTCGGATACTCGCGCCCGGTCATCACGCCGCACTGCATCCTGTAGTCTTGCGCCGCTGCGGACGCCTTCTGTATCGTCACGCCCATCGTGCGCACTGCGTCGTCGGGATACTCGATCTCGAACGCATAGAGCGGATGCGACGGATCCAGCGAGACGCCGACCGCGAAACGGTTCTGGTAGGCGCTTCCGCCCTCGATGTATTTCCTGCCGCCCAGCTCGCGCACTGCGACCCCGCCCACGGCGCGGAACCGTTCGCACGGACGCTCGCTGTCTAGACGTATCTCCTGCACGAGCTCAAGGTCCATCTCGCCCGGCGCGGCGGCGGGAGCGGACGCGACGTATGGGTTGCCGCCGCGTCCGTCGAATATCGCCGCGTAGTCCGGAACGCGCGGCAGCTCGCCGCCATGGGCAAAGTAGTAGTCGCGCGCCTCGTCGACCGACATCGGCGCCGCGAATATCTCCACGTCGTCTATGAGACCCTCGAACGCGAACCTGCCGTTCTCGCCGCCGATGCTGAAGGAGTCGAAATCGGCGGGACGCGAGAACGAAAGCCGGCTGACGGGCGTCAGGGACGCGGAAAGCATGCTGCTCGAGTCTCCGCGCCAGGCGCCGCCCCCGTCCACCATCGCCCAGACGCCGCCCGGCGTCCACGTCACGACCACATGGTGCCATTCGCCGTCCTGCACCGCCCTGTCGAACGTCCGGTAGGAGTCCATGTCGTCCGACGGGTCCACCCGCAGCTTCCCCTGCAGCCACCACGCCCTCTTCAAGCCGCTGCCAAGCCGACTCTTTTCGTCGATGCTGCCGATCGAGAAGAGATTCCGCCACGCCGTCGACTTCGCGTCGCCCTCGTACTTGTACCAAGCGGCGAACGTGCCCTGCTCCGTCAGGACGTTCCCCCTTGCCGGATATTCGAGCCGCGCCTTCGACTTGGACGAAATCCGCACCGCCTGACCGCGACGCCCCTTGACGAACTCCAGCCCGCGCGCGCACAGCGGCTTGACCGTGCCGCCCGGCGCCTTGGCGTCCGCCGTGCCGTCGAAAGCCGCGCGGAACAGGAGCTTCTGCGGCGGATAGTCGTGGCGCATCTTCACGCCCAGCTCCTTGGCCGTCCCGAGGCGCATGGAGTACAGCTGGATGGGCCCCGCGCCCTGCTTGAAGATCCAAAAGCGAAAGCGCAGCTCCGACGTGCCGGCCTTGAGTTCGCCCAACGTCGTGAAATCGCGCTTCTCCGTGCGCCACAGCCCGGGGCGCCATCCGGGGCCGTTGTCGAAACAGTAGGATCGCTTCGTCCCGTCCGCCGCAGACACCTTCCCCACGATCTCGCCTCGGCACTCCATCCCCTTGCAGCCGCCCACAGTCGTCGAGAACGCGACGTCCGCGCCGGCATAGCGCCCGAATTCCGCCTGTACCGGCGCTTCGACCATGACACCGCTCATACCCTTGCGAAAAGCCTCGCCGGCGTCGATCTCCAGCCGGTCCGGAAACACCTCCACTCGCACGTCGGCGATCGCCCCGCCGGCCACCGAGACCGTGGCGACCTTGCTTCCGTCGGCGGCCGTCACGAGGCCCACACGGTCCTTCACCTCGTACCGCGCACCACCCCAGACGCCCGCGGCGGGGAACTGGACAAAGCCATCCGCCGCGAATGCCATCGAGCCTGCCGTCGCGCATGCGCACAGGAACATCAGACGAAATGCCATACTTGACCTCCTAGCTTAAGATCACCAATCGTACCCCACGACGTCGCCTCGATCGCTTCCGAGGCGATCACTTCGCCACGTCTATGGAAAGGCCGAGGTCGAAGTACTGCCAGCCGACCTCCTGCTTCACCTTCACCGCGAGCACGTTGTCGCCTTCCTTAACGGCGGCGGCGAACGCATCGAACGGAATCGTGAACAACGTCCAGTTCGTGTTGTAGCCGGGCACGGTCAGCACAAGTTTGCCGTTCAGGTAGATTTCCGCGTCCTCGTCGTGGAACATCTCCGCCCTCGCGCACAGCAGCTTCTCGGGACGCTCCGCGTACGTGAAGTGCCGACGCAGCCAGATCGTCTTCGTGGACCAGACGGTGTTCACCTTCGCGTGCGGGTGGTCGCGCATGATGGCCGTGCTGCCGAAACCGCCGCACGCGCGCGCCCAGGCGGAGTCGTCGAACGACGGCTGCATCCACTCCGCCGCCGGTTTGTCGGTCGTCCACGCCCACGCGCGCGGGTCGGGGTCGAGACGCGGCAGCACCTGGTGCGTCGTGCGCGGCACGAGTCCGCGCGCGGCGGCCGAGCGCACCTTCTCGTGCACGGCGGCAAGCGCGGCGGAATCGAACTTCTCCACGCGGCGATCGTAGGTGACGAGCCCGTTGATCTCGCCCTCCACGTCCGTAGTCTGCGTGTAGACGCTGCCCGCGAGTCCGACCTCGGCCAGGCCCGCGACGTGTTCCATGAGCGTCACGAACTTGGCCTCAACCGACTTGCGGTCCACGTTGCGCCCCGAGTGGCCGTAGCCCCATGCGTTCGTGGTCCAGAGATGGCCCTCCACGCGGCAGCCGATGCCGCCGAACTCGCCGAGGAAGCTCGCGCGGCGCGGATTGAGCGGATGCATCTTCGGGCTTTGGCTGTAGTCGTGCATGTCGACGGCGTGCGCCGGCTCTTCCTCGCCCGGCGGCAGGTGCGGCGTGGTGCGGCGCGGCTTCTCCCAGATGGCCCCGCCCTCCCAGTCGTGCGAGCCGCTCGGACCGTCCACAAGGCGCGTGGGGTCGTAGCGCTGCGTCCATGCGAGCGTCGCATGCGTGAGGAACTGCCCCGGCTGCCCCCACCCCTCGTTGTATGGCACCCACATCACGATGGACGGCGTCTTCTGAAGATGGTCCATCATCTCCTTCAGCTCGCGGCGGTAGAACCCGTAGCGCTTCTCGCGGTCGCTGAAGCCGCTCGGCATGTCCTGCAGCACGAGGATCCCGAGCCGGTCGCAGAGCGCGTAGTAGCGGCGCGGCTCTACCTTGATGTGCTTGCGCATCATGTCAAAGCCCATCTTCTTGAGCGCAAGGATGTCGTACGCCATCGCCTCCTCGGAGGGTGGCGTGAGGAGACCGTCCGGCCACCAGCCCTGGTCGAGCGTGCCGATGATGAACCGCGCCTCGTTGTTGAGGTAGAAGCGGAGCACGCCGTTCGGGTCCTTGCGGAGCTCGAACTTACGCATCCCGAAGTAGCCCTTCACGACATCCCGCGTGCGCGCCGCGCCGTCCGACAGCGTGAGGACGAGGTCGTAGAGCGCGGGCGACTCGGGACTCCACAACGCGGCAGGCTGCGGCAGCGCGAGCGTCACGGGCTTGCCCCACGCCGACACCGTCCCCTTCACGAGCTCCTTGCCGTCGCGCCACACCTCCACCGTGCCGACGGCGCCGGAGAGGTTGCCCGCGCCCTTGAGCGTCACGCTCACCGTGCCCGCGTCGATGTCAGTCACCACCGTATAGTCGGCGATGTGCGTCTCGGGCACGGTCTCGAGCCACACCGTGCCGCCGATGCCGGAGCTGCGCGTGTACATGCACCCCTGCGGCTTGAAGTTCTGCTTGCCGTGCGAGCCGACGAAGTCGCTGGTGGGATCCCAGATCGAAACGACGAGCTCGTTCACGCCCTTCTTCACGAGGTCCGTCACGTCATACGTGAACGGCATCTGCCCGCCCTCGTGCGGCACGCCGGCCTCGACGCCGTTGACGAACACCATTGCGCGGAAGTCCGCCTGTTCGAAATGGAGGAGGAGGCGCGTGCCCGGCTGGACGTCCGCCTCGAACGACCTCTTGTACCAGAGCGTGTCCCGCGGCTCAAGGAGACGCCCCACTCCGGAGAGCGAGCTCTCGATGACGAACGGCACTAGGATCTCGCCGTCCCACTTGGACGGCACGCCGGGCGCGTCGCGCGTGACGGCGTACTGCCAGAGGCCGTTCAGGTTCGTCCATGCATCGCGCGTCATCTGCGGGCGCGGGTACTCCCTCAAGGCGTTTTCGGGCGTAACCTTCTCGCCCCAGGGCGTCTTCATGCCCGGCACCTGCTGCCAGGCGCCCGCCGCGACGGCCGACAGCATAGCCGCCGCGAGAATCGACAGCTTGCAGAGCGGATTTCCCGCATACAGTTTTCCTTGCATGACTTTCTCTTTCACTGATTTGCCTTTCTCTGGTATCCGTTCTTATAAACCTTTGGAGGACGAGCTTGGCGCATCATTCCCATTTGCCCTTACCGAAATATCAACATGAAGCCACGCTGTTTAATCTCGATCTTACCGGTTCCTGACAAGACGTCTGGCGCAACAGACGCATCGACCGTGCCAGAATAGTTCCGGCCAGCGATTCTCAGGCGTTCGACCTTAAGCGTTCCCGGGAAGTCAAGCGCCAGTTCCGCACCGGTGGCCACCGATATCTCAAGCGTCTCCGGCACATCCGGCGTTTCGGAAAGCAGCGTGTCACCGACAGGCATGAGCGACACGCCGTCGATCATTGTCGAATGGTCGAAGTAATTCGTAAGGGTACTCTGAAATCCAAGGCGATACGTTCCGGCCGCCGGCGCCCGCCAGAAGTATGTAAACGGGCGGAACACGTCGTAGTTGACGTCTGTGCGACCAAGCTCGTTCGTCGCGCCATCCTTCGCCATCCAGACGCGGATTGGGTTGTAGCTGTAGCCATAGCCACGATTGTCCACGCGCGTCCTGGCGTAGAAAGTCAGGCGGTAGAGCCCGTTCGACGGTATTGCGACATCCTGATAGGCGGTGGCGTCGTCTTTGTACCACAGCTTGAGGCAGTAATTGCCTTCGTACCAATCATAGCCGAAGAATTGCGGCATGTTGGAATACTGGTGACGGCCGACATAGGAGTCGATACTACTACTCTCCACGCCTTGGACATCTCGCTTCCAGACGGACGCACCGTCCCATGTGGCGTTCTCGAAACCGCCGTCCTGCACCAGTTCGTTCGCCGGCACAAGTTCGACCTCGTCGATATATCCCGCGCCGGCGCTGTCCGTCTGGCGGATGGATATCACCACGCTGTCGCCTTCCTGTACCGTAAACGCGTTCGGAAGCGTGACATCCGACCATTTCGTGTACCCGCCCTTTCTGAAGGTGCCGAGCGCGATCTCGTTGCCGTTCACGGTTGCCGTGGCCGACCACGTTGGCGAGTTGTTCAAAAGCGTGCTGTGCCAGAATCTGCTGTGGTCGTCCTGGTTGCCGGCAAATGCCGACTTGAAGCGGAGGTGCCAGCTGCCTGCGGGAGGCGTGAACGCGGCGCTCGTAGCCGTTCCGCCGTCAGAGTAAAACGCCAGATGCTTGTCGCCGAACCGGCTGAGGTTGGGATTGTGCCAGTAAGCCGATCCCACGTCAGCCATCGTGGGATAGGTAATGCCGACGCTCGGCGCGTCGATCACTCCGCTTCCTCCCTGCGTGAAAGACCACGACACGACCCTGTTCGACGCCGAATACGTAAAGTTGTTCAGGGAACTATCCGGCAGACCTTTCACGCCGCCGCGTTCAAGGTCCTCGAAACCGCCGTTGGGAAGCCGCCACGCGCCGTCGGGGTTTAGGTCTTCCGTTATGAGTTTCATCTTGAAGTCGTCGAACGTGGATGTCGCGTCTCCCGTCGCGTTGCCCGCAATCAGCATCGTCCATTCGCCTGCCTCAAGCTCCGGCGTCAGCAGCCGGTGAAACGTGTAGCCGCTGGCGAGCTTGGACCAGAACACGTCCACCTCGTCGCACGTATTCGTCACGCCGTTGCGTATGAACGAGATGAAGTAGACGCCGATCCCATATTGAGTGCGTCCGCTCCCCATGAATGAAAGCGCATAACGCCCTTTCGCCGGCACGGAGACGGTCGTGGATGCAGAGGAGGGTTTGGTTGATGTCGACTTCAGCATGAGCACCCATTCGCCCTCGGGCGCATCATACGGACAGACCCAACTCTTACTTCCCGGATTCCTGTAACTCCATCGCTGGCATCCATCTCCGGCCAATCTCCATGCAGTCATGACGTCTGACTCGAAGTTGGCGTTGGGGATGGTCGCGTATATGTCGTTCGTGCCCGTGGCGGAAACGGACGTGGACGGATTGACGGGGGCGGCAAGCGTCACGCGTCCGCCCTGCACGTCAAGCTTCTGCACATCCGCCGCCAGGCGAGTAAGGCGCACGGCGCCGACGCCGGTCTTCACCGCAGTCCCGGCCGGCGCACCTTCAGCAAGCGTGCACGTGGAACGCCCATAGAGACTTCCCTGCCCGCTCGTGACGTTCAGCGTCTCGCCAGCGCCAAGTGCAAATGCAAGCGTAGGCGAATACGCGACAACGGACACCCCGGGATCGACATCCACCTCACCGCCAAAGAAAGCATCCCCGCCAGTGGAAAGCGTCATGCCGGTCGCCTCCACACGATACGTACCGGAGCCGCTTACGAAACTTGTCGTCGCGGACGACGGTTTCAGGCGAACAGTCGTTCCTGACGCCGCATGGAAAGTCGCGCCGACCGGCATGTTCCACTTTTTGGCAAGGTAGCGCAGCACGCCCAGGCGGTTCGTCTCCGAAATCGACGAGTTGAACACGATTAGCTCCATCACGTCGTCGCCGCCTTCGCGACGGGCTGCGGTGGCAGCATGCGCGAACAGAGAGTCGAATGTGCCCTTTGCAGCGGAAAGATGGTGGAACTCAATAAGATGCATGCCCTTTTGCACTAAGTCGTATGTGGGATCACGCGGTTCGCCATTGTCGTAGAACCGAGAACTGCGCATGTTGGGGTTTCTGGAATTTGAATAGTACGCATACCCCAGCTGGCCGCTGTTGTATGCGCCAATGTGATAAGTCGTATTCCCCAACGTGCCGCCCAGGAGAAACCCCCAGCAGTCTACTGCACGAGTGACGAAGAACACGGAACCCACGGACACGCTAGATTCCGCACCGGACTTGTTGTACATGCGCATGGCGCATTTGGAGCCAAACTTTCTGAAATATACGCTGCGCAGTCCGTCGACAGTCCGCACGTATGGCGGCACGAACGAAACGGCGTTTATGGCGGGGAGAGTGGCTGCGAACGGATAGTTCGTGGCGGCGGAATCCGTGTCGCGCACGTCGCGCCAGCAGGTCACGCATTCCTCGTCGTCCAGAGTCTCGGTCGCGAAGTTGGCGTGGTCCGCGTCGGCCGCCAGCCAGAGCGAGGCGTTATCCCTGACGAAGTCCGTCGCGGCAGAGTCGTCAGCCGAGTCGTCCGTTCCCTCGGCCAGCACCGTGCCGGCACCAACGGCCACCACCGGCCCGCCCGGCGTCCAGGACCTGGCCGGCATCGTAAGCGTTCCTTCGCCAGTCTTCACCAGGCGCGATTCGCCCGCAGCCTCGAGCGGCACGCTGAGCGCAGACGTCTCGTTCGACGCCACATAGGCCGAAACTGGCTCCAGTCGCGGCAGCGTCGTCTTTGCGTAGCAGACGCCGCATAGGGTCGTCCCGACGGCCAGTGCCACAGCAAATGGGCCCAATGAAAACATTTTGAGCAGTTTCATGCTACCACCTCCTTATACAAGCGTAAACTTTGCGTGTATGTTATCATATACGCACAACAAGTGTCAAGGGTGCAACGACATTTTTCTGCTAAATGGGTGCAACGAGATTTTTCTGAAAAAACTTCAAAAACCCCCTTGACCCGCGCGATATTCTTTAGTATACTAAAGAACATGAACACCAAAGAGCGCCGCAGGCCGAAATAC
>Ga0310786_10005691_pt1 | contig 16812 bp, 9 predicted proteins | sample AusTroGonzalo_MG_FD_203881 | JGI IMG/M metagenome (GOLD analysis project Ga0310786, IMG submission 203881) | Bovine rumen microbial communities from tropical cattle in Woodstock, Queensland, Australia - Gonzalo_03 (v2) (version 2) | ecosystem: Host-associated > Mammals > Digestive system >... | reverse complement strand
TTCATTTTCCTCGTAGATTTCTTTGAATAGGTTTTCTTTAAGGAATGATGTTTCCTTAAGTAGTTCTAGCCAATATTCTGTTTCTGAAGCTTCCTTTAAGGCTATGGACATTTTCGAAATGAAATCGGCTTTACTCTGTGCTTGTGTTGCTTCTTTTACATTTGCACCGATACTTGTTCCGCTTCTAAGAACTTGCTTGGATAAAACGTACTCTTTTCTCTCATTGGACAAATAAAGATAAAGATGGATAATTTGGATGGCGAAGGCTTTTGTTTTTTCGGCAATTAAATTGTCTTTCTTCATAAAGCTTTTCCACCAGAATACAAATTATCCATTATCATTTATCCATTATCAATTGTTATTCGCTTTCTCCAACTCACGTGCGTTGATGATGAGCATCTGCAGACGGTTTTCGATGTTCGCGAAGCTCGTATCCGGATCGTAGTCGAGACTCAGAATCTGGATATGCGGGCAACGTTCCTTGACGGCCTTGGTGAGGCCGCGGCCACTGATGTGGTTTGCAAGGCAGGCGAACGGCTGCAAGATGATGTAGCTGTTGATACCATGCTGCGAGTTGTACAGGATTTCGCCCGGAATCAACCAACCTTCGCCAGTGTTGTAGGTCGGGTCGATGATGTCGGAAACATAGTCCTTGAGTTCCACGCAATCGGCATGGTGTTCGTACAGCTTGAACTTCTGCATGGACTTGCGAGCTGTTTCGACGGCATGCGTATAGACCTTGGCCGTCACGCCGCCTTCCACGCGGTCCATAATCGGGTTTGCCGAGAATCCGCGTTTGATCTTTTCGGCTCGAACAACTTCGTCCACACGGAAGAAGTCCGTCATGCCCGGCAGGTAGACTTCCATGCCGTTCTTCATCAGGTAATCTTCGACGAAGCCGTTGGCACTCGGGTGGTAGTTCATGAGAATTTCACCGAGCACGGCAACGCGCGGCTTGCGGATGCCCTTCTTGCGATCTTCAGTGATTTCGATAGCGTTGAATGCATCGATGCACTGTTCGAATACTTCGATGAGCTTGGAGGGGCGTACAAGCTGTGTGGTAGAAAGGTGGCCTGCAACGCCGATTACCTTCGGCATCCATTCGTTGTAAACCTTCTGGGTGTCGCCTTCATGTACTTCGTACGGGCGGACGGCGCGATACATGATTTCGATGGCATCCATGGTTACAAGGCCCCACAGCATGTGGAGTCTAAAGTCGAGACCCAGCTGGAAGCCCGGGTGCATGCCCTTGTAGTCAACACCGGTCGTAATGATGGTCACATCCTTGAAACCTGCTTCGTCGAGGGCCTTACGGGCGAGCACGGCGTACTGCACGGCGCGGCAGTTTTCGCAGTTCTTGGCAAGGCACATCGAAACTTCGTTCTGCGGAACTTCGGGGTGTTCCACAAGCCACTTAAGGGCTTCGCCAATGTTCACCTGGCAGGGGAAGCAAATGTCGTTGTGGACAAACTTCTTGCCAAGTTCAACAGCCTTCTTGTCGGCAACCGGCAGGTATTCGGCAATGAACCCTTCGCGCTTCATGTATTCGCTGGCGAGCACGGCAAAAGCGGGCGAGAGGTTCGGCGTCAAAATGCGGCGGCGGGTCTTGTCTTCGGGCAAGAACGGCGTGTGGAACAGCGGTTCGTTGCTTTCCGGCTTGTCGGGCAGGTTCGCTGCACGGCGAGCCTTCACGGTTTCGATAAAGCTCTTGATACGGATACCTACGGGGCCGCGGGCATCGCCTTCGTCGAGCTTCAGCATGAGCATTTCCTTGTTGGAATCAAGGTGCAGCATGCGCATCATTTCGTCGGTCAAAATCGAGTCGTGTCCGCAACCGAAGCTTACGATCTGTGCAAGTTCGATGTTGGGGTCCTTCGCCGCAATCATGGTCGCACCAATCATGCGCAAGTGGAAGGTGTTCTTGATTTCGATACGGGTGTGGCTCGGCACATCCTGGTCGTAAACGCCCGGGAGCGATTCGGTGGTAAGCACCGGAATGCCCATGGCGGTAAAGTGGCTTGCGATGTTGTGGTTGATGAGCGTGTCCGCATGGTACGGGCGGCCTGCAATCACCACGGCAAAAGAGTTCTTTGCGCGTACATCGTCCAAAATCTTTTGGCCTTCTTCAAGGAGCGTGGTGCGGTAGCTGTTGAGAGCCTTTTCACCTTCGGTCACTGCCTTGTCCAAAAGCTTCTTGTCGAGCTTCCAGTGTTCGTGGAACCAGTCAATGGTCTGGCTACGACGGAGCTTGGCATTGAACCAGTGGAAAATCGGCTGGTCCATCGGAATGCCGTAATTCTTTTCAGGTTCGTCGGTGTTCTTACACACGTTCGGGTAGGCCTGCACCACCGGGCAAACAGACGTTGCCGTGAACTTGGTGTGGTCACTCGGCACAGCAACCATCATCGGGAAGAAGATTCGGTCGACCTTCTTTTCAATGAGGCTAAGCACGTGGCCGTGCACAAGCTTTGCCGGGAAGCAAACCGTGTCAGAAGGCACGCTATGGAGGCCGGCTTCGAACATCTTGTAGTCACTCTGGCGGCTCACCACGACGGTGTAACCAAGGCTTGTAAAGAATGCCTTCCAGTAGGGGAGCGATGCCCAGAATTCGAGAGCACGCGGAATACCGATGGTCTTGCCGTTGTTTTCAACGAGTTTGGCCGGAGCGTAGTCCTTGACCAGGAGTTGGTTCGTGCGCTTGATCATGTCGGGCACGGACTGCATCTTCTTGTTGATTTCGGCAATGAGAGCCTTGGTCTTCGGATCGTTCGGGTCGGCAGTGACTTCGCCGCGTTCGCAGCGGTTGCCGGTCACGAAGCTCTGGCCGTCGCTAAAGGTCACGATGGTACGAGAGCAATGGTTGGTGCAGTACTGGCAGAGCTGGCCCGGCTGGTTGTGCCAGCTGAAGGTCTTCATGGCTTCAAGACCGATGAACTTGGTCTTGAGTTCCGGTTCGGTCTTGCGCTTTTCTTCCATGAACTTCTTGGTAAGGAGGGCAATACCGATAGCTCCCATTTCGCCCGGACGTTCCGGACGGATAGGCTTGAGGCCGGTGTACTGTTCGAAGGCGCGGAGCACCGCGTTGTTCTTGAACGTACCGCCCTGCACCACGACCTTCTTGCCGAGGGTATTCAGGTTACGGATACGAATCACCTTCGTAAACACGTTGTTGATGATGGAGCGGCAGATACCTGCAATAATGTCTTCAGGCTGCTTACCGTCGCGCTGTTCGGTGATGATGGAGCTGTTCATGAACACCGTGCAACGGGAACCCAACTGCGAGGGGCTCTTAGCGTTGAAGGCGAGTTCAGCAATCTTTTCCATCGGAATGCCGAGCGAGCGGGCATAAGTTTCGATAAAGGATCCGCAACCCGAGGAGCAGGCTTCGTTCAAAATGATACCCGTGACCACGCCGTCCTGCACCGAGATTGCCTTCATGTCCTGGCCACCAATGTCGAGGATAAAGCTTACGTCGGGGCAAATCTTCTGAGCGGCATTAGCGTGAGCGACCGTTTCCACCGTGTGGAAGTCGGCATGTACAGCCTTCGCAAACAGCTGTTCACCGTAGCCGGTCGTACCTACGCCGAGAATGTTGAGTTTGCAGCCGTATTCTTCGTAGCGGTCCGAAAGTTCGTTGAGGGCGTTCTTGAGCACCTGCAGCGGTTCGCCGTTGTTGCTGGCATAGAAACCGTCCACGATATTTTCCTGCTCGTCCATGAGCACGAACTTCGTGGTGGTAGAGCCCGCGTCGATACCCAGATACACGTTGAGCGTGGTGCCCGATACGGGCTGCGGGTAGTGGTTGCCGGCCATCTTGTGTTCTTCGAGGAACATCTTGTATTCGGCTTCGTTCTTGAAGAACAGGTCGGCTGCTGCCTTGGCCTTGTTTTCGGCCTGGCGGGTTTCGTTAAAGTGGATGAGCGCGTCGAGAGAGCCATCCTTGCGGTAGAAGCATTCCTGGTCGGCAAACATAGAGCCCAAGGAAAGGGCTGCACCCATGGCCACGAGCACTTCGGAATGTTCCGGCACAATAGCCTGCTCGTCATTAATACCCAAGCGTTCCTTGAACGCACGCACGAGAGTCGGGTTAAAGGTCAGCGGGCCACCTTCGAAAATCACAGGCGGCTTGATTTCCATACCCTGAGCAAGGCCACCGATGGTCTGCTTGGCAATAGCATGGAAGCTGGAAAGGGCGATGTCTTCCTTGGCGATACCGTTGTTCAGCATCGGCTGAATGTCGGTCTTGGCGAACACGCCACAACGGCCCGAAATTTCGTAAACCTTCTGACCGCGCTTTGCAAAGCCTTCGAAAGCTTCGGTCTTGATGCGCAAAAGTTCGGCCACCTGGTCAATAAATGCACCCGTACCGCCAGCGCACACGCCGTTCATGCGCATGTCCGAGGCGATGAGTTTGCCGGTGGTCTTGTCCTTTTCGAAGAACACCACCTTTGCATCTTGTCCACCGAGTTCGATGGCGACCCTGGATTCCGGGTAAGTTGCACGTACAGCAAGGGCATTTGCCACCACTTCTTGTACAAAGAAGGCGTGAGTGGCTTCGGCAAACGGCTGACCACCGCTACCGCAGAAAGCGACCCTGAAATTCTTATCGGGGAAAAGTCCATGCGCCTCGCGCAGCACTTCGAAAACCTTCTGTGCCTGCATAGCGTTGTGGCGCTGGTAAGTATAATGCAAAAGTTTATTGGTCTCTGGATCGACGACCGCAATCTTCACGGTGGTGGAACCTACGTCCACGCCGACCCATAAATCGTTCTTCAAATTGCTCATAGTGGGCGTAAAGATAGAAAAATGTAAACATTTTACACCCCCAATTATCGCCTAAAATCGTATAAAAACGAAAAAAATCGTCGAATTAAGTAAGCGCGACGACAAGCACTAATCCAAGATAGAGAACGATTCCTGCGTAGAGACCGCCGAGCAAGTCGTCGGCCATTACGCCCCATGCTTTGGGGAACTTTTCAAATCGGTGGATGCCGAGCGGTTTCAGGATATCGAAAAAGCGGAATATGGCAAATGCGATGGCGAGAATCCAAGGCTGAGCGAGAATAAATTCCGTTGGAATGAACGCGAGAGCCATGAATATTCCGCAGACTTCGTCAATCACAATCCAGCCGGGGTCTTCGGTGGCGGTATCTTTCATCGCTTTGTTCACGAACGGAATTGCACCGAAGAAAACGATAAGTGCCGCACAGATAAAGAATAAATTAAAACACCAGCCGAAATTAACACTTCCGACCATATAGTCGGTTTGTCCAAGAGGTTCTTTTGCTGCAAAAATAGCCATGGGGTAGGCGACAATAGTAGCGGCCAAACTTCCCATGGTTCCTGGAGCTTTGGGCGACATGCCCGAGCCAAAAAAGGTTGTTATGAGAGTAGACAACAAATCAGTACCCCGCCACTCACGGGGTACGCGCTTTTTGCCGTATTTCTCTTTAAGTTCCTCGCGGTTCACGAGAAATTAGTTGTCCTCATATTCGGAGCTGCCCCAGCCGTCGAGGTCACCTGCAGCACGGCCAAGAGTTGCACCGCCGAGGATTTCGTCGATACCCTTGTCTTCGGAATCGTCGTCCTCTTCTTCGAAGATGGAAGCTTCTTCCATTTCGAGGTCGTCGTTCGGAATAATCGGATCGTCATCCAGCGCGTTCTTGCTCTTCTTTCCAGCCATATTTTCTCCTTGGTAAAGGCGTTTTCGTATTCTTTAACGCTATATTATAAAATTTTTCGGAAAAAAGTAAATTTTCCCCGAAAAAAAGTGAAAAATTTTGCACATTTTTATAGTTTGTGCGTTTTTTTGCTCTATTTTTTCGCTGACAAGACCTTAATGACGAACGCGTAGGCAACTTTGTCGCCCATTCGACTCAAGAATCGAGCCCTGCTCAAGAGTTTTATTTCACCAAAATTTTCGTAGAATTCGACTGTTTCATGAGTCAGCTCCGAATGGAGTAGTTTTTCATATCGTTGCGTGGGGAGGTCGGCAGGCCCTTGCTGATAAACTCGCTCAAGAACTTCATCGGTGGTATCTGTTCCGAAGGAATTCAGGATTTTTTTGAAGGCGTTGTTCACAAAAACGAATCTGTATTTGCGGTTTTCGCCTTCAATAATGGCAATCGGGATATCGCTTGCAATTTCAAGTTTGTGTTCACGCAGCGGAGTGTTGTCCAAGAAATTGATTCGGCCAATTTCGTCAAAGTAATGTCGTTCTTCCTGAGTCTCGTTTGTTTCGAAACTGCAAAGTTCAGCACGCTTTGTGTGGTAATCTTCAAGCGGAATGGGCTTGTAGAAATAGTAACCTTGGATTAGTTCGCAACCAATTCGCTTCAAGAACTCGTACTGTTCTTTCGTTTCGACACCTTCGGCAAGCGTATGAATGCCGAGTTTTTTCGCCATATCGACAATCGAGGCGATAATTACCCTGGACTTTGGGTTCTGGTCGAAGGTTCGCAAGAAGTTCATGTCGATTTTGAGGAAATCGAAATCATAAATCTGCAGGTTGTTGAACGAACTGAATCCGGAACCGAAGTCGTCTAGCCATACCTGGTATCCGTCATCACGGAATTCCTTGATTGTCTCACCAAGGCTTTTCTGGTCAGAGGCGAAGGCGCTTTCGGTGACTTCAAGGACAATATATTCCTTGGGTACTTTGTACTTGGCGACAACTTTGTCAACGACCGATTTGATATTGCTTAATTCAAAGTCTAGTCTGGAAAGGTTCACCGAAATCGGCTGGTAGGCGTATCCGCTATCGATGTCGTCACGAAGGTCCTTGCATGCTTGTTCGATAATGTAGGCATCAAGCTTGTGAATCAGGTGGACTTTTTCAAGAACGTCGATAAAGATTAAAGGCGAAATCATTCCCTTTACGGGGTCAATCCAACGGGCGAGGGCTTCGTATCCGCATACCTTTCCGGTAAGGGCGCGAACCACGGGCTGGTAATAGACATGGAAGTAGCCTTTTTCGAAAGCTTCTTCAAAATGGTCCAGCACATATTGCTTTTCTTCTAGCTTAATCTTGAGGGCATCATCAAAAACGGCGTATTCTTTATTGAAAATGCCGTGAACCTCGCGACAGGCTAGGGACGCTCGGTCCATCATCACGATGGGCTTTTGCGGTGAACCGTCGGAAACGTAGATGCCCGCCTTGATCTGATTTCTAAGTCCGCCTTCGAAGCGTCCCATTACCAGGTTTAATTCTTTGATTCTGTCGGCTATATCTTCGATAGCGAGATTTAGGCTGATGACTACAAGATGGTCTGCGCCGGCTCGTAATACGTTTTCACCTTCAAAAATGCGCTTGAGTTCGTCCCTAAACTTGCATAGGTAGGCATTTCCGCCCGGGTAAGAAAATCTCTGGTTAATCGTCTTGAAGTTCATTACGTTAAAGAACGTAATGGTGGATTTATGAAGCGGGTAGAAGTTTGGGTCTCTTTGGGTTTGAGAAAAGAACCAAGCCGTTGTATCTAGGCCTGTAATGGGGTCTGTTTTTTCAAGATTTATGTTACCACGATTTAAGTCGGGACCTTCTTGCATAACAAACATTTTCTCCTTATCTCGAACTCAATTTAACTAAACGAGACGAAAAAAGGGGCTTTTCCTTGAAAAAAGTCCCTTTTTATTACGATTTTCTTACTCTAAATTGGAGTATTGTAGCTTATTTCATGCTCTCGTCGTAGTGAGCACGTTCGCCGCCAATGAATTTTGGGCGGGTGCGGGCTGCAATCAGGATTGCCTTGCCGACATGAGTTTGCTGCATGTGCAGGGGAACGGCGACTTCTTTCAGGTGCATGCCGATAAGCGTGCCGCCAATGTCGAGGCCTGCGTCAGCCTTGATATGCTCGAGGGCAACGGGATGCTCGAATGCTCCATAGCAGGCGGTGGCGAACGAACCCCCGGCCTTGGGTTGCGGGACTACGTTCACAATTTCGGCGTTCGGCACGGCCGCGCGCTCAATGATGATGGCGCGGTTTAGGTGCTCGCAGCACTGCGCAGCAATGTAGATGCCGAGCGGTTTGAATACAGACTGCAAGCCCTCGAAAATGGCCTTGCCAACTTCGGGCACAGAATGGCTACCGATGTCGTTTCCGAGTGTAGAACTCGTGCTGCAGCCGATAACCACAATGTTGCCTGCCGTGAGGCGGGCCTTTTCGACAACTTCCTTCGCGGCGTTTTGTGCGTCGTTACGAATTTGTTCGACAAGGTTCTTGTCTTCTATTTCGTATGTAATACCAGCCATTTGGATATTCCTTTGTTCTATAGAATAATAGTTTTTTTTCGTCGTTTTTTTTATTATTTTTCTTGTAAAAGGAGGGATTATGCTTTCAAAAATTTCGTTCAGGTCCGTGTTGCCGCTTTTTGGCTTTGCCGCATTTATTGCATTTTCGGCTTGCGGTGACAAAGATTCCCTTGTTGTGCGGATGGATGATTCGTCCGACGAACAGATTGAATTAAGTAATCAAGGAAAATTATCCAGCAGTTCGAAAGTAAAATCCAGTAGTAGTTCTAGAGCTAAATCCAGTAGCTCGAAAGCAAAATCTAGCAGCAGTGCGGATGCGGAATCCAGCATGCCATTGCCGAAATTGCCCACAACAACAGTTGGATTCAGCAGCAGTACGCAATCAAGTAGTTCCGCAGTTTCTTCGAGCTCGGAGGCTGGGGTGACCGCCTGCATGACTGCGAATGTGGATAATTGCAAATACGGCACCTTGACGGATGAACGTGACGGCCAGACATACAAAACCATAAAGATTGGTTCTCAAACCTGGATGGCGGAGAACCTGAACTATGCGTACCTGGAACCGACCGAAGATCTAGATTCTTCCAGTTTCTGTTTCAACAACGATCCTGCCAAGTGCGATACCTTGGGGCGTCTATATCTATGGAGCGCCGCCATGGATAGCGCAGGGAAGCTGTTTGAACCTGCAAATGGATGTGGCTATGGGGTCTATTGTTCTGCAAGTGGAACCATTCGCGGTATATGCCCAGCAGGTTGGCATCTGCCTAGTAGGGAGGAACTGGATACCCTCGCTAAAGTGGGGGAGCTCGGGCTAATGTCTGTCAGTGGTTGGTTGAATATTGAAGGAGTTGATTCCGTCGGTTTTTCGGGGCTTCCTTCCGGTTACATGGTTAAAGAAACATTTTTGTATGATCACGCGGCTTTTTGGAGCTCGACAGATATTTCTAAAGGCTACCTAGCTTACGCCTTCTCCTTGCCCGACATACCCGCCGCCACTCTTGCTAGTATGGGCTCCTCTAGTGCTGGTGAAGCGGGTAAATACTTCGCGTATTCCGTCCGTTGCGTTAAGGACTAAACTCTATCTTTTTATGAAAAAAGCCGAGTGAGTGAACCTCATTCGGCTTTTCTACTAATTTTGCGACACTCGGCTCCGCGCTACTCCCATTGCGACTGCGCTACGCTCGTCGCGTGTTCGCGCGGCTCGGTCATGAAAAAATGCAAGCATTTTTTCGCGACACTCGCCTTACTACCAACATGCGATGTCTGTTTCCAGAAGTTCAACCATGTCTTCCCACTCAAATTCTCTGTAGTCTCGCCGATGTCGATTCATGGTACATGTGCGACAAGTTGAGGACAAGTTCACCGTCGTGAACCGGTTCTCGACTTGCCGCATCGAGATGTTATCCAGTCAGAAACGGCGAAAATGACTCAAATAAGCCAATCTTGTCCGTCCACCGCTGGGGACTCAGCTCCATCTGTCCCACATCAAAAAAGCCGTCTGGAACGAGTCCAGATGGCTTCATAATGTCTTCTATGTTGTTGACTTGTTCGGCGTCGGTGAGGGAAATCGGTCTTACCTATTCGGAACCGTCGTCGTCGAGTGCGACACTTACTCCCGACATGCGATGTCTGTTTCCAGAAGTTCAACCATGTCTTCCCACAGTAGTCTCGCCGATGTTGACTCATGGTACATGTGCGACAAGTTGAGGATAAGTTCAACGTCGTGAGCCTATTCTCGACTAGCCGCGAGTTCGGTTATCCAGTCGAAGTCGGCGAAATTGACTCAAATAAGCCAATCTTGTCCGTCCACCGCTGGCGACTCAGCTTCACCGTCGGTACATCAAAAAAGCCGTCTGGACTCAATCCAGATGGCTTCATAATGCTGTCTATGTTGTTGACTGTTCGACGTCGGTCGCGGAACTTGTTGTTGCAGTTGCGGAACCGACGGCTATGTCAGCACACTTACTCCCACTCAATTGTTCCCGGCGGCTTGTGGGTCACATCGTACCACAGGCTGCCTGCGCCTTCGGCTTCGAACTTGCGCCAGAGACCAGCGAGCATTCCCTGGTCGATTTCGGCGAAGTTGGCCGTCATGGCTTCGGTGGAGTTCACCGGGCGCATCACGATGCAGGGCTTGTTCGCCGTGCGGAGCGGAACGAGGACGACCGGCATCTGCCAAATCTTTTCGTACAGATCGTTTGCCTGCAAGAATTCAGTACAAATGTTGTCGAACTTGCGGAGCGTATCGAAGTTTTCGCGGGTGGCGAACTGTTCGACGAGCTTCGGATCAACATCCTCCACGCTACCGATCTGGTAAATCACGCGGTTGATGGCCTTGAAGCGGTTGGCGAGTTCGGTAGAGAATTTTTCGCAATCCTTCCAGCTTAAGCCCGGAGTGGTGATGAGGAACGGCTGTGCGTAAGTACGGCCATCGCCCTGAACGCCCACGCTCTTGATGGGGAGCATGCGGCCTGCAATGTTGTTTGCCTTCAGGTAGTCGGCGAGGCTGTTGCCTGCGGTGTCCTTCACGTCTTCGAACTTCACCATGTCATCGGAGAGCTTGCCTTCGCTGCAGAGCAGACGAACGCCGAGGCCCGGACCCGGGAACGGGTGACGCCAAACGAGGTTGTGCGGAATGCCCAGCTCTTCGCCGAGGGCACGGACTTCGTCCTTGTAAAGGTCGGCGAGGGGTTCCAGCACCAGACCCTTTTCCATGAGGTCCAAGACTTCTTGCACGCGGTTGTGGTGCGTCTTGATCTTGTCGGCGTTCTTGGTGCCGCCGCTTTCGATGGTGTCGGGGTAGATGGTACCCTGGGCCATCATCCACTGGTTCGGATCGAGGTTGAGCTTCGCCATTTCCTCGTCCTTCACCGTCAAGAATTCCTTACCGATGATACCGCGCTTGGTTTCGGGAGCGGTAACGCCCTTGAGCTTTGCCAAGAAGTGTTCGCTCGCGTCGCGTACCTTGAGGTTGTTCATGCCTTCCGCCCTGAGGAAGTCCATAATCTTCTGGGATTCGCCGAGGCGCATCATGCCGTTATCTACATGCAAGCCGAGAACCTTTTCCGGTCCGAGCACGCGGTTCAAGAGCACGAAGGCAACGGTGGAGTCTACGCCGCCAGACACGAGCAAGAAGACCTTGCGGTCCTTGACCTGGTCCTTGATGCGCTGCGTGATGAGCGGCAAGTAGCTCTTCATGTTCCAAGTTTTCTTGGCACCGGTGAAGTCGATGAAGTTTTCCAGCAACTTCATGCCGAACTTACTGTGGGTGACTTCTGGGTGGAACTGAATGCCGAAAATCTGGCGTTCGGGCTTGTCGCTATCGAATGCGACGGCGGCAATTTCGCAGTCCTTGGTGCTGGCCACAATCTTGTAGCCTTCCGGGAGCTTGGTGACCTGGTCGCCGTGGCTCATCCACATCGGAGAGGCCTTCGGGAGATCCTTCAAAATCGGGCACTTCTCGTCGCCCACGATAAGGTCGGCAATGCCGTATTCCTTGACCTTGCCCGGTTCCACGTGACCGCCCAATTGCTGGGCGATAAGCTGGTGACCGTAGCAGATGCCGAGCTTCGGCACCGGGAGGTCCAAAATTTCAGGATTGTATTCCGGAGCGTCAGCGGCATAAACGCTAGACGGGCCACCACTATAAATGATGCCCTTCACGCCTTCCAGTTCAGAAACCGGGGCGGCGGGGGAGTGGATTTCGGTAAATACGCCCAAGCGGCGTACTCGGTTGGCTATCAGGTGGGCGTACTGCCCGCCAAAGTCCAAAACGGCAATCGTATCAACGTTCTTCATACGGCGACAAAGATAGAAAATTTTGGCGATATTTAGGATTTTTGGTGCCTAAAAGGGCTTTTTTCTGAACTGTGAAATGGAATGCGAGAATCTTGGAGGTGTGGTCAGTTTGTTTTTGAGGTGAAAGATAAATTGTCCGAGTCTTTTTCTGGGATTAAGTTTATGAAGATACGTTTTGTATCATAAATTCTGTACAAAATAAGAAATAATAAAAATAAAACATTTGTCTAATATAAAAATGTTGTTTAACATATTTTTGATAAAGTATAACAAAATTATATTTTGTTCACACACCATTACAAACAAAGGATGTTGAAATGAAAAAAAGATACTTAGCTTTGCTTGCTGCGAGTTGCGTAGCAGCAAATGCTGCTGATGTCAATTACGACTTACTCGGTCGTAAGAATAGTAAAATGAACTCTCCGATGGTCTATAAAGATATGGACTATTCCAAGATGAAAAAAAGTGAAGAACAGACGATTAGTTCTTCTTTAGGAAATCAGGTCTTGGCAAAGCGTGCTTCGGGTACAAAAGGAAATGTTAAAGCTATCGTTGGAAAGTTTGGCCCAGGAGGCTATTCGTTTAGCGATTGTTCCGGTAAAACAACGGGGTGTGGTGAATTTATAAGTGTTGGAAGCTATGATGGAAAAAGTGTAAATTCATATCTAGATAAAGCTAATAAAAAGTTTATTAATGTTACTATTGATAACAGCGATTTGCCCACGTCATATAGAAATGCTTCAGAAGCAGGTTCTTCGAGAAGTCTCTTAAGTGGGTATTATATGGAAGAAACTCCTTATCATGTCCCAAGTCTCAACCCAGTAGAAGCTTCGCCTTATGAAGGTAATAAGAATATAAAGTATCGACCGTATTTTGAATTGTATGATTATGCATACAGTAGCTTGTTGAACAAAAGTAATGTTGGTGTTTATTTATCAGAAGAGGGACTTCCGACTAGGTTGAATCCTGCAATGTCCTATGCACCGTTCTTTATTGCAGATGATAGACCGATGGATAATTTCAATTCGATGCCGGGATTTGAAATGCGTGCATCGAAAATGTATAGGGCCCTTGAACTTACTTCTTTAAAATCTAGATTCTTTGTTGCTAAGACCCGTCCTTCAAATCCTTCAGAAACAACCCCCCAGATATATATGGGACTTCATGCGGATGGTGGTTCTCCTGTAAAAAAATATTCTTCTGCGGCAAAGACTTTAGACAATTACATATATGACAATCGTACCGTTGAAATAGTTGGAGCTGGTAATAAAGGCACTAAGGGTCTTGGTGGAACCGCCTTTGCAACAAATGCGATTACCGTGGGAGCGCTTGATCCGTTTACCAATCAACCGACTGGATATACAGCTAGTTGCGAATTCTGTGGAGGAAATAAGTCGTTCGGTAAGCCGGAAGTCATGAATTATTCGCATTATTATTTTGATTTCTCGGGTATGCCTGAATATCGTAGAACGTATACAAAGGGAGATGTTGTTCTTGATCACAAGCCTCTCTATGATGGTACAGAAGCCGCCGCTGCGCTTACTGCGGGTATGGTTTCTAATATGCTATCTGCAAATGAGTTTTATAGGTGGCACCCTGAAGTCGTGAAGGCTGTGGCATTAAATTCATGGCACCGGCAAGGGAATGGTGATACAAAATTATTAAGGTATGATGATCTTGTATTTAATCAGAGTGATGATGAAAATACACATATTTCCTATTATTTTATTGGCGATGTTAATACATTGATGAAAGAATATTATCCTGAATGCCCTCACTATGGTCATGCTTATTGTGGAAGATATAAAGAAATTAGAATTCATTTTGAAAAAAAGGATCTTTTAAGAATTGGCAAAAAAATCAGTCCACGAGCAGATGAAATAGAAGGCTTTGTCGTCTCTATTGCTTGGTTAAATAGCGGAACAGATATTTATAATCTTGGTCACCTTCCGCAGAATTTTGAAATTGAGGGATATTGGAGAAATAATACCAATGGTGCTAATAATGATATATCGTCTGCTTATTTTGCGGCTTCTTCAAGAAATCTTGATCAGGATGGAAACCCTTACAAGAGCATTATGGTTAATGGTTACCAAGATGATAATCCAGCTAAGTTCACGATTCGTATTGTGCTTGCAGACGAAGATACCCGTTCTGAAAATTACGGCCAGATGGTCTTAGGTCTGGATATTAAGCCGATATTTAAATGGTAAACTCTATTTATTATTTTTTAGATCAAAAACGACCGGGATTTTCCCGGTCGTTTTTCATTGTATAAATGTACTGTACGATTATTCGTTGTTAGACATTTCGCGGGCGAGTTCAATCAAAGTCTGCACGCCGAATCCGGTTGCGCCGTATTCAGTGTACTTCCAGGCTTTGGTCACGAATGCTGTGCCAGCGATATCCCAGTGGCTCCAAGCGGTGTTTTCGGGCACGAATTCCTGGAGGAATAGGGCGGCGGAGATTGCGCCTGCGTCGCTACCCGTATTCTTGAGGTCGGCGAATTTGTCCTTGAGGGCATCGGCGTATTCTTCTTCGAGCGGCATGCTCCAGAACTTTTCGCAGCAGGCTTCGCCGCAGTTGATTACCTTCAGGCCGAGGTCGTCGTCATTGCTGAAGAATCCCGTGACGGCGTAGCCGAGGGCACGGACCATAGCGCCCGTAAGGGTGGCGAGGTCCACGATGTGGGTTGCGCCGATTTCGCCGGCTTCGGCAAGTCCGTCGCTGAGAACCAGACGGCCTTCGGCGTCGGTGTTGTCGACCATGACGGTCTTGCCGTTCTTGGCGGTAAAGATGTCGCCCGGGAGAACCGACTGATTGCCGATTGCATTTTCGGCGAGGCAGCAGACGGCGCTCACGCGAATCGGGAGCTTGAGTGTGGCGATAGCCTGGATGGCGGCGAGCGCGGTCGCGGCACCACTCATGTCGCTAATCATTTCAGGCATGGATTTAGGCGGTTTCAGGCAGAGGCCGCCGGTATCGAAGGTGAGGCCCTTGCCGACAATCACCAAGTGGTCCTTGGAGGTGCGCTTTGCGGGCTTGTATTCGAGCGTAATCATGTGCGGCTCGTGAGAACTGCCCTTGCCGACGGTCACGTGGCCCATGAAGCCTTCCTTTTCGAGTTGCTTCATGTTGCGAACCTTGATGCTCAAGCCTTCGGTGTACTTGGCAACGGTCTTTGCGCGTTCCACGAATTCGGCGGGGTAGAGGTCCGAAGCACTTGTGTTAATCAAGTTCTTGGCAAGTGTTACGGCCTTCTGTTCCACAGCCACGTCTTCGGCAATCTTCTTGAAATCCTTGACGTGTTCGCCGGCGACGATTTCGTAGGTCACCTGGAAGTTCGGCTTTTGCTTGCTCTTGTAGGCGTCAAACTTGTAGTCGGCGTAATGCAGACCATGCAAAATGGCTTTGAACTGTTCATCGGCGGCATCGGCTAGGAACAGGCTCACGCAGGGAACCTGCTTTTTCATGGCGCGCTTGGCCAAGCGATAGGCGGCCATACGCAGGTGGTCGAGGGCGGAAAGGCCGCGTTCCTTGGCTGCATTTACAAAGAAGGTGTTGCAACCATCAATTTCTAAGTATTCAAGATCTTCGAAGGGACCGTCATTCATGCCCTTCAGAATGGTTTCTACCTGTTCTTCGCCTTCGGGGGAGAGAACCGTGGAAAACTGGACCGATTGCTTGACAAAAAAGAGGGCGTATGCCTTATTGTCGACATTTTTAAGATTTTCAGAGGAAACAATATTCAGATTCATGCTATAAATTTAGATAAAATGAATAATTAACAAGGATTATCTGTAGCCTTCATTTTTCATTTTATCGCTCAATGATACGATTTTGTCCAGTTTTTGGCCTTTAAACAGCTCTTTTAATAAAAAAATATGCTATAATAAACTTCAAGAAAATGGAGGTTCAATATGAATCGTAAACTTACTGGTATTCTCACCGTTCTCGCCTTTTCGGCAATGTCTTTCGCTCAGGATGCGGCCCCTGCCGCTGCGCCTGCTGAAGAATCTGCTCCTGTTGCAGTTCGTGGAGCCGAAACTGCTGCTCCTGCTGAACAGGCTGCACCCGTTGCAGAAGCCCCTGTTGAACAAGCCGCTCCTGCAGCAGCTTCCGTAAGCACAGTTGAAGAACCTGCCGTGGTTGTTGCTCCGAAGGCTGTTCGTAATGCCGATTCGGACGCCGATAGGACGGCTGCCTCCGCAAGGGCTGTTGAACAGTTCCGTGATGCACGAAATGCGGTTCTTTACGAAACTGTCTACACCCGTGATGATGGTGTTCCTGTTCGTACCGTTTATGTTGCTCAGCGTGAAGGTAAGGATACGGTCACCATGGATGAACTTAGGGGCCTTTATCCGATGAAGCTTAAAGTCGGTGCTCACGGCTCTGTCGGTGCTTACCAGTTGTCAGGTAACGACTGGGATGGCGACCAGTACAGTGGCTTAAGCTGGAGAGCGGGTATCATGTCGATTATTCCGCTGAACCAATACACGATGGGTATCAAGCTTGGCGTTCTTTATGAACAGAGCAAGGCAAGTGAATCTTATTATGTTAATGATGTTCCGACGAACTTCAGATTCAGCCAAAAGAAAATTGATGTCCCGGTTTTGTTCACCTTTAAGGCTGCATCTTCGAGAATATACTTTGACCTCGGTGTCGAAATGTCTATCCCGCTGTATGACAAGCTCCGTATTTCTTACACCGACAGTAAAGATGAAAAGCATACTAGTCGAATTGACATGATGGATGAATATCGTACT
>Ga0310786_10005690_pt1 | contig 16814 bp, 13 predicted proteins | sample AusTroGonzalo_MG_FD_203881 | JGI IMG/M metagenome (GOLD analysis project Ga0310786, IMG submission 203881) | Bovine rumen microbial communities from tropical cattle in Woodstock, Queensland, Australia - Gonzalo_03 (v2) (version 2) | ecosystem: Host-associated > Mammals > Digestive system >... | reverse complement strand
GTCCTGCTCTGCGGTCTCCTGAAGCTCCTCGGCCCGCTGTACCTCGTGCTCCCCGGCATGATCGCGTTCTACTTCGCCTGCAAGGGCGCGCTTGACCTCGACATGAACTCCTCCGCGCTCGCCTACGGCAAGCTCGTCACGTTCGTGCTGCCGAACTGGCTCGCCGGCTTCTTCGGCGCGGTCCTCATCGGCGCGGTCCTCTCCAGCTTCAACGGCGCCCTGAACTCCTCCTGCACGCTGTTCAGCATCGGCTTCTACAAGGGCCTCATCAATCCGCAGGCGGAAGACAAGAAGGTCGTCCGTTCCGGCCGTATTTTCGGCTTCATCATCGCCGTCCTCTGCATGTGCGGCGCTCCGCTCCTCGCGAATACCTCCAGTATCTTCGACTACCTCCAGAAGACCAACGGCATCTACAACATCCCGCTGTTCGCCATCATCGTGGTCGGCATGCTGACCAAGTTCGTGCCGAAGATGGCCGCGAACGTCGCCCTCTTCGTCGGCGTTGTCCTGATCGCCTTCCTCACGTTCGGCAGCCCCGAAGTTGTGCAGAAAGTCACCGGCGGCATGAACATTTACCACGTCGACACCATCGTCTTCCTGATCCTCGTCGCGATCATGGGCATCTGGTCGTTCGTCGCCCCGCGCAAGGAAGCGTTCATCCAGCAGGACGCCAAGGCCGTCGACATGACCCCGTGGAAGTTCTCCTGGGTCGCCGGCGGACTCCTCCTCGTGCTCGTCGCACTTATCTACGCCAGCTTCGCCGATTTCAGCGCACTGAAGGATAAGGACACCGAGCCCGTGCCGTATCACTGGGAACTCATCGCCACCGACATCGCCAACAAGGAAATGAAGGCCCTCGCGATCGACGAGACCGAACAGGGCGTCATCATCACCGAAATCAAGGCGTCCATCGACGAGTTCGACAAGAGCAAGAACAAGCCCGCCGACACCGCCGTCACGCGCAAGATCGTCTATCAGACCATCGGCGCGCACTACGCCAAGGCGAAGGGCTTCACCGAAGCCCAGATCGAAGCTTTCAACAAGCTCGTTGAGCGTGAAGCCGCGAGGAGCGCGAAGGAAGCCGACGACATCAAGGCCGCGACCGAGCCCGTGATCGAAAAGTACTTCAATGCCGCTGTCGAAGAGCTCAAGAAAGCCGCCGACGGCGTCAAGAAGGAAGGCGAAAGCGCGCTTGAATCCGTCAATCAGGGCGTCGAGGGCGTCTCCACCGGCGTCGGCCAGGCGCTGGAAGGCGCGGTCAATGCCGTCAACCAGGGCGTCAGCGGAGTCGCCTCCGGCATCTCCGACACGTTCAACAACCTCTGATCAGCTCGTCTGACCAGACCCCGCCAAGGGTATCCCGGGCGTCCGGACTTGTTTCGGACGCCCGTTTCAGTCTGCGTTTTACCTCGTACTATCTGATTCAGCCCAGCCGGCAAGAAAGGAGCGATGAATCATGTTCTCCATCAAACGTACCCTTCTTATCCTGTCCTTAGCCATGCTGTCCGCCTCTGCGGTCCAGCTCGCGGCGCAGGACGCCGCGCCGTCCGAAGCGCAATCCGCGTCCGGCGCGCAGGAAGCAAAGGAAGATTCCGACAACCTGATCCGACAGGGCATCGCATCGCTCAAAAAAGGCGCAGCGGACATCAAGGCCGGCACCAGCGGACTTGTCAAGGCCGGTCTGAACGAGGCGAAGGACAAAGCCGGAGACCTCGCCGACAAGGGCGTCGATGCGTACCGGAAGGGCGCGGAAGAGCTCAAGAAAGGCGCGGAAGAGATTCGGAAAGGCGCGGAAAGCCTCGCTCAGAAAGGCGTCGAGGAATATCGGAAGGACGTCGAAGAGATCAAAGCCGCCGCGGACGAACTCAAGGCCGCCGCGGAAGAGATCATCAGAAAGAACGTCGACGAGCTCGATGCCGGATCCCGGGATCTTGCCCGCAAGGGCGTCGAACAGTACCGGAAAGGCGCGGAAGAGATCAAGGCCGCGGCCGAAGACCTCAAGACCGCGGCGGATGAGATCATCATCCAGTCTTACCTGCAGGAACTCCCGGCTGGAACCAGGGAACATGCCCGGAAAGCCTCGGAGAGAGTCCAAAAAGGCGTCGAAGAACTCAAGAAAAGCGCGGAAAATATCAAGAAAGGCGCGGAAGAACTGGCCGGGAAGGGGCTCGACAAGCTCAAATTCGATTCCGACCGCGAAGCCGCCGAAGCGTACCGACAGGCCGCCGAAGAATACCGCCAGGCCGCTGAAGAGTATCGTCGGGCGGCCGAAGAATACAGGAGAAAGCTTCAAGCCGACAGCAAAACAGAGAAAGATTGATATTGTTTATTCCCTCCTCGTCATGGGGAGTTTACCATTTTTGCAAATCCAAACATCTGATTCAGTCCAACAGTAAGAAAGGAGCGATGAATCATGTTTTCCCTCAAACGTACCCTCCTCGTCCTCTCCGCGCTCGCGCTGTCCGCAACGGCGGTCGAACTCGCGGCCCAGGACCAGCAGCAACAGGGCCCGCCCCGTCAGCAGCGCCAGGAACAGCGGCGTCAGCGCCGTCAGGAAGCCGGAGCTGTCCGTCGGGAGGTCATCGACGGGCTTGAGACTCCCCGCCGGGAACGCCCGCAGGAGCGCCAGGACGGCCGTCAGGAACGGCGCGGCAACCGTCAGGCCCAGATGGCGGCGGCCGGAGCCCAAGCCCAGCCCGCAGCTGCCCAGTCCGGCGACGTGAAGCCCATCGGTGAATACAAGCCGGTCGACAACCCTGTCTTCAAGCACAAATACACCGCGGACCCCGCGCCCGTCGTGATCGGCGACACGCTCTGGCTCATCACCAGCCACGACCACACAGCCGAGAACGGACGTCCGAACGGCAACTACACCATGAAGGACTGGTGCCTCTTCTCCACGAAGGATATGAAGACCTGGACGGAATGGCCCGCCCCGATCCCCGTCTCCGATTTCGCCTGGGACACCACGCACACCGCCTACGCCGCGCAGATGATCGCACGCAACGGCAAATACTACCTCTACACCAGCACCAACGGCGCGGGCATTGGCGTCGCGGTCGCGGACAAGCCGGAAGGCCCCTACAAGGACGCCATCGGCAAGCAGCTCGTGAAGCCGTCCGACTGCTTCGCCACCCAGCACTCCTGGGCGTGCATCGACCCGACCGTCATGATCGACGACGACGGACAGGCGTACCTCATCTGGGGCAACGGCCACTGCTACTATGCCAAGCTCAAGGAAAACATGATCGAGCTCGACGGCCCGGTGAAGAGCCTCGACGTCGACTGGAAGCAGTACCGCTTCACGGAAGGCCCCTGGATCCATAAATACAATGGCAAATACTACCTCACCTACGCCTCCGGGTTCAATCCCGAGCGCATCGCCTACGCCATGGCCGACAGCATCGAGGGCCACTTCGAGGCGAAGGGCATCCTCTGCGACGGCAACAAGAACACCAGCACGAACCACCCCGGCATCGCGCAGTTCAACGGCCAGTGGTATTTCTTCTACCATGACGGCACGCTCCCGGGTGGCGGCAGCTACAACCGCTCCGTCTGCATCGACAAGCTCGAGTACAACGCCGACGGCACCATGAAGCCCATCGTAATGACCAAGGAAGGCATCTTCGGCGGTAATTCCGCGGAATCCGCGGGCGGCACGATGACCAACCCGGTTGACGTGAAGACGACAGGCAACCCGCTCTTCAAAGACGTTTGGACCGCCGACCCCGCCGCGCTCGTCGTCGGCGACACGCTGTACCTCTACGCCGGACACGACGACGCCCACGGACGCGAGATGTTCACGATCAAGGCATGGCGCGCCTACTCCACGAAGGACCTCGTGAACTGGAAATCCTACGGCGACGTGCTCACATCCACCGACTTCCCCTACGGCCAGAAGAACACCTGCTGGGCCGCGCAGGTCGTGAAGAAGGGCGACACCTATTACTGGTACGTCACCATCCGCAACGACAAGTACGGCGGACAGTCCATCAACGTGGCGACCTCCGACAACCCGGTCGGCCCGTGGAAGACCTACGAGAAGCCCGTGGTCACCGACAACCTGACCAGCGGCTTCATGGGCTGGAATGACATCGACCCGACCTGCCTCATCGACGACGACGGCACTGCCTGGCTCTGCTGGGGCAACGGCAACTGCTATCTCGCCAAGCTCAAAGACAACATGCTCGAACTCGACGGCGAGATCACCGATCTGAAGATGCAGAGCTACGAGGAAGGCCCCTGGCTCTACAAGCGCAACGGCCTCTACTACTGCATCTACGCCTCGCGCACCTACGGCGACGAGGCCAACCACAAGAACCCGCAGGGCAACGAGGTCATCGCCTACGCCACCGCCGAGAAAATCACCGGCCCGTGGACCTACCGCGGACAGGTCACCGGCTCCGCGCGCAACAGCTTCACCATCCACCCCGCCGTGGTCGATTTCAAGGGGCGCACGTTCCTCTTCTACCACAACGCCGCGCTCAGCATCAACGGCGAAGGCGGCGCGCTCGGCCGCCGCGCGGTCTGCGTGGACGAGATGTTCTTCAACGAAGACGGCACGATCAAACCCGTCCGCCAGACGAACGAAGGCATCCAGGAACCGGTCAAGTAAGCTCAGTTAGACCGCGTTTCTTCACAAAAAACTCAGCCGCCCCGCCAGTTCAATGGCGCGGGCGGCTTCTTTATAAACGGGGAAGATCGGAGAAAACTTGCGGCAGGTCAGTTTTGCGCGGCGAGTCTGCGACGGATGGCGCGTTTCGTGCGGACGAAACGCATGAGCATGGCCAGGTACTGCACGATCACGCGGCCGGAGAGCTTGCTCTCGCCCTGTTTGCGCATGGCGAACGTGATGGGGTGCTCCAGGACCCTGTCGCGTCCGGTGAGGGAGAGCAGGAACGCCAGTTCGAGCATGATCTTGAAGCCTTCGGGCGAGAGACAGGGCTTCACGTGGTCGAAAGCTTCCCGGCGGATCGCGAAGAACCCGGACATCGGGTCCTTCAGCTTGACTCCGAGCAGGAGACGGGCCGCGAACGCCGCGCCGTCGCTGCATATCACGCGGAAAAGGTTCCATTTCTCGGTGAAACCGCCGCCCGGCACATGCCTGGAGCCGACCACCATGGACAATGCCGGATCGCGGTCGAATTCCGCGAGCAGTCCGGGGAGGTCCTCCGGCCTGTGCTGACCGTCGGCGTCCATGCAGACCAGGATATCGCCCTGCGCCTTCGAAAAAACATGCACTACGCTGGGCGCGAGACCGCGGACGCCGGGATTCTGTTCCACGCGGACTGGCGTCCGCATCGTTTTTGCGGTTTCGAGAGCGGCATCCTCCGTGCCGTCGGGGGAATGGTCGTCGGCGACGATGATCTCAAGTCCGGGCAGATCGAGGGCGTCAAGGGCGCAGAGCATCGGGGAAATGCTGTCTTTCTCCCTGAACGTGGGGAGAACAACGGAAACGGAGATCATTCTGTCGCCGGAAAGAATAGGAAGAGAGAGGTCGACCTCAGCCTTCGGCGAGGTAGGCTTCATGCATCTTGAAGATCTTCTGGATCGACGCCTGACACGTGGGAACGTCCTCGGCTTTTGCCGCGGCGTTCAGTTCCTTTGCCAGCGCGAAGAGGTCCATGGCGCCCATGTTCTCGCAGTAGCCGAACATGGTGTGCGTGATGATCCTGAGTTTCTGGAAATCGGAGTCGACGCCGGGCTCCTGCAGATCGATGCAGGACTTGTCGAATTCTTTGATAAACGCTTCGTAGAATTCTTTGATTTCGTCGTCTTCGAGCTCAAGAAGCTCCTTCAGATGGGCAGCGATATCAGCTTTCATGATTCGGGTGTCCTTTTATTGAATACGAATTTTGTTTCGTTTAAACCGCAGTTGGTCTCGTACGACACGTATTGCGTGATCGCCTTGATGATCTGGATGCCGCGTCCGCTGGTCGCGAAGAGGTTTTCCTCCTCGGGCTTTTTGTCCGCGCCGTCTTCCGGCGTGAAAAGCTGGGGATCATTGGTCTCCCGGGTCCCGGTGATATCCCACTTGCCGCCGCGTTCCGCGCCTTGCAGGACGAGGTCGCCGTTCTCCATGCCGATGCTGACATAGATGAGGTCGGGCGCTTTCTTTTTGTCGTGGCTGCCGTGGATGACGACGTTGTTCAGGTATTCGTGGACGCAGAGGTCGATCTCGGTGCTCTGGCGGATGTCGTCGGTGATGGCGGAGAATTCGCGTGCGATCCTGTCGACCTCGGGGAGCGTGGCGGGGATGACGCGTTCGATCATGCCTTTCCGCGCGGAGCGGTTCTGGAAGGCGACGATGGTGAAATCGTCCGGTGCCTTGTCGAAGCCCATCTTCGCCATCATGCCCTTGATGCGGTAAGGCAGGGCCACGACGTTCGGATTGTCCAGCTGACACTGGATGATGGAGTAGAGGTCCTCCTCGTCCATGGTTTCGCCGTCTTCGTTTTGCATGTCCAGCACGCCGTCGGTCATGGCGACGAATATGGTGTCGTCGTCGAAATCGCAGTCGTAGTTTTCGGATTCCGGGAATTCCGCATCGACCATCCAGCCGAGGGGCATGCTGCCCTTCTTCGTGTCGCTGATGGTGACGGTCTTCTTGCTCGGGGAGGCGAAGAGCATGCCGGGATGGCCGGAGGAGTGCAGGGAGATATGGTTGTTCTTGAAGTCGACGATAGCGGCGAGCGCGGTCATGTAGTTCTTGCTCTGAAGGTCTTCGCAGAAGAACTTGTTGAGACGGGTCATGAGCTCGTGGATCTTGATGTCGTTGTCCCGCAGCGTCATTTTCAACCAGGACTGGACTGCCGCCATGTAGAGTGCCGCGGAGAGGCCGTGCCCGGAGATGTCGCCGATGAAGAAAAGAAACTTGGAGTCACCGAACGGGATGATTTCGTAGAGGTCGCCGGAGACATGCATGTAGGGGACGTAGATGGAGGAGAACAGCACGTCGTCGTTGCAGATGCACCAGCTCGGGAGCAGAACCTTCTGAAGCTCGCCGGCGAGCGCGCGTTCCTCTTCGAGCTGGTCGCTGTACTTGTGCGCCATGAGCTTCTGGCGGTATGTCGTGACGACCTCGGTGATCTTCTGGATCAGCGTCTTCTTGCCGACCGCCTTGTTCAGGTAGTACGTATTGGCGTCCCATGTGATCTGGTTGAGCATGGTCATGTTCTTGTCCTCGACCATGCTTGTGAGGAAGATGATGGGGCGTTCGGGGTCCGTTGCGCGGATGAGCTTGCGCAGCTCGAAGCCGTCGATGCCGGGCATGATGACGTCGAGCAGGAGGATGTCGAAATACTGTTCCTTGAATTTCTGGAGGGCGTCGACGGCGTTCGTGCATGTCACCAGCTCGAAACCGTCGCCTTTCAGACAGCCGCGAATGATCATCAGGTTCGCTTCAACGTCATCAACGGCCAGGACTTTGATCACATCGCTCATAATAACTCCGGTAAAAAGTTCAACGGGAGAGGCCCGTGTTCTTTTCGAAAAACGGTCACAATGAAAAAATGCCATAATATATACTCCGAACCGGAAGCTTTCAAACGAATTTCTCCAAAAAAAACGCCTTTTTCGCGCATTTCCCGGAAATAAAGTTGAATTAAGCCCATTTTTGAATATATTAAAGCAAGAGGTTTTTCAACGTCATTTCAATCGCGTCTTTCCGTTATGCCACGCATTCGTTTCGTCAACCAGTACGCCGGGATCATCGGCGGCATCGAACGCTACATGGAGCGTACCGCGCTGCTCCTGCGGCGGAACGGTTTCACGGTCGACTGCTGTTATGAGGAGAAAACCCGGGATTCCGCACGCTTCCTTGCCGCGTTCGACCGGGCGGAGACGATTTCCGAGGCTGTTGGACGGGGAGGAGACGGATGTGACCTCACAGTCCTGCATAAGGTCCGGGATGCCGCGGCAGTTCGCGCGCTTCGGAACGCGGGCCGGACGGCGGTCTTCGTCCACGATCATGAGTACTACTGCCCGCGACGGGCGTATTATTACCCGGTCACGCGGAAAAACTGTTCCCGTGCCTACTGCCAATTTTTCTGCGGATGCTGCGCGATGCTGCGGCGTCCGGCGCCGGACAACACGATCCATGCAAACTTCAGCGAGTTCGCCTCGCTCTGGCGGGAGATCCGTGCCTGCGGCGAGTTCATCGTGCTGTCCGGTTTTATGCGGGATGTCCTGGTCCGGCAGGGCATCCCCGCGGAAAAGATCACTCTGATCCCGCCCGCGATCACGGTTCCCGCCGAGGTCTCCTGTCCTGAAACGGACGGAGTGCCGCACATTCTGACGATCGGGCAGCTTATCCGTGGGAAAGGCGTCGACCAGCTCCTTGCTGCCATGCGCGGCGTGAAGGTCCCCTGTGTGCTGGATATCGTCGGTACCGGGAACGATGAAGCGTATCTGAAACAGCTGGCGGAGCCGCTGGGCGGATCCGTCGTGTTTCACGGCTTCTCGCCGAACCCGGACGATGCGTTCCGGGGCGTTCGCGCGGTCGTGCTCCCATGGCGCTGGCAGGAACCGTTCGGACTGGTCGGGCCGGAGGCGCTCGCCCACGGCGTCCCGCTTGTCGGATTCGACGTCGGCGCGGTCCGGGACTATCTGGTCGACGAACAGACAGGCGTCCTCGTTCCGCCCGGAGACACGGATGCTCTGGCCCAGGCGATTGAGCGCCTGCTGACCGGGCCGGACGAAGCGCGAGCCTTGGGGCAGCGCGGTCGCAATCTGGTCGCCGCGCGATTCACGGATGCCGCACTGCTGCGTGGATGGCAGGCTCTTTTGAACAAAAACCAAACCGCATGAGGTTATTTCATATCATGGACATGTCAACCTTGTTTCTGCAAGCCCCGGAAAGGAGCGCATCATGAGAATCCTCGTCAGCTGTGTCCCGTTCGACCACGGACGGTCCGGCATCTCCGTCTACATGCGCCACACGGTTGCCGCCCTGGCCGCGGCGGGCCATGACCTGACTCTGGTCGTGGAACCGGAAGCCTCCGATGTCCCGGAGTTCGCGCCGTTTCCGCAGATCGTCGCGCCCGGCTGGATCCGCCGTCCGATCCTGAGCATGTTCTGGCATCTGTTCTTCCTGCCGTTCCGGATCAGCAGGCGCAAGTACGATCTCTTCTTCATCGCCGCCGCCAACCGCCGCGCGGTGCTGTTCCGGCCTGTCCCGACGGTCGCCATCGTGCATGACCTGGCGGCGCACCGCATGCGGGAGAAATACGACCGGTTCCGCACTTTGTACCAGACCGTCATCCTGCCGTCCTTCACGAAACGGGCGGAGTTCCCCGTGGCGATCAGCGAATCGACGGCGAAAGACATGGTGGAATTCATGGGGCTGCCGCGCGAACGCATCACGGTGAGCTGGAACGGGCTGTCCCTGCCCACAGTGCAGCCGGCCGGCGGCTGGATGAAGCGGTACGGCCTGGAATCCGGCGAATACCTGCTCTACATCTCCCGCCTGGAGCACCCCGCGAAAAACCAGTTCCGCCTGATCGAAGCATACGAAAAACTCCCGCCGGAGATCACGGCCCGGTACAAGCTCGTGCTCTGCGGCGCGGACTGGCACGGCGCGGACGTCATCCATGCACGGGCGGAACAGTCGTCCATGCGGGACCGGATCGTCCTGACCGGATTCATCGCGAACGAGGACGTGGAGGAAGCGTACCGCGGATCGGCCGCGTATGTGTTCCCGTCGCTCTTCGAGGGGTTTGGACTCTCGCTGATCGAGGCGATGCACTACGGCGTGCCGTGCGCATGCTCGGAAACATCTTCGCTCGGCGAGATCGGGAAGGACGCCGCGCTGCTCTTCGATCCCGAGGATCCCGACGCGATCGCGGACTCCCTGAACCGCCTGCTCGGCAGCCCGGATCTTCGGGAAGAACTGAAGGCGGCCGGACTCCGTCGCGCCGCCGAATTTACTTGGACCAAACATGTCGAAAGGATCATCCATGCCGTCGAATCCTCCCGTTCCTGAAGAAAAAACGCGCCCGGTCGTGCTCGGGATGCATTTTGACGCGTTGACCGTGCCGCAGGCGCTCGACCGGTTCTTCGAACTCGCCGCCATGCCTCCGGGACCGCGCGGCTGCCGCATCGCCGCGACCGTGAACGTCGACTTCATCGTGAATACATACCGCGCCACGAAAAGCGCACCCCGGAACCCCGTGCTGGCGCGTGTCCTGCGCCGTGCCGAACTCGTCATCGCCGATGGCATGCCGTTGGTCTGGCTCAGCCGCCTGATCGGTACGCCTCTGCCGGAACGCGTGACCGGTGCGGACCTGGTGCCGCTGATCGCGGAGCGCGCCGCCAGGGACCACGTGAAGCTGTATTTCCTCGGAGGGAAGGAGGAGTATACCCGCAGTGCGGCGGAGATCCTGACGAAACGTTACCCGGGACTTGAGATTGTCGGGATCGACACGCCGTTCGTGAATCTGGACGACCCCGATGCCGAACGGACCGACCTCGAGATCTGTCGCAAGATCAATGAATCCGGCGCGTCCGTCCTGCTTGTCGGATTCGGCAACCCCAAACAGGAGATCTGGGCGGAGCGCAACCGTGCGAACCTGAAGTGCGGCATCGCGGTCGGGATTGGCGGCACGTTCAACTTTATCGCCGGCGCCGTGAAGCGCGCCCCGGACTGGATGCGGCACAGCGGCACGGAGTGGATATTCCGCATTATCCAGGAGCCGGGCCGCCTGTGGAAACGTTATGGGTTCGGTCTGCTCGTTTTCAATACTCTGGCGCTTTTCGCCTTCCTGAACAGACCCTGCAAAGGCGGCGCGAACGTGACAGCCGATCCGGCCCGGCCCGGCGTCCTTTCGACGACCGGACGCAGGCGGTTCTCGCCGGAGGCGCTTCGGGCGATCCTGGACGCATATGCCGCAGCGGACGCCCCGGTGGAGATCAAAGGCCTGAGCCGGCGGCAGCGCCGTCAGCTACGCGCGCACCGGATGATCGATCTGGTTGCGTCGGAGGCAAAGCATGATTGACCTTAAAAGCACCTTTGCACCGCTGACGAAGGACTGGAAGTGTACCGCAGTCTTCGCCGCCGCATTCGTGTTTGCCTGCTGGCAGTCCGCGTATCAGATCCGTTCCGAGTGGGGCGGGACGGCTGCGCTGCTGATCCTGCTGGCGTGTCTGCTCTATCAGGTGGTAAAGACTGTCGCGGGCGCCCCGGAGGAAAAAGGCTTCCCGTGGCGCAAAGTCCTGGCATGGCCTCCCGTCCTGATCGCGCTGGGACTGCTCTTCCTGCCGTGGTCGGACCCGGATGCGCCGGGATTCAAGTTCGGAGCCTGGTTCTTCCTCGCTCTCGGCGCGGCCTGCCTCTTCTGCGGGGTGAAGGCGATGCTGTACGGGTTCGTGCCGCTGCTCGGGTGTTTCCTCGCTGTGCCGTTCCGCGAGTCCATCGTGCTGTACCTGAGCTATCCTTTCCGCATGGTCTCTACCGTGCTTTCCGTCGGGTTCCTCCAGATTTTCGGGATGAGCATTGAAAACGACGGGACGACAATCCGGGTCAAAGGGCTGGACATCGCCATTACGGACGCATGCAGCGGCATCCAGCAGTTCGAGGCGATGATCCTTGTGGCGTTCTGGCTGGTGATGATCTGGAAAAGGCCTCTCGTCTGGCGCTGCATCCATTATGCGTTTCTGATCCCGTCCATCATCGTGGCAAACGCCGTCCGCATCATCCTGACCATCACCCTGTACAAAGCCGGGTACGAAGCCATCCTGAACAATACCTGGCATGAGTGGCTCGGATATGCGCAGGTCGTCCTCACGGTCGCGATCTTTTTCCTCGTCGGCAGTCTCCTGCCGGAAGAAGGGGAAGAACCGTCTTCCGGGAAGAGGAACGAATCCGCAAAAGACGGCGGGAAGCCGAAAAAAAGAAAGGACGGCAAACAGCATGGATAAGCGCATTCCAGATCCATCTGTATCCGGATCGGAGACGGTTCCCGCCTCCCGTCTTTCCCGGTGGCGTATCGCCGGAGCCTTCCTGGCCGGGATCCCGTACTGCTGCACCCTGCCGTATACGTTCCATTCGTGGCGGACGTCCCCCATGGATCGCACGAACTGGATCTTTCTCCTCGCGTTCCTGCTGGTCGCGGCATGCGGCGCGCCTGCCGTGGCGGATTCCGCGAAACAGCGCAGGCTGGACTGGTTTGCGCTTCTGGCATCCGCGGCGGCCGCGGTCCTGTACGGGACGGGGATCGTGAAACAGATCAACATGATCCGGATCCTGGCCGGGACATGGTTCTGGTGGACGGGCGTGTGGTTTTTCTGCGGATGGAAGGCCGCGTGGGCGACGATCCCGGCGTTCGGAGCGCTTTCGCTCGGATGCACGAGCACGACGTTCCTGATGTGCAGGCACCTCCTGATCCAGCCGCAGACGGCGCTGTTCCTGAAGATCGGGGCGGCGATCCTGTGCGCGGTGGTCTGCGCCGTCCTCATCCTCACCGATTATGTCATGAAACGCGAAGTCTTCTGGTTCCTGCTGGCTGCTGCAGCTATCCTGACTGGCACGCTGACCTCGCGCGGCGCCGGGGCGACCGCGGCAGTGTTCCGTCCCGACCTGACCGCCGCCGTGGAGCGGTTCACGACGACGGAAACTCCTCTGACGGAAGACACCATCCGCTTTTTCGAGGGAGCCGTGGTGCATCAGTACTCCGTGACGGACGGTCTATTCCATGCCAGCATCCTGGAAGTAAAGTGCGGAGACGATATTCACAAGATCCATCCCGCGAGCCACTGTCTCCGTTCCGGCGGCGCGGAGATCCTCTCCGAAACGGTCGTTCTGCACACCCTGCCGGATGGACGCCGTCTGCCTGTGACGGAGATCCGTTCCAGGCTCCGCGGGATCCCGATCCTCACGTTCGTATGGTACACCGGCCCGGAGGAAACGGTCGGCAGTTTCTATCTGTTCCGCCGCAAGTGGTCGCCATCCGAACAATGGTATTCCTACCAGATCGTGACGGAAGTCTACGATGGCAACGAGGATGCCGCCCGCAAGTTCCTGCTGGAGCTCCTCTCGAACTACTGATCCCGCCGTTTCGTTGTTTTTCCGCAATCGGGTCAATGAACGCAAGGCACAAAACGCCGTTCCGTTTTTTTCCTTTGTTCCGTTTTCCGGCCGGGATCCGCGTCTTTTTTTTCAAAAAAAGAGACTTCGCTATTGATTTAGCACCAGTTTTGTGGTATATTGCTGTCTGGATTCTTTTTTATGATAACCTCTCAGGAAAGGCCCTCTCATGACCAGATTCCTCTCTTCTGTTCTTTTTGTTTTCGTTTTCTGCTCCATGCTTCCCGCATGCCGGCTATCCGAAGCCGAGATCGAGGAAATGCTCGGGCTGAACGATCCCGGCGAGCCCGCCAACCTTTCGGTGGAGCAGCTTATCATGCACATGGAGGCGGCGACCGATCCGGAGGGCAATTTCAAGAACGCCAAATCCTATATCCTCCGCCAGGTGATCGTCGAGGAGTCTCAGAAGGATGTCGACGACAGCCCGTTCACCCAGCGGAAAAAGACCTCGGTTGACCAGTACGAGACCGAGATCAAGTTCCGCAAGCCCGACTTCGAACGCCAGGTATCCTACCGCAACGGCGAACCTTTTGCTTCGCTGCTGTTCAAGGAGGGCCGTGCTTGGACGATCGACCCGAAGAAGGACAAGGCCACCGAGATCACCGGCCATCAACTCCGGCTTTTCCATGTCTTCAATTCGTTCTCCCATCCGAACAACAATCTGGAGGACGTTTTCAGCAACATTGACATTTCCACTGTCTATCTTCGCGGCGCCCGCCATTACCGTGTGGTCTGCCGGACTGACGACGTCGAGATCGCGCCCTATGTGATGTACGTCCATGCCGACACGTTCGTTACGACCAAGATGGAGACCATCCTGTACACGGATGACGGAGAGGAGTATCTCTATGTCGCCATACCCGACCGTTTCGAGAAGCGCAACGGCGTCCTGATCCCGACCATCACCAAGACGACGATCGGCGAAGACCGCCACGAGGTCATCCTGCTGCGGGAATTCGAGCTGAACGTCACGTTCAGCGAAGACGTGTTCAAGGTGCCGGAGGGCAAGATCAAGATCGGGCGGCTTCGCGAATAACGTCCGTTTCCCGTTTTTCGATTTTTCGATTGAGGGAGGAAGCCGCTTACGACAGGCGGTTTTTGAAATCCTCGTAGCCGAACGTTTTGATTAATTTGAATTCGCCGGAATCCGGGTCGAACGTCGCGATTGAGGGAAGAGCCAGGCCGTTGAACGTGTTCGTCTTCACCATGGTGTACAGCGCCATGTCCAGGAATTCCACCCGGTCGCCGGCCTTCAGTGGCGCGGGGAACGAATAATCCCCGATTACATCGCCCGCGAGGCACGAATGTCCCGCCAGGCGGTATTCGTACGGGTGCACACCCGGTCCCGCCGCCCCCTGCACAGGCGGCGTGTACGGCATTTCGATCACGTCCGGCATGTGCGCCTCCGCCGACACGTCCAGGACCGCGATCTCGCCGTCGTTCTCCACGATGTCCAGCACGGTCCCGAAGAGCGAGCCTGCGTTCAGCACGACTGCCTCGCCCGGCTCCAGGTACACGGTCAGGTGCGGATAACGGGTGCGGAACTGTGTCAGGATGCGTACGAGGCGTTCCAGGTCGTAGCCGGGGCGCGTGATATGATGCCCGCCGCCGAAATTCACCCACTCCATGTCCTTCAACAGGTCGCCGAAATGCGCCTCGAACGCCTCCATCGTGCGTTCCAGTGCGTCCGAATCCTGTTCGCACAGCGTGTGGAAATGCAGTCCGCTGATGCCGTCCAGAGATTCCCCGGCGAACTTCGCGCGTTTGATGCCGAGGCGCGATTTCGGCGCGCACGGCGAATAGATTTCGCGTACCGCCTCGCCGTGTTCCGGGTTCACGCGCAGGCCGAACCGCACGCGGCCCGCCGCCTCCGCCGTCAGGGCGCGATACCGCCGCCACTGGCTGAACGAGTTGAACACGACCGTGGTGCAGTAGCGGAGCATTTCCCGCAGGTCGGATTCCGAGTACGCCGCGGCGAATCCGTGCGTCTCCTTGCCGAATTCCTCGCGGCCGAGACGAGCTTCATGCGGCGAGCTCGCGCAGGTGCCGTCCAGCACCGCGCTGATCAGCGGATACACCGCGAACATGGAGAATGCCTTCTGCGCGAGCAGGATCTTCACCCCGGCGCGCTGCCGGATACTGTTCAGTATCTCCAAGTTGCGGCGCAGGGCGGCCAGGTCGACGACGAAACACGGGGTCGGGGGTATCTTCGGGTCAAGGTTTTTCATGGGAACTTTATGCTGGGGTCGGGATGAGTTCAGATTAAACAAAATACACCGTCTCCGCCGAAAAAGCAAGCCGGACGCGCCGATTCCCGCGTTTTTTTCCGTTTTCAGCTTGCTTTTTGCCGAATCCGGGGGTAAAGTATTATTTACCTGATTTCGGGGTATAGCTCAGTCTGGTAGAGCGCGTGCTTTGGGAGCATGAGGTCGCAGGTTCGAGTCCTGTTGCCCCGACCATAGTTATAGTTTTGTCCGTTTGTTTCCTCCCTTTTTCCATGCACGAACCACGAAAAGGAACCCTATCATGAACAAAACATCCTCCCCCCGCCGCAAACTCGGACTCGCCCTCTTCTGTTTCGCCTTTTCGGCATTTTCCGCCGTGTCTGCCGCCGACGAACCCGCGGACATCCCGCTGTGGAAACTCGGCACGGGCGGCGCAAACGCGGAAAAGACCTCGCTGCGCTGGTATGTGCCGGAGAAGCCGAACGGGACCGTGGTCGTGATCTGCCCCGGCGGCGGCTACGGGATGCTCGTGAAGGGCAACGAGGGGTACGACGTGGCGAAATGGCTGAACAAGTACGGCGTGACGGGCGTGGTGCTGTCCTACCGGATCGCGCCGAACCGGCATCCGCTGCCGCTGCAGGACGCGGCGCACGCCATGCGCACGGTGCGCGCCGAGGGCATGGCGCACGGCGTGGAGCCGAAGAAGGTGGGCGTGATGGGGTTTTCTGCTGGCGGCCATCTCGCCAGCACGATCGCGACGCATTTCGACGATGGCGACGCGAAATCCGAGGACCCGATCGAAAAGATGTCCTCGCGCCCCGATTTCCAGGTCCTGATCTACCCGGTCATCACGCTGACCGCGAAGACCGAGGGCGGCACGAAACGCAACCTGCTGAGCAACAACCCGTCGCAGGAGCTGGTCGACCTGCTCTCCAACGAAAAACAGGTCACGGACAAGACCCCGCCGGCGTTCGTGTGCCATTCCGCGAAGGACCAGCTCGTCCCGGTCGACAACAGCCGCATGTACGTCGACGCGCTCAAGGCGCACAAGATCCCGGTCGAATACCTCGAGTTCACCGAAGGCGGCCACGGGTTCACCGGCTCAAAACTGCCTCTGTGGCAGATGTGGCAGGATGCCTGCGCGAAGTGGATGTTCCAGCAGGGCTACATCTCCGAAGATCCTGCGAAGGACAAGAAAGCCGACGCGGAAGAAAAGAAAGACTGAGCCGGTCAACAGACTGGTAATAGGACCTATAAGGCCTATAAGACCCATAAAAAACTGTTTCCGAGGAGAATAGAAAATGGCGATCATATCCCCTGCCGGCGATCCGTCGGACGATAAACATCTGTGGTGGCGCTGCGTCTTCATCGCGGCGGCCGTGCAGCCGATCCTGATCCTCCTGTCCCTCATGTTCCGGACGACTGGCTTTATGATCATCCTGATGATTCTCTATTTCCCGTGTATTGTGTTTGCATTTCAGAATCCTGCTTCCCTCCCGTTTCTTTTC
>Ga0310786_10005689_pt1 | contig 16816 bp, 12 predicted proteins | sample AusTroGonzalo_MG_FD_203881 | JGI IMG/M metagenome (GOLD analysis project Ga0310786, IMG submission 203881) | Bovine rumen microbial communities from tropical cattle in Woodstock, Queensland, Australia - Gonzalo_03 (v2) (version 2) | ecosystem: Host-associated > Mammals > Digestive system >... | reverse complement strand
TACAACCCCTCAAAAAAAACAAAACAAAAGCAGATCGCAATTTCGTAATATACGACTATATGCAACCTGCTTTTATTAGCTAATCAAGATAAACTCCTTAATGAGGAAGTTTTTCAGTGCCCTCCCAATCGGCGAGGATTTCTTTTTGTAGGGACACCCGGGCTCGAACCGGGGACCTCTGCAATGTGACTGCAGCGCTCTAAACCAACTGGGCTATGCCCCTATACTATTGTTAAGCGGATGCAAAGGTACACAATTTTATTGAAAATGCAAAAGATTTCGAAAAAAAGTTGTACCTTTGCACCATAAATTCGAATTTATAGATAAATTATGGCACAAGAAGATGTATTTAAGAAAATCGTAAGCCACTGTAAAGAGTATGGTTTCGTATTCCCCAGCAGTGAGATTTACGATGGATTAGGAGCCGTTTATGACTATGGTCAGAACGGTGTGGAGTTGAAGAATAATATCAAGCAGTACTGGTGGAAGGCTATGACGATGCTGCACGAGAACATCGTGGGTATCGACAGCGCCATCTTTATGCACCCGACGATATGGAAGGCTTCAGGACACGTGGATGCTTTCAACGATCCCCTGATTGATAACCGCGACTCTAAGAAGCGCTATCGTGCTGATGTGCTGATCGAAGATCAGATTGCCAAGTACGACGAGAAGATCCAGAAGGAAGTGGAGAAGGCTCGCAAGCGTTTTGGCGACAGCTTCGATGAGGCTAAGTATCTGGAGACTTCTGAGCGTGTGAAGGAGACCAAGGAGAAGCGTGACAATCTGCATGCCCGCTATGCAGCTGCTATGCAAGGACCGGATCTCGACGAGTTGAAGCAGATTATCCTCGATGAGGAGATCGTTTGTCCCATCAGCGGTACCCGCAACTGGACCGATGTGCGTCAGTTCAACCTGATGTTCTCTACCGAGATGGGTGCCTCAGCCGATGCTTCGATGAAGATATACCTGCGTCCTGAGACTGCTCAGGGTATCTTTGTGAACTACCTGAACGTGCAGAAAACCGGTCGTATGAAGATTCCTTTTGGTATTGCCCAGATCGGTAAGGCTTTCCGTAACGAGATTGTGGCTCGTCAGTTCATCTTCCGTATGCGTGAGTTCGAGCAGATGGAGATGCAGTTCTTCGTACAGCCTGGTACAGAACTGGAGTGGTTCCCGAAGTGGAAGGAGACTCGTATGAAGTGGCATCAGGCTCTGGGCTTCGGTGCTGAGAACTACCGTTTCCATGATCATGACAAGCTGGCTCACTATGCCAACGCTGCTACCGATATTGAGTTCAAGATGCCATTCGGCTTCAAGGAGGTGGAGGGTATCCACTCTCGTACGAACTTCGACCTCTCGCAGCATGAGAAGTACTCTGGTAAGAGCATCAAATACTTCGATCCTCAGACCAACGAGAGCTACACCCCGTATGTCATCGAGACATCAATTGGTGTGGATCGTATGTTCCTGAGTATTATGTGTCACGCCTTCGAGGAGGAGAAACTGGAGAATGGTGAGACCCGCGTAGTGCTGAAGTTGCCCGCAGCTCTGGCTCCTGTCAAGTGTGCTGTGATGCCGCTGGTGAAGAAGGACGGTCTGCCTGAGAAAGCACGTGAGATCATCGACCAGCTGAAGTTCCACTTCAATTGTCAGTATGATGAGAAGGACTCTATCGGTAAGCGCTATCGTCGTCAGGACGCTATTGGTACACCGTACTGTGTCACCGTGGATCACGACACGCTGACTGACGGTAAGGTCACCCTGCGTTTCCGCGATACGATGGAGCAGGAGCGTGTGAACATCAGCGACCTGAATGCGATCATCGAGGATAAGGTGAGCATTGCCAGTCTGCTGAAGAAGCTTCAGTAATATAATAAGGTAAAAGCGTTAGAAGATGATAAAGTCTATCGAGCATATGGCAACGTCGCTGGTGAAATGGCTGATGCCATTGTGCCTGTTGACCGTCGTGCCTCTGGTTTCTTGTGAGGAAGACGACGATGACGATGATGAGTCTGCCGATGAGTTCGAAAACTGGCAGCAACGCAATGATGAGATGTTGGAGCTGTGGGCCGCTGATCCAGATCTCCAGAAGTATAAGAACTATGCGTTGAACGAAAAGGCGACAGCAGGAAACAGCGACTACATCTATGTGAAGGTACTGGAGTCTGCTACATCCGAGTCCATCACACCCTTCCTGACGGATACGGTTCGTATCGCCTATCGTGGTAGGCTGATTCCTTCAATAACTTATCCTGAAGGCTATGTTTTTGACCAGTCCTATCTGAACGACTTTAATTGGCGGACGGCATATGCCACATCGGGTTGCGGCTGGATTGAGGGTCTTCAGACAGCCTTGCTGAAAATGCATGTCGGCGATCGTTGGTTGATTCATATTCCCTATCAGTTGGCTTATGGTAGCAGCACCACCTCCTCTACGATTCCTGCCTACAGTAATCTGATATTCGACGTGGCGCTCTATGACGTATGGCATCCTGGGGAGACAAGGCCGCCATTTAAATAATTAATATAAAGGGCATCATGTGTGATAGCATGGTGCCCTTTTATAAACAAAAAGCTTATGCAAAAGTATGCTGACTACATCAAACGGATAGAGATCGATTCTCTATGGAGCGGTAAGAAACATATCGTTTGGGAGTTGAACCGTCAGGTGAATATTCTCAGCGGTAGTAATGGTCAGGGTAAGAGTACGATCCTGAACAAGGTGGTGAAGGGACTGGCTGCTGGTGGCGAGTTTCCGAGTCACATGCTCAAGGGCGTGAAACTTGAAGTGGAGCCAGAGGACGCGAAGTGGATCAGGTATGACATGATTCGTTCACTCGACTCCAACTTACAGAAGACGCTTTCCGAAGGTGATGGCTTCATCAGACAGGCACTCACGGCACTTGCTGGCGTGGGAGGCGGTTCGTTGCTCGACATCCAGTTGTATAACCTGCAGCGCAAGTTCCTTGATTATCAGGTGAAGATAGGTAACCGTATCATCGAGAAACTCCAGACGGGTGATACGGATGCTGCCCAACAGCTCTCACAAAAGAAAACGCGATTCCAGGATATTGTTGACGACCTGTTCTCTGAGACGGGCAAGCGGATCATCCGTACTGAGAACGAGCTTCGTTTCACGCAGATTGGTGAGATGCTGTTGCCCTACCAGCTGTCGAGTGGTGAGAAACAGCTGCTTGTCATCCTGCTGACGGTGCTGGTAGAGGACAACCAACCCTATGTGCTTTTCATGGACGAGCCTGAGGTGTCGCTTCATATCGAATGGCAGAAGCGACTCATCGATCTCTGTCTGGAATTGAATCCAAATGTGCAGATCATTCTGACCACCCATTCGCCCGCCGTCGTCATGAATGGTTGGGTGGACTCCGTCACAGAGGTAAGCGACATTACTAGTTAAATTTAGCAACGGACTACAGGACTAAAACGACTGAAATAAAGTCTTGAAAGTCCTGTTGTCCGTTGCCAAAAAGAAAAATATATGTCCCAGCGCCTAAAAGACAATCTGAATAGCAGGTACTTTGAAGCAGCGAACTCGCTGACTTCAAAGAAAGCGCGTCGTAGGATCGTTGCCTACGTCGAGAGCTATGATGATATCTACTTTTGGCGGACCGTCCTCAGTGAGTTTGAAAACGAGAAACGTTATTTCGAGGTGATGCTCCCCTCCAAGGCTAATCTGACACGTGGCAAGAAGTCGGTGCTGATGAACTTCCTCGAAGGTGAACCACTCGGACGTGATATGATTGCCTGTGTGGATGCCGATTACGACTATCTGTTACAACGTCGAAGTCATCAGTCGCAGAAGGTATTGGACAGTCCTTATGTCTTCCATACCTATGTCTATGCCATCGAGAACTTCCAGTGCTATGCGCCCTCGTTGCATAATGTATGTGTGTCGGTGACGCTCAACGACCACCGTATCTTTGATTTCCGAGAGTACTTCCGTCTGTTCAGTGAAGCCCTCTTCCCGTTGTTCGTTTGGTCGATCATGCTCTATCGCAACGGAAACTATCCCAGGTTCTCTATCACTGATCTGAACCGTATTGCTGACCCGGGAGGCTTTAATGTACAGAACCCGGAACCTTCGATCGACAATGTCAGACGAAAGGTGCGTACGAAGGTCCATGACCTGCAGCGTCAGTTCCCTGATGCCAAGGAAGAGTATCTTGCCACCAAGGAGGATATCAAGACGCTGGGTGTGACCCCGCAGACCACCTACCTCTATATCCAGGGTCACCATCTGTTTGATACGGTTGTCTCACCCATTCTCTCCAAGGTATGCAACCTGCTTCGTCAGGAGCGTCAGAATGAGATCTATCATGCCTCTGCCCATAAGACGCAGAAGCGAAATGAAATGTCCTGCTATGAAAACTCATTGCAGGACATCAAAGTGATGCTCAAGAAGAACACGGGTTACATGATTTCAGAGCAGTTCCAACATGTTCAGGCTGACATCCGTCATTACCTAGACCAGGACCAGTCTATTCAGTAATAATAATACCGCCCATTGGCTGGATCGTTACCTTCGCTTCACCATTCTTACCGACCTTCAGGGTCTTCAGTTCTGAAGCCGGCAGCAGTTCACCCTTCTTTAGGGGCTTGTCGGTGTAGTAACGCACCGTCTTACCTGCCAGCATAGGCAACTGGAGCGTCAGGTCTTTCTTCTGCTGGGTTCCGTTCAATCCAGCTACATACCACTTGTTGCCTGTACGACGTGCCAGTACCACATAGTTGGTTGGATAGCCCTCAATAAACTGTGTCTCCTCCCAGGTGGTAGGAATCTCCTTCAGGAAATCCAGCTCAAACTGAGGCAGTTCTTCGAGGTTATTGGGATAGATGGCCACGCAGTTCACGCTCGTCTGGATGACGATGGCTGAAGCCATCTCAAACACATCGCTGGTATAGCGCTGATGACGGCTCTTGTTGTCGCGGCTCATGTGGTGGTTCATCATCACACCGCCCCAGTCGGCAGCAGCCACTGCATTGCGGGAGAAGGGGTGCATGGTCAGCTCGAAACCTTCCTGTTTGGCATGATGCTCTGAGAAGAACACATTCTCTGAAGCCAGGAAAGCCTCGCTCGCTACATAGTTAGGATACATGCGCTCCCAACCTCGTGGTAGGGTGCAGCCGTGGAAGATGACCTGCAGACCGTGACGATTGCCGTCGGCGAGGATATCCTCGTAGAGTTTCATCATCTCCTGTTTGTCGCTGCCGAAGAAATCCACCTTGATACCAGCTACACCAATCTTCTCCATCCATGCCATCTCACGCTCACGGGCAATCGAGGTGCTCATGCCGTTGTGGGGTCCCTGAGGGGCATCGTTCCAGGTGCCGTTGGAGTTGTACCAAAGCAACAGACGTACGCCCTTGCTTTGGGCGTACTGTGACAATTCCTCGATGCGGTTACGACCAATCTGGGTATCCCAGAGGGCATCCACGAGGGTGTATTCATACCCCATCTCTGATGCCAGGTCGATCATCTTCACCTGATCCTCGTAGATGGTGGAGTTGTCCTGCCAGATGAGCCAACCCCAGGTGTAACGGCCTGGGCAGTATTCCTGTTTGGCTTCGTAGAGCGGCTCCACCACATCGTAGGGGATGGTGGTCTCCACGATCGGTTTCAAGGTAGAGCCAACAGTGATGGTGCGCCATGGGGTAAAGCCTGGCAGGTTGATGCCGGCATAGTTGCTACCCATCCCCTTCATCTCACCCGGGTTCGGGAAGGCGATGGTATAGCCCTTGCCCTGCTCAAAGTCGCTCAGGTGAGCACCCACGTAGTTGCTGCCTACACCTGTCTCACTGACGAGCACCCAGCCGTCTTCACCGATACGGAAGAGGCAAGGGAAAGTGTAGCCCTCGCCAAAGGCCGACGGGACGTTCAGCGCTGCGTCAGCTTTATATTCCTCTTCATAAGAAGGCTTGGTCTGTGCGAAGCCCACCATCGGCTTGCTCTGCGGACAGATGAAACTGGTTGCCTGATCGGGGAAGTTGAACCCGGTAGCCTCGCTTTGGATGACGACGCTGTTTGTATCCTTCAGTTTACCCTTCTGTAAGGTGTAACGAAAGGCGATGTCGTTGTCTGACACTACGAAGGTGACCACCATCGGCATATCATCGGCATTGGTCAGGGTGACATCCAACTGGTTGGCGACGAAGTGCGAACTCGCGGTCTTCGTGCGGGTCATGGTGTAGGTCTTGTCCACACTGCTCTGCTGACTGTCCGTCAGTTTCAGCCCCTTGGTGTAATCACCGATGTCGGTCTTCAGACCTAAGGCAGAAGGCGTCATCATGGTCTTGCCGTCGTAGCTGACGGTATAGGCGGCCTGTCCGTTCTGACAGGTGATATCCACTTTCAGTTTCCCGTTAGGAGATGACACGCTGACAACCTGTGCCATCGCCGTGAGGGCTGACACCAATAACACACTGAATGAAAACAATTTCTTAGTCATAATCTTTTATATAAGCGTGACATCCTGGATGTGTCGGATGTCTGGTGTATTGCCAATGGTTCCAACGATGGAGACAATGTCGAAGCGGATCGGTTGCCGTATGTGCTTGTACTTCACATAGTGGTTGATCGCCTGTTGGAGATTCTGCAGCTTATGGAAGTCGATCGCCTCTTCAGGCGCTCCGAAGACACTGTTCTTACGGGTCTTCACTTCCACGAACACCACGGTGTTCCCGTCGATGGCGATGATGTCGATATCACGCCGTCCAGACTTCCAATCGCGCTCTACAATGGTGTAACCTTTCTGCTCCAGGTAGGCTGTAGCCAGGTCTTCACCCCATTTCCCCAGTTCGTTGTGTGCAGCCATTTATGCCTCTGCAGCCTCGTCGGCCTCAGCAGCTTTGAACTGCTCGAGATCCTCTACCTGGAAGACCTTGATGTAAGCACTCTTACCGAAGACATCCTCTTCCGTCATGCGGACATATACGTTGGCAGACTTCTCGAAGAGCTCAGGTGCCTTGGTGGCATCGCGGAGGATGAGCAGACTCATCACCAATTCGGCTGTCATGTCGTAGAGACGACGGGCGAGGAAGTCCTGAGCGTCCTGATTCTCCAGAGCCTTCACGTTGTTCAGTGCCTCCTCATAAACGGGGATCAACTTCTCCACGCGAGCCTTCAGGTTCTTCAGGCTGTCGCTCACCTCGAGACCAGCGAGCATATCCTTGATATTGTTCAGCATGGTGCCGTTGGTGATGTAGCGGATAGCGGCTACAACCTGCAGCTGAGTGGTACCCTCGTAGATAGAGAAGATACGTGCATCGCGGAACAGGCGCTGGCTCTTGTACTCCATGATGAAGCCTGAACCACCATGGATACTGATGGCGTCGTAGGCGTTCTGGTTGGCGTACTCAGAGTTCATACCCTTGGCCAGCGGTGTGAAGGCATCAGCCAAACGCTGATACTTCTTCAACTCCTGCTTCTCCTCAGGTGTGAGCTTACGGTCGCGCTCGATATCCTCGAGGCACTTGTAGATATCAACATAAGCGGCTGTCTCGTAGAGCAAAGAACGACCGGCATCAAGCTTAGCCTTCATGCGAGAGAGCATATCATAGACAGCGGGGAAGTTGATGATCTTGTCACCAAACTGCTGACGCTCCTTGGCGTAAGCCAGACCCTCGTTGTATGCCTCCTGCTCAACACCTACGCTCTGTGCAGCGATACCCAGACGGGCGCCGTTCATCAGAGCCATTACGTACTTGATCAGACCCAGACGGGTGCTACCGCAGAGCTCAGCCTTCGCGTTCTTATAAGTGAGCTCACAGGTTGGTGAACCGTGGATACCCAGCTTGTGCTCGATGTGACGTACGTTCACGCCGCCCTGACGCTTGTCGTAGATGAACATCGACAGACCACGCCCGTCCTTGGTGCCCTCCTCAGAGCGGGCCAGTACGAGGTGGATGTCGCTGTCACCGTTGGTGATAAAACGCTTCACACCGTTCAGACGCCAGCAGTTCTCCTTCTCGTCGAAGGTGGCCTTCAGCATGACACGCTGCAGGTCTGAACCTGCATCGGGCTCAGTCAGGTCCATACTCATACCCTCACCAGCGCAAACGCGGGGGATATACTTCTGGCGCTGCTCCTCGCTACCGAACTCATAAAGGGTATCGATACAGCTCTGCAGGCTCCAGATGTTCTGGAAACCTGCATCAGCAGCCGAAATCATCTCAGAGAGCATAGAGAATACGGCGTTAGGCAGGTTCAGACCGCCGTAACGGCGAGGCATCGAGACACCCCACAAACCAGCCTTACGGGTGGCGTCGAGGTTCTCATAAGTCTTAGAGGCATAGATCATACGGCCGTTCTCGAGGTGTGGACCTTCGAGGTCAACTGCCTCAGAGTTTGGCTCGATGATATTGGCAGCCACGTCGCCAGTGATGTCGAGAATCTGCTTGTAGTTCTCGATGGCATCGCCCAGGTCAACGGGGGCGTAATCATATTCTTTCGCATCAGCGAAACCCTTTTCTTTCAGCTCAACGATACGAGCCATCAGGGGGTGGTTCAAGTAGAACCCGATCTCAGGATGATCGCTATAATAGTTTGCCATAATTACTTCGAATTTTGCTTATAGTATTTAATGAGTTTGGGAACTACCTCTTCTACGGTGCCAACGATCACGTAGTCGGCGATACGGTTGATGGGAGCATCGGGATCGCTGTTCACAGAGATGATGATACCAGAGTCCTGCATACCAGCGATGTGCTGAATCTGACCAGAGATACCGCAGGCGATATACACCTTCGGATGAACAGTCACACCCGTCTGACCGATCTGACGGTCATGATCCAACCAGCCAGCATCTACGGCAGCACGAGAACCACCCACCTCACCATGCAGCACCTTTGCCAGGTCGAACAGCAGGTCAAAGTTCTCCTTCGAGCCCATACCGTAACCACCGGCAACCACGATGGGCGCACCCTTCAGGTTGTGCTTGGCAGCCTCTACATGGTGGTCGAGCACTTTCACGACGAAAGCCTCGGGGCTGACATACTTAGACACCTCAGGATAAACCACTTCCTTCTTGCAGTCACCCTCGTAGATAGCCTTCTGCATCACGCCTGAGCGGACAGTAGCCATCTGAGGACGGTGGTCGGGGTTCACGATGGTAGCCACGATGTTACCACCGAAGGCAGGACGAATCTGATAGAGCAGATTGTCATAGTGCTTACCAGCCTTGTTGTCGTCGTACGGACCAATCTCCAACTCTGTGCAGTCAGCCGTCAGACCAGAGGTCAGCGATGACGATACACGGGGACCGAGGTCACGACCGATTACAGTAGCACCCATCAGACAGATCTGAGGCTGCTCCTCCTTGAAGAGGTTCACGAGGATATCGGTGTGGGGAGCAGAAGTGTAAGGGAACAGGTCTTTGGCGTCGAACACAAACAGCTTATCGACACCATAAGGCAGAATCTGATCCTCCACCTTGCCTTTGATGCCTGTACCGGCCACAATGGCGTGGAGTTCCACCTTCAGTTCATTGGCGAGCTTGCGACCTTTGGTCAGCAACTCCTGAGATACTTCCTGTACCTGAGTACCTTCAATTTCGCAATATACAAATACGTTATTCATATCTCAATTAACCAATAATCTTTTCTTCCAACAATTCTTTGATCATTCCCTCGATATCAGCATCAGAAGCCGTCAAAGTCTTCGACTCCTTAGCCTGGAACACGATGTTCTTGATGGCTTTCACCTTGGTGGGTGAGCCATTCAGACCACACTGGTTTACATCGCCATCCACATCGGCCACGCTCCACTGGTTCAGTGTGAGCTCAGGACGCTCGTTGTACAGATAGTCGTAGGCGGTACCCTCGGCAGGACGCTCCATCGGACAGGTGGCACGCTTGTACTTCATCACCAGTTTGGCGTTCTGGGGACGACAGGGCGCTGCACTTCCATTCACGGTGATGACTACAGGCAGCGGAGCCTCTACCGTCTCCACACCACCATCGATCACGCGTTTGATAGTAGCCTTACCATCTTTCACAGAGAGAACCTCCTCGGCGTAAGTCACCTGGTTCAGACCCAGTTTCTGAGCCACCTGAGGACCTACCTGAGCGGTATCACCGTCGATAGCCTGACGACCACCGATCACGATATCCACGTCGCCAATCTTCTTGATGGCAGTAGCCAGCGCATAAGAAGTAGCGAGGGTATCGGCACCAGCGAAGAGACGGTCTGTCAAGAGCCAACCCGTATCTGCACCGCGGTAAAGTCCCTGACGGATGATTTCACCTGCACGTGGAGGACCCATCGTGAGAATTCCTACTGTTGAGCCTGGATTCTGTTCCTTCAGACGAAGGGCCTGCTCCAAGGCATTCAAATCTTCTGGGTTGAAGATGGCGGGTAGGGCAGCGCGGTTCACCGTACCTTCGGCAGTCATCGCATCCTTACCCACATTTCGGGTGTCTGGCACTTGCTTGGCCAGCACAACAATCTTTAAAGCCATAATATTAATTAATAATGTATTATCCTTTTGCAAAATCGGGTGCAAAATTACACAATTTTACGCATACAGCCAAATAAATTGCACAAAATCGACCGAAATGTGCACAGAACGACCGATTTGTGCAATGTGTTTATTGTAAATTTGACAATTATCAAGCCTCAAGGTGCTTCTTCCTCACCTTTTTTAATGTCTATCAGACTCCATCTCCAGAGTTTCGACAGGTCGATCCACTCGCCCAGTTCATTGATGATGTCCGTGGTCTCGTCATTACCACCGAAGCCAGCCGTGACCTTTACTATACGACCTTCGTCGGGATTGTCGAAGTTGGGCAGGTCGCAGACAACGTACTGCACGAGGTTGCCCAACACCACGTTATAGAACAGACCGCCCACCATGTCGCGCTGCACCACGATTACCTGGTCCTCGCCGTTATGGTGTTTCGGTCCTCGGAATACGTTGAGCTTCTCGCCTTCTGGCGTCGCCATACCCAGTGAAACGTGGTCGCCCTTGAACTCGCCGATGAGCATTATCTCGCTGATCTCCCCATTGTTGAAGTTGCAGAAGGCTATTACCGGATTCCCGTTGCCCGTCAGGTCGAGCACGCAATAGTGTGTCCATGCGTAACCCTCGCTGATGCGTGCCGTAACCTTGGAGCCCACAGCCAACTTATACTCGAAATCGGGCATCTCAGTATGGTCGAAGTTAAACTGTTTTCTGTCCCATTTATACACATGCGTGATGGCCGGCATCCCCACGTAGTACTCTGTGATGGTAAAATCGGTGCCCGTCATCGGCAGGCACCATCCGATGTCCGCATCCTTCACGTTGGGCTCGAACGTCTCTACCGGACTCTTGGCGGGTGTCATCTTCTGCGTCTGCGGGTCGTAGTCATACCAGCACAACAGGTTCTGCGGCATCACGTGCTGTTCGTAGAGACTCACGGCGAAGATCCTGTGGCCGTTGTCCTTGCGCCACACGCAGGCCGACATCTGGTTGACGTCCGTCTGCGACTCCAGATCCACGTAGCCGTTTCTGCGATCGATGAGGATGCGGTAGTCGTCCTCTTCCTCCCCATCCCAGATTGAGGCTGTACCGCTCTGGCGCGTCCCCTTGGCAGGGTGGTCTGCTTGTTCCAGCACCTCGCCCACCACCCATGTGGGCATCGCCTCGTTGAAGGCGCGCAACAGTTTCACCACGTCAGGTGCCTGTCCGCCGTTCTTCACTGGGATAGTGGTCTTGAACCATTGATTATTGACTTCCGAGTTATCCAGGAAATTCTGTGCTGCCATACTGATGGCGCACACCAGCATCGTGAATGTTATGATCGTCTTTTTCATATCTCTTAACCATTATTCCTCATGGCCGTTCAGCAGTTCGAAGATAGCCTGATAGTCGTTGGCAGCCCGTTTGTCGTAGAACCCGTCGTCCGTCTCGTCGGTGTTGTTGGTCTTGGTCTCGATACAGTCGCCGTTCTCGTCGAAATAGTAGCGCCATTCATACACTTGTCCCTCTTCGCCACCTCGTGAGTAGGAGAATATCAGATCCTTGGTCTTCGGCTCAAAGAGGTATTCGTTATAGCCGTCGAGCTGCATCGACTTGCTGGATTGGTTGATGAAGTAGATGCCGTCCTTGTCGAAGTAGATCCTCGTCTTCGTCGTTCTGGGAGGCTGGTTGTCACCCAGGTCGTGGAGGATGATATGCAGGTCGTTCGGCATCTCTGCCTTGTCGTTGGCTGCCGATTTCGCCTTGGCTTGTGCATAAAGGGCGCGGATGTGTTTCAGGCGTTCGGCCTTAGGCGTGGTAGGTTTCTTCGGCTTGTCGAGATCCAGTGGGGTGAAGTAGCCGTTGCAGGTCACCATGTTGAAGAGTCTTATGTAGTACTCAGCATTCTCCTTTTCCGTCTCTGGCATCGTCCAGCTGTTTTCTGTGTTGTGCTTCTGCTCGATGCATTGTCCCTTGGTATCGTAGTAGTAGCGTGACTCCACCACGAAACCGGCATCGGTCTCACCTCTCATATAACAGAAGATCACCTGATGGTCCTTGGGGTCGAGCAGTACCTCGCGGTATCTGACATGTCCGTGGTTGCCCCAGTTTTCTGCAATGAAGTAGGGCTGCTGCTTGGTTGCCAGACCATCCACCATCTTCTCTTCAAAGAAAAAGTCCAACTGCTCGGTGTCGTAGAGGGGGATGTCCTCATCTTCCAGCCTGTTCAGGATGATACGCATGTCTTTGGGCGACTGCCCGTTCTTGCCGTTAGCATCAATCTTCTTCTTGGCATCGGCATAACACTTACGGATATACTTCATCCGTTCTTCCTTTGTCGTTTGCGCCAGGCATGTGCCCAGTGCCATCATACAGATAATTGATAATAAAATCGTTCTCATATTTGGTTATTTTCTCATTTAATCGTACCTTTGCAGCCGTTTTAAGATTTGCTGTCGTTATGGTAAACGGTATTTATACAATTGTACTGCTCATTCTGAGCAATGTGTTTATGACTTTCGCCTGGTATGGTCATCTGCGCCTGCAGCAGTCGGGCATCTCCACCAACTGGCCCCTCTACCTGGTCATCGCCTTCTCGTGGATGATTGCTTTCTTCGAGTATTGCTGTCAGGTGCCAGCCAACCGTCTGGGCTTTGTGGGCAACGGTGGCCCGTTCTCATTGGTGCAGTTGAAGGTCATCCAGGAGTGTATCTCGCTGGTGGTGTTCGCCCTGATTGCCAACTTCGCCTTCCAGCATGAGGAGCTTCACTGGAACCATGCCGCTGCGGCCCTCTGCTTGGTGGCTGCCGTTTATTTCGTGTTCATGAAGCCTTGACGTCGCCAAGGATCAGAGTGGGATGGTCAGCAGGAACGTGCTGCCCTGACTGCTCGAATCGGCTAAGGTCACGTCGCCGCCCATTCGTCGGGCAAGTGAACGGGATACGCAAAGTCCCAGTCCGATACCTTCTTTAAAGCTGTCCACCTTCTCGAAACGCTCAAAGATGCGTTCGCGTGCCTCCTCTGGCACACCGATACCAGTATCGATCACGGCAAACATCATCTGTCCTTTCGGTTCGTCGAGCATCACCTTTAGGGTGATATGACCCTCGTTGGTGAACTTGACGGCATTCTGCAACAGATTATTCAGAATCTTCACCACACTGGCTGTGCTTGTCTTGATCAGACGGGTGTCGGGCACTTCGTTCTGAAGTCTGAAATCAACAGTCTCTGTCGGTGCGATGTTACTCTCGGCAATAGCCTTCTGACAGAGGTTGCCGGCGGTGGTCTCGTCGGTCCGTTCAATCACGGTCATACTCTCCGTATCAGCCATATCCAACAGCTCGTTGACGATCTGCGTGATCTGTTCCGTGTTCTCTGAGATGCGCTGCATCATGTCTTTGCGGTCTTCCTCCGAGGGCTCGTAGCCTGGGGTATTGAGCACCTGTGTAAAGCCTGTGATGATGTTCAGCGGGGTACGTATCTCATGGCTCACGTGCCGGATGAAGATCGACTTCATCTGGTCGCTCTCCTGGGCACGGTTCTTGGCAATGGTCAACTCTTCGTTGTGCTGGCGCATCCTTTGGAGTGAACGGCGGCGGTTGATGACAATCACCGAGAGGCAGACGATGATGATTACTGAGAGGATGAACATCACCACAAGGAAGATGATCCAGTTGCGGCTCATCTCTCGCTTCGCCTCCACCACCTGCAGGTCGGAATTCATCTCGTTGATGTCATCCTCCATGATCAGATTGTTCAGCATCTCCTCTTCCTTTGTCAGCTTCTTTAGAATCTCATAGGCTTTCGCCTTGTCACCGATATAGTCGCAGATCGACAATTGAATGGCGTAACGGTCGGTGTTGTCCAGGTCCTTCTTACTCTCAGCCATCGCCTCCTTGGCATGTCCGTTCACCGTCAGTACCGCCAGTTCCAGATGCTTCTCATACATATCGCAGATCTGGTCAGGCGTATTCTGCTTTTTTAGGTCGAGGTACCGGTGGTAGCAGTCGAGTACGGTGGCACCGTCACGCTGGGCGAAGGCGATCACTCCTTTCATCGTGAGGGCATAGGTCAGTCGGTAGCTGTTGCTGCCGCTCTGTTCCAGTGCATGGTTCACCAGGTCCATCGCCTTCTTTGGATCCTCGTCGGTCATCATGTTGGCATAGTCGGTATAGATGGATGCCAGGTCGATCTTGTTCTCCTTCGGCACCTCCTTGATGGCCTGGTCGAAATATTTCGAGGCGATGGGGATGTTGTTACGATACCAGTAGATGATGGCCATCAGGTAGCTGGCGTTATAGTATTCCTCCGTGTGCTGCTTCTCCTTCATCTCAGCCACCAGCTTACGGGCCTTCTGCATGGCACGGTAGTAGTGGCCGTTGTTCATGTCGAACGACACCACGTCGATGAGGGTCGAATAATACAGGTGATGGTCGAACTCAGGCTGTTTGTTGATATGGTCGATTAGCTCCTGGGCCTTGGCATTTAGTTTTTTCTCGTCGCCGTCGATATACAATCGTCGGAACTCAATGGAGAGTCGGGCGGCAGTTGTGTCCTTCGCCTGTTTGTCTGCTGCCTGTGCTTCTACTGTCAGAGATAACTGGCAGATCGTAATGGCTATATAGAGTAAGAAACGCTTCATATCTCTGGTATTTATGAATAGGTTGACTATTTTGGCTGCAAATATACAAAAAAAAACGTTAAATGCAAAGGAAATCCCAATAATTTATTGTATCTTTGCCCCAATAAAATCCATTTGTTATGAAGAATAAATATTTATGGATGCTAGTTGCTATCCTTTCTTGCAGCCTTTTGAAGACGGGGCTCAGCTCCTGTATCTCCGACAATGTAGACAATGCTTCTAGTGGAAGCAGGGATTTGGACTATGATATCAAGAATGTTGAGTTGATCGACTCTGGATTCATCAGCAGTATGGATATCTATAAGGACATCGTCAATGACCACGACGATCTGGAAACGGACGAAGACTCTATCTATTATGAATGGGGAAATGAACAATTGGAAATTTACCAAAATCAGGCCAAGGCGCGCACCCGTAATGAGGAAGTAATCGAAGGTGAGTCAGGCGAAACGATGTTGGGAATGAAGTATATCACCATCCGTTATAAGACCACGGGTGCCGACGGTTCAGAGAAAGACCTTTCTGAACTTATTGCCTATACCAAGTATGCAGTCGATAAGGAGTCACCCAAAAAGCTGAAGAACCTGATTATTGGCTGTCACTGCACCATCACCAGCGACAAAGAGCGCCCCACCAATTTCAAGAAACTGGATTTCGGTACCGATGTCAACATGTTGACGCTCATCGGGGGCAGCGAGACAAGTCTGGTGGTGATCCCCGATTACGAGGGTTATGGTATAACCAGCCAAGCCCCGCATCCCTATTGCAATCGTGACGTAACGGCTCAGCAGGTGATCGACGGGGCCAAGGCAGCTGTTGTATGGTTTGAGAAAAATATCGCTAAGATGGAACCAAATTGGAAGACGGTTGCTGTGGGCTATTCACAGGGTGGAGCCGTTGCAGCTGGCGTGCTAAACTATTACAATGCCAAGAAACTGACAGGGCTGAATCTCATTGGTGCTGTCTGCGGCGACGGACCATACGATCCGCTGGCCACACTGAAACAGTATATCAAGGACGATCGCCTCTACATGCCAGTAGCCTCCGCACTGCTGCTCAAGGGTATGGTAGATACCAACAAGGAGATGAAGGCGCTGGGTTGCACCTACAGTGACTTTGTGACCGACAAGTTCTACGACACAGGTATCTTCGACTGGATACAGGACAAGACTTATACCACCGACGATATCCAGGCCAAACTGCTCAACCACTCTGCAAAATATGGCGGTGAGTCGGGCTTTACCATGATGGCCATGTATAAGGATGAGTTTAAACCCTATATCCAAGAGAATATCAAAGAGGGTGACAAAAACTGGAAATTGACCAATGGCAAGGCGATGAACTATTGCACGGTCGACCAGTGCTTCAAACCTGGTGTAATCGAATACTTCAAGAGTGGCATGATTACCGACGATGTGTCTGAAGAGAAATTGAAGGCGCTGGAACAGGCGCTCAAGGAGAACAGCCTGACTTACGGTGACTGGAAGCCCAGCGGTGCCTATCCGCATGCATACCATTTCTTCCACTCCACACGCGACGAGGTAGTGCCTTTCTGCAACTATGAAAGTGTGAAAGAGGCATGGGGTACAAACCTGATCTATGGTAATCCCTTCCAGTCAGACATGGCCTACCTGCATGTAGGAACTGGTGCTAACTTCTATATATTAAGAGCAACCAGTTATGCCAGGGATATCCTCGCACAGAAATGGGCTCCAGG
>Ga0310786_10005688_pt1 | contig 16817 bp, 15 predicted proteins | sample AusTroGonzalo_MG_FD_203881 | JGI IMG/M metagenome (GOLD analysis project Ga0310786, IMG submission 203881) | Bovine rumen microbial communities from tropical cattle in Woodstock, Queensland, Australia - Gonzalo_03 (v2) (version 2) | ecosystem: Host-associated > Mammals > Digestive system >... | reverse complement strand
AGACCACCCCGGCCTGCGGCCACCCCTCCGCAGGAGGGGAACTTAGACACTGAAAAATTTTAAGCCTGTGCTTTTTTGGCTATGGACATTCCCCTTCTTTATGAAAGAAGGGGGGGACCAACGAAGTTGGTGGGGTAGTTGTGAAAAACTCAGAACATATAGTGTGAAAGACCACCCCGGCCTGCGGCCACCCCTCCGCAGGAGGGGAACTTAGACACTGAAAAATTTTAAGCCTGTGCTTTTTTTGCACAGGCTAACAATTTTTCGTGGTGGGTTAGGTAGGACTCGAACCCACGACCAAAGCGTTATGAGCGCTCCGCTCTAACCAACTGAGCTACTAACCCACGGGTGCGATTATGGCATCTTTTTTTTTAATACGCAAGTTAAAAAATTAAATTGCTTTATTTTTGTTGCCGTTTGTGTCAGTATGCCTGTATGGCTGAATTAGTCCCGATTTTAAGCGATGTTCAAAAACAGGCGTTCAATACTATTGAACACACAAACAGTAATGTTTTAATCATGGGCCAGGCCGGAACTGGTAAATCAACTTTTGTGAATTATTTAAAGTCCGCATCGGCAAAGCGGATTTTATGTGCGTGTCCGACCGCGGTATCTGCGTTGAATATCGGGGGGCAAACAATTCACAGTTTGTTCCAAATTCAACCGCGTGATTTTATTATGCCTGAATTTTTAAAGTTAAAGGCGCGGGTGCGTAATGTTTTGACCGCAACCGATGTTTTAATCATTGATGAAATTTCTATGGTTGCGCCAGATTTGTTGGATGCGATGGATTTATTGGCACGCATGGCGCGGCGCGATAATTCGCCGTTTGGGGGAATTCAAATTGTCGCAATTGGTGATTTGTTTCAATTGCCGCCGGTTATTACAAATGATGCGAAAAAATACTATGAATCAGAATATGAATATGAAAACGCCTATTTTTTCGACAGTCATGTGTATCGGCGGTCTGAATTTTTGCGGTTTTCTTTTGATAAAGTTTATCGGCAAAATGATGGTGCGTTGTTGGAAAATCTGGTTCGGTTGCGTGGTGGCGATTTGTCTGCGTTGGAATTTTTTAATAATTGCAAGATTGATGATGCGGCGCGTCGTGAAAATGCGGTTCTGATTACACCGTATCGCGCCATGGCGGAAAATATAAATGCGGCGCGGTTACAGGAAATAAACGCCCCAGAAATCGTTTTTGTTGGGGAATTATCTGGGAATTTTTCTGAAAAAGATGTGCCGGCGCCAATGCGTTTAACACTGAAAGTTGGTGCGTTGGTTGTGTTCGTGAAAAATAGTGATAAATGGCATAACGGTTCTATGGGGCGCGTGGTCGAAATAGGCAGTCGTGATATCAAGGTCGAATTATTAAATGCGGCACGAACTGTCGTTAGTGTTAAACCTGAAAAATGGGAAAAAATCGAATATGTTCGTGATGAAAATGACAGATTGCAAGAGCACGAAATCGGGGCGTATAAACAGTTTCCGCTGAATCTGGGCTATGCAATGACAATTCACAAGGCCCAGGGAAAAACTCTGGATGCGGTGGTTGTTGATATTTCGCGTGGCGCGTTTGCGCATGGTCAAACCTATGTCGCGTTATCGCGGACGCGCGCGGCGTGTGATATGCATATTGCAAAGCCGTTGCGGTCGTGGGATGTTATTTTTGATAAACGCATTTTAGATTTTATGAATAATGAAGAGTCTTAATTATATTGCTGTAAATATGCCAACATAAATTCGTCCAGGTCACCGTCCAGCACTGCGTTTGAATCAGAATTTTCAACATCTGTGCGAACATCTTTGACCAATTGGTATGGATACAGGACATAATTCCTAATCTGGCTGCCCCATTCGATTTTCTTTTGTGCGGCCTTGGCGGCGGCATCGGCGGCCTCGCGCTTTTTAAGTTCCAATTCATACAGTCGGCTGCGCAAAATTTTCATTGCCATATCTTTGTTTTGAAATTGACTGCGTTCGTTTTGGCATGTGACAACAGTGTTTGTTGGTATGTGGGTAATACGCACAGCACTGTCTGTTTTGTTGACATGCTGACCGCCCGCGCCAGATGAACGATATGTGTCAATGCGCAGGTCTTTTTCATTGATTTCAATTTCAATGCTGTCGTCAACATCAGGCCAAACATCGACCGATGCAAAACTGGTTTGTCTTTTGCCGTTTGCGTTAAATGGCGAAATGCGAACAAGCCGATGAACGCCGATTTCAGATTTTAACCAACCGTATGCTTTATCGCCGTCTATCTTGAAAGTGATACTTTTCAGACCGGCAACATCACCCGGGTGTTCATCTACCACTGTGCAAGAAAAATTATGCCGTTCTGCCCAACGCGTGTACATGCGCGCCAGCATCTGCGCCCAATCCATGGCCTCGGTCCCACCGGCACCGGCCTGGATAAATAAAAATGCGTTATTTCCGTCGTTTGCACCATGAAACAGAGTTATAAATTTTGCCTGTTTTGTGCGCGCTGCCAAATTATCGATTGCGGTTATAACATCCCGGTCATCGGGTGCAATTTGATATAATTCAGCCAAATTTTTATAATCATTTTCTAAATTTTGAAAATCAGATAATGTTTTTTCCAAATTTGATTTTTTCTGTAATAATTTACGCGCAGCATCTGCATCGTTCCATAAATTTTCGTCGGCAACTTTATCATTTAACTGTGCAATTTCGTTTGCTAATTTGTCAGGGTCAAAGAAACCCCCTTAACGCGCAAATGTCGTTTTGAATTTGGGACAAGATTTCGTTTTGTGTAATCATATTTCTTATGTTAACAATTTTACAGGTTAAATCAATAAATAATTGCATTGACCTTTCATTTATGATAAAATTATACAGAAAGTGAGAGAGGTATTTATATGAAAAAATTTGCCGTTGGAATTGTTGGATTGTTATTATGTGCGGGTGGCGCGCATGCTGTTGGTATGGTCGGGGCCAGTACTACAAATGCCACTGGAACCAGTCGTGGAACCACGGGTTTGGTGACAAATGTTGGTTCTGGGGCGGCCACAAATAACCGTGGTATGCAGGGTGTCGCAAATGCGTATAAACAGACCCAGGTTGCGAATTTCTATATGGCAACCCAGGTTGATGTTGGAACGGCATGTAATGAACGCATCATGAAATGTTTAACCGAATTTTGTGATGGAACAACGGTTTCTGCGGGTATTGTGCAAAGTAAATGTGCGAACATTACTGAAACAGATTTATACAACTATGCGTTGTTATGCTTGCAAAAGGATACTTCGCAATTATTGCCGCAATATGGCGTTAATTCGAAAAATAGTGTTGGTGCATTAAATACTGCGGCGCATTTGTGTCCGCGTTATGTCCAGGAAAATCTGATGTCGTTTTTGGCAATGTCCAATATGGCGAGTAAGTTATCAAAATCCAGTTCTGACCTATGTATTTCCAGACGGCAAGAGTTAGAGGCGGCAATGTCTTGTCATTCTGTGGCGTTGGCATACGGTAATGACACAAACAGCAAATTGTTATCCCAGTTGACGGATTATTGTGGATCTGGGATTCCTGGGGGATCGGCTGAAATGGTGACGCGGTTTGCAAATGCCGGTAATGTTGGCGCAAATGTTTGGGGATGGGCTGAAAAAGTTGTTGGTTTGGATATAAATTCCAAGGGCGCTGATTGGCAATCTGCGGTTGATAATATTTTGGCGGGTTATGTTAATCGTATGAATTTGGCATGCGGTGATAATCTGCAATTGAACCCCAGTGCGGCAACTGTATCAACCACTGGAACGGCGGGGTTGTTGGTTGCGGCGTCTTTGTTGACAGACGCTAAATTCCCAGATGCGGCAACGGTTGCGGCAAATGCGACAAATCCAAATGAATATAATCCTATATGGATGGATGTTTTGTCGAATTCTGATTTGATAAACCAAGATACTGCGCGCCAGGTTGTAAATGCCGGATTGGCGAGTTCTCCATTGACCGCAAACGCGTTTTTGACAAGTTCGCAAATGACACAAATGCAAGAGGCGTATAAAAAAGGGACCAAGGTGTTTATTATTCGCGATACAACCCGTTGCTATATTGTGCCTGTTCAGACATTGACTGATTCTGAAACAACCATGGTGGCGAGTCAGTTTTCAAATTGTCGTAAATAATTTAGGTTAATGTTTATTTGTGCCGCCCATGTTGGGCGGTATTTTTTTGTGCGTGGGCTTGTTTTTATGTCTAAAATTTGATATAATTATGCTGTTATGAAGGTATCAAGACGAACACTTTTGAAAATGTCTGGTGTTGGTTTTGCGGCAATAACGATGTTGCCGCGTGTCGCGTTTGCTGGGCGAAATTCTGTATTGTCGGTACGCACTGGGGCTCAGCCTAATGGAAAAACGCGTTTGGTTATCGAAACATCTGCGCGACCCAGTTATGATATTTCGTATCCGCAAAATCAATTGGTGATTTCTTTATCAAATACTGCGGCGGGCGATACCAGTCCAAAGTTGTCGGGCGGAACATTGATAAAAAATCTTAATCAGGTTCAAAATGGCGATAAATTAAATATTGTTGCTGATTTGCGCAGGGCGGTTGCACCAATTGATAAATCCCAGGTTATGATATTGTCGCCAAATGGCGATAATGAATACCGTTTGGTCGTTGATTTTGTTGCGGGAACGGCGAACACTGGCGGTTCTGGGACAGAAACGGCGGCGGCAACAACACCGGCAAAAAAATATGTTGTTGTGATTGACGCGGGACATGGTGGCAAGGATCCTGGATGCATCGGTCGTGGCGGAACCAAGGAAAAAACGGTGGTTTTGTCGGTCGCGAAAAAGTTAAAGAAAGAATTAGATGCAATTGGGTTCAAAACATATCTGACGCGCAGTGACGATACATTTTTGAAATTGGCGGACAGGGCGGAAATTGCTGAAAAGCGTCATGCAGATTTATTCCTGTCTTTGCATGCAAATGCGAACCCCAGCCGTTCAACACGCGGTTATTCCGTGTATACTTTATCTGAAAAAGCGTCGGACGAAGAGGCACAGAAATTGGCGGAAACAGAAAACGCGGTGGATAAAATTGGTGTGTCTGGATTTTCTGAATTTTCCAAAGAAATTCGTGTTGCTTTGTCGGCACTGCAACAGCGTGCGGTGGCGGAATTATCCGAAGAATATGCATCTGATTGTGCGCGGGCGATGGACAGGGCATCAATTGATAAATTGCCGGGCCCCAGCATTCGTCATGCGCCATTTGCGGTATTGCGTTCAACTGTGCCGGGTGCATTGATAGAGTTGGGACATTTATCCAATTCAAACGAAGAAAAATTGTTAAAATCTGATGCGCACCAGAATAAATTGGTTCGCGCGATTGTAAAATCTGTAAAAAATTACAATTTTGATGTTTAGTTGTTGAAAAAGAAAAGAAAATATATATAATCAACACCAATACGGAGATATGGCAGAGCTGGTTGAATGCGCACGACTCGAAATCGTGTATACGGGCGACCGTATCGAGGGTTCGAATCCCCCTATCTCCGCCATTCAAATAAAAAAGCCCCAGCGGGGCTGTTTTATTTGAATATAGGAAATAGGTCGGTTTAGATTCCATTGGCAATCGTCAAGATTGCCGGTTGGGTTCGAAAACAAGTAGATTTGGCAAGTGTAACGCAGCCAAATCGTTACGGTTTGCGCGCAGGCATAAAATGCCTAAGCGAATCCCCCTATCTATTTTAATTCTTTTTGTTATTGTGTATCGAGGCGCCCCTATACATTAAGGTTATACGGTTTGCGCGCAGGCATAAAATGCCTAAGCGAATCCCCCTGTATGAGGTGGGCGTTTTTGATTTTTACTGGCGGAGATAGGGGGATGGGTCTAAAATATATTTTATATTTAATACTTGACAATATAATTTTTTGTGCTATATTTTTATTGTGTCAGATAAAAAGGAGACATAAAAATGAAAAAAATTGGTAAAAAATCTTTGTTGGTTGGTGGTATGACGGCATTGTTGGCTTTGTCGGCATGCGAATCCAAAGAAAAAAGGGCTGAACGCGCGGCAGAGGCCGAACGCGAACGTGCCGAAGCCGTAGAGCGCGAATATGCAGAAGCAAAACGTCAAGAAGAAAAATTGGCCAATGCTATTTATGATTCTTTGATGAATGTTCCAAATACAATTGATGGTATGAGCGCGGAACAAGTATGGCAGTTGTGGCGGGATTTTGATTTAGGTAGAGGAAAGGGAACAAAGCACGAGTTGGATTCGTTGAGTGGTTTGAATATGGCGGTTGTTTTGCATCAAAAGGTGGAAAGTTCTGGAAAACAGATCGCAGAAAAACACTTAAAGGAATTGTTTGCTTCTTTATCGACATATAATTTGGGTGTTGATGCAGACGACAAAATTAAGGAATTGTTGTCTGGGATGGTGGATTTTTATGGATCCGAGGCATCTGATACAATATATGGATATGATGAATTCGAATGGCATCAGGGTGATTTTGTGTATACGGTGTTATCTGGCGCAGATACTGCGAAATATGGTGCCAATCGCCAAGCCGAAATTGTCAACATTGTTAAAAACCGTTATGTTAAAATGATGGCTGAATTAAAGAAAAACAGAATTGCGGTTGCTAAACAATTTGCGGATTATTACCCAATATTGGATTTGGATAGAATACCGAAACAATACAGAAAGTATTTCGCTGAATATGATCCTGCGGTTACTGGTGGCGAGGGTTGGACAGGTTATTCTTATCCAGGAAGTTGGTTGATGAGACCAAGTTTTGCAATTGAAAAATCTGTGGGGCTTTATGATTCAAAGTTAAAGCCAGAATTCTTTAATGTTCCGGGGGCAACATATAAACTGGTTCAGGTTGCAAAGGGTAAATGGCAGGTTGTCAGAACTTTGAAAGGCAAAGTTGAAAAGACGCCGGTGTTTGCACATAATGTGGATTATACAACCCGCTTGAATGCTTGGGACATAGATGATGTTAAGCAGGGTGATAGTCATTTCTCGGTCACAGCTGGGGCTAATTTAGGTGTTCATATTTATGTAACAGAATATGAATATGTTGCACATGCTGTTAAATCAGATAAGTTGCCAGATCCAAAAGGCGAACGTGCAGCACGTATTGCGCAATTGGAGCAAAAACAAGTTGAAATTGATTCTTTGCAGAGTCAATATTGGGACTACTCTGAACGTGCACACCAACATGCGAGTCAATTAGCGATAAAAAGATTAGGACGCAATCGTTAATTTGAATATTAATACAAAATAAGTCGTCATTGGAAACAATGGCGATTTATTTTTAGTTTAAGGCGTTGATGCTTTTTTGCCCGCCTACGCTAGTGCTTAGTTTTATAAATAAACTATTCGTTTTTTATGAATTTTTATCGCTGACATTTGTTTGCTACGGCGCGGCGCTAAAATTTTTTAATTGCGCACTATGGTGTGCAATAACAAAATTTTGCGGTATAATAATACCATATTGATTTCTCTTGACTTTTCCAATGGGTTGGGGCATAATGGCGTCGTTGAAAATAAACAAAGGGTTAAAAATGGTAGCAACAAAATCTTTGAAAGGTTGCGAATTAGAGGCAAAATGGTATCTGATTGACGCAACTGATTGCACATTGGGACGTTTGGCGGCATTTACTGCGAACATCCTGCGTGGCAAAAACAAACCAACATGGACACCAAATTTAGACTGTGGCGATCATGTTGTTATTATCAATGCATCCAAGGTTGCATTAAGTGGTCACAAGGCCGATAAAGATAAATTTTATTGGCACTCTGATTGGACCGGCAGTTTGAAAGAACGCACATTGGGTCAAATGCGTGAACAAAAACCAGAATTACTGGTTAAAAATGCTGTGAAACGCATGATGGGTCGTCGGACCACAGTGGCATTGGCTGATAAACGTTTGACAAAATTGCATGTGTATGCTGGTGCTGAACATAAACACAGTGCGCAAAATCCAGTTGTGATTGATTTTGCAAGCCTGAATCCAAAGAACAAAAGAGGCTAAGATATGACAGAAGCAAAAAAGACAACTGTAAAGAAAACAACAACCGCAAAGAAAGCAACTGCGACAAAGACTGTAAAGACCGCGACCAAGGCTGCGGCCAAGGTTGCGCCAAAGGCTGTCGCGGCGGATGTAAAATTGAACGGTGCAACATACGCAACCGGTAAACGTAAAGATTCTGTGGCACGTGTATATTTGTTGCCAGGCAAAGGTAATATTTCTGTGAACGGTGTTGCGATGGGAACATATTTCCGTCGTCCTGTGTTACAAATGATTATTGCACAACCATTTGGTGTTACAAATCGTGATGGCGAATTTGATGTCGTTGCATTTGTGGCTGGCGGTGGTTTGTCTGGTCAGGCAGGTGCCGTTAAACATGGTATTTCCAAGGCATTGGAAAAACGCGAACCTGAATTGCGTGCGGCATTAAAGGCTGCGGGCTTCTTGACACGCGATAGTCGTGTTGTTGAACGTAAACACTATGGTGTTCGCAAGGCTCGTCGTTCTACTCAGTTCAGCAAACGTTAATTTGTTTTGCATATTTTCGCACCCCTGCATTTTGTGGGGGTGCCAAAAATACTTAAAGGATTACCTATGTTCAAAAAAGAAAAAATCAAAGATTTACATTATTCTGTGTCTGGCGTTATTTCTGCCGATGAATTACAAAAGGCCGCTGATGAAATTTTGACAGAATATGGCAAAACTGCAAAAATGCCGGGATTTCGTGCGGGTCATGTTCCACTTTCTGTATTGCGTCAAAAATACAATGCGTCTGCTATGCAGGAAGCAATTGATAAATTGATGAATCGTGATTTGAACGCGTATCTGGATGATAAAAAAATTCGTTTGGCGGGCAGTCCAAAGGCTGATTTGAAAGATTGGAAAATTGGAAATGATGCGGAATATTCTTTGGAATTTGATATTTTGCCAGAATTGCCAGAAATTGATTTATCTAAATTCACTGTGACAAAGCCAGTTGCAAAATTAGACGAAACCGAGGTTGATAAAGCGTTGGAAAATATTCGTCACAGTCGCAGCACTGCTGAAAAGCAAGATGATAAGTATAAAGCCCAAGATGGCGATACAGTCGTTATCGATTTCAAGGGTTTTGTTGGTGATAATGCTTTCCAGGGTGGCGAAGCGTCTAAACATCATTTGATTTTGGGTTCGAAATCATTTATTCCTGGATTCGAAGACCAAATTATCGGTCATAAAGCAGGCGATAAATTTGATGTTAATGTAAAATTCCCATCTGATTATCATGCCAAAGAATTGGCTGGTGCGGATGCGCGTTTTGAAACTTTTGTTCATGAAGTTCGCAAACATGTTTTGCCAGAAATGAATGATGAATTGGCAAAAACAGTCGGCTTTGATACTGTCGAAAAATTAAAACAACATATTCGTGATATTTTGAACGAACAATATGCAGAAGCAGCACAAAGTGCAATGCGTAACGAATTGTTGGATGTTTTGGCGGACAAGGTCAAATTAGATTTGCCATCTGGATTGGTTGAACAAGAATTGGCTATGGCAAAACGCGAACACGATCACCATAATGCCGAACATGGTCATGACCATAAATGGGACGAAAAGGCCGAAACCAAAGAAGCCGAACGCCGCGTTAAATTGGGCTTGATTTTGGCTGAATGGGGCAACAAAAACAAGGTCGAGGTTACCCGTGACGATTTGCAGCAAGCCATCTGGGCCGAAGCAGGTCGTTATCCAGAACCAAAACAAATCTTTGAATTTTACAACAAAAATCCAAATGCTGTTGCGATGTTGCGCGGTATGCTGTTTGAACGCAAGGCTTTGGACGAAATGTTGAAAAATGTTAAAACCAAAGAAAAAACTGTCAAGGCTGATGAATTGTTCAAGCAAGCCGAGGTCAGATAAAATAAAAGGGGCATTTGCCCCTTTTTTAATACTTCAAAATTTGTTTTATTAATTCGTCGGGGGTGCGGGCGCCATGCATGTTATAAACATGGGCGTCTTCGATAAATCCGCAATTCTGCATGTGAATAAATAAACGGATAAACGGTGTCCAAAATTCGTTCGTGTTCAGAAAAAATAACGGTTTTTTTGTTTCGCCAACCTGTTGCATAGTCATAATGTCAGACAGTTCGTTTAATGTGCCCAGGCCACCCGGCAAAATTATAAATGCATCAGATTCGCGGAACATTTCACTTTTGCGTTCGTTAATTGAATTTGCCATGCGGGTTTCTATGCCGGTATGTAATGGTTCTTGTAATGCGGCAATATGTGTTGTTGATACGCCCAAAACCGCACCACCGTTATCCAGTGCCGCGTTGCATACCGTGCCCATCAACCCAACATCGCCACCACCAAAAACCAATCGCAGGTTATTTCGTGCCAATAATTCGCCAATGCGTGCCGCGTCATGTGCAAATTGTGGTGAGTTTCCGAATTCATGGCTGCAATATACCGCCACAGACTTTATCTTGTTCTTCATTATATTTTTCCTTTATTTTTTGAAATTATATCATAAAATGAGTGCATTATGAATCAAAAGTTTTTGGATTATATTGCTGGGTTTAATGGTAAAAAACTGGCCATCGCGGTCAGTGGTGGTATTGATTCTATTTGTTTGCTGCATTGGTGCAAATTGGCGGGGATGGATGTTGTGTGTCTGCATGTGAATCATGGATTGCGTGCGGCGGCTGATACAGAAACGAAATATGTTTGTGATTTGTGTGAAAAATTAAATGTTCCGTGCCAGATTTTTTATTGGACTGGGGATAAACCAAAGTCGGGTTTAGAAAATGCGGCGCGTGATGCGCGATATAAAATGATGACTGACTTTTGCAAGGCAAATGATATTTATGCTTTGTTGGTCGCGCACCAGGCAGATGACCAAATCGAAACTTTTTTAATGAATCTGGGGCGGGGCAGTGGTTTATACGGGTTGGCGGCTATGCGTCGCGAAACATGGCGTGATGGCGTGCGAATTGTGCGACCATTGTTGGATGTGTCGCGGGCGGAACTGCGAAATTGGTTGGATGAAAATAATGTGAAATATTTTATTGATGAAATGAATTCTGACCCACATTATACGCGTGTTAAAATTCGTCAAAATCGTCATTTGTTGGATGACCAATTGGGTATCAGTGATGCGCGAATTTTGCTGGCAATTGAAAACCTGGGGCGTTTGCGCGACAGGTTAGAATCAGATGTTGATGATTTGGTGCGTTCGGTGATTGATAATGGGCGTGCAGTATTTTCAGATGTTTTTCTATTTGACCTGGGGGGGGATGTTCGGCTAAAATTTATCGGCACACTTATTCAAACAATTGGGGGGGATAAATATCCGCCACGCTTGAATTCTTTGGCGGCGGCACTATCTAGGTTACAGACAGATTGCAAATTTACATTGGGACATTGTACTTTGCGGCGCCTGGGTAACAAGATTTTAGTGGTTCGCGAAGGTGAAAAAACAACTTTTAGGAAGAAAAGACATGAAAAAAAACATATTTAGAAAAGGTAGTTCGGCAAATTGGTTTTTGGGATTATTTGTCGTTTTGTTTTTGGTTATGGTTGCACGCGTGTTTATTGGTTCGCGGCCGGATGTTGCATCAGACGCGTCCCAAACGGCATCGGAACAGGTCACGGTGGTCAGTGATAAACCGGTTGTGCTGACTTTTTCAGATGTATTGCGTCGGGCCGAAGATATTAAAAGCATAAATATTCGTGAAAATGATGCCACCGGTGTTATGAAAGATGGAACAAAATTTACATCGGTTATCAGTTATGATCCTGAATTTTTGACAAAGTTATCTGACAAGGGCGCGGTGGTTTCGATTGATTCTTCGAAAAGCATTATGGATATTTTGGGAACATGGTTGCCGATTATATTTACTGTGTTGTTTATATTTTGGATTTTCCGCGGATTGCGTGGTGGCGCCGGTGGTCTAAGCCGCAGTTTGGCAATGCAAAATCCAACCAAGGTTACAACTGGAAAACCAAAAACAACTTTTGCTGATGTGGCTGGGATTGATGCAGAAAAGCAAGAGTTAATGGAAATAGTTGATTTCTTGAAAAATAAAGAAAAGTTCAAGGCATTGGGTGCGCGTGTGCCGCGTGGTGTTTTGTTGGCGGGCGAACCGGGAACCGGTAAAACATTATTGGCGCGCGCAATTGCAGGCGAGGCAAATGTTCCTTTCTTTGCCACATCGGGCAGTGATTTTTCTGGCATTATCGTTGGTTTAGGCGTTGCAAAGATAAAAGAAATGTTTGAAATGGCAAAACGCAACGCGCCATGTATTTTGTTTATTGATGAAATAGATGCTATCGGACAAAAGCGCAGTGCACATTCTTTCAATGACCAAGACCGCGAACAAACGCTCAATCAATTGCTGATTGAAATGGACGGCTTTGCAAATGAAACGGGTATTATTGTTATTGGTGCAACTAATCGTCCTGATATGTTGGATACTGCGTTGTTGCGTCCGGGTCGTTTTGATAGACAGGTTCAAATTGAATTGCCTGATTTGGCGGGGCGTGATGCTATTTTGCAATTACACGCGAAAAAATTCAAAATTTCAGATACTGTTCAATTGAAAGATGTGGCGCGTGGAACAACGGGTTTTTCAGGTGCAGATTTGGAAAACCTGTTGAACGAGGGTGCGTTGCATGCGGTGCGTGCTGGACATAAATCGGTTGAACAATCTGATTTAGATGAAGCGCGCGATAAAATTTTAATGGGACCAAAGAAAAATCGCAAAATTCGTCCCCAAGATATTAAATTGACGGCTTATCACGAGGCCGGTCATGCGTTTGTCAGTGTGATTTATTCTGATGTGACCGACCCAATTCACAAGGCGACAATTGTTCCGCGTGGGCGTGCGCTGGGGATGGTGCAACATCTGCCGATTGATGACAAGGTTTCAATGACAATTGCCGAAGTGCGCGCGAATTTATCTGTATCTTTGGCTGGGCGTGCCGCCGAAGAAATATTTTTTGGTGCGGATAAAATCACTACCGGGGCCGAGGCGGATATTGATGCGGCAACCCGTTTGGCGCGGTATTCAATTGCGACCGCAGGTTTGTCGCCAAAGTTGGGATTGGCTGCGATTAAGCAGGTTAATGCGTTTGGCGCAAAGCACCAGTTAGAATCTGCATCTGAACATACGGCACAATTGGTTGATGCGGAAATCAAGGATTGGCTGGATAGGGCGCATGCCGATGCGGTTAAAATCTTGACCAAAAATAAAAAGACAGTTGAAAAATTGGCGGATGAATTGTTAAAACGCGAAACATTGACTGGCGACGAAATCAAAGAAATTGTTTTGGGTAAAAAAGCGCCAGCAAAAAAGGTTGCAAAAACCGTAAAAACTGTCAGTAAAAAGGCTGTAAAAAGTGGCTCAGGACGCAAAAAATCAAAATAATGTGCAATTTGAATTGTTGCACATGGCACCAGAATTCACAAATTCTGTTCTGGCGTTTCGTGGCACGGATTGTGTGATTTTTGATGCCTGGGGTCGGGCGGATGATTGGTTGCGGTTGCTGCGTGGGCGTAATTTGCAATTAAAGGCGATTTATTCAACGCATGGACATCCAGATCATATTGCGGCGGCGCCTGATTTAGTATTTGCAACGGGATGTCGTTGGTTTTTGCATAAATCAGATTTTAATTTATTGGGTTGGGGCGGTGATATTTTAACTAATTTTGGATTAAAACCTTTGACCCGTGGTGTTGTTCCAGATGCATTACCAAATGGACGTGTTATGGTGTTCCCTGGGGTTACGATGGATGTGATTCCTATGCCGGGACATACACCTGGGGGTGTTGCTTTTTATTTTCCTGATTTTGGTATATGTTTGGTTGGCGATACTATATTTGCAGATTCAATTGGTCGGACCGATTTGCCGGGTGGTGATATATATCGGTTAAAACAATCTGTATCTGATTTTTATCATTTGAATTTGCCGAACTATACAACGGTAATACCGGGGCATGATAAAATCACAACAGTTGGACAATTAAAAGAAGATAATCCGTGGGTTAAATCTTTGGAACTGGGCAGGGCGCGTTAGATATTATTTCATATTTTCAAATACCAATACGCGAATTATGCCGCCCAAATCTGTTTCAGAATTTATAAATTTCCAATTTTGTGTTTCGAATATTTTTTTTACATCTTGTTCCATGCCTATACCAATTTCGACATAAATTCGGCCACTGTTTTTTAACCAAATTTTTGCGTTTTCTGCGATTCGTTCGTATGCAGCAAATCCGTCTTTTTTTGCATATAATGCCATTTTTGGGTCGTGCAAAGCGCCTGTATCTACGCGTTTATCGCCACGCGCAATATATGGCGGATTTGAAACAATTACATCAAAAGTATTTTGGGCAAATGTGTGCGCGTTTCCAAAATCACCATGTTGCACAGAAATTTTGTCAGATAAACCTAAATCGCGTATATTTTTACGCGCAACCCGCAATGTGTGGCGTGATTTATCGAGTGCAACACCATCTGCATTTATATTTTTTGCAATTGCACAGATTATACAGCCTGTGCCGGTGCCCAGGTCAGCGATTTTTATATTTTTTGTGCGTGCATAATCGTTAATGACGGCGGCGACCAGTGTTTCTGTATCTGGGCGTGGATCCAATGTCCATTTATTTGTGTAAAATTTCAGTCCATAAAACCATTTGCAATGAATAATTTTTGCAACCGGCACGCCACGGCGCAGTTGCCGTGAAATCCACCATAACTTTATACGCGACATATTTGGTATAGCATCAGTTATAATTCGCGCGACATGCGGACCGGCGATATTCGATAAAGTTGTGAACGCTTGATTTATTGTCATAAATTTATTATAATACGGCTTATGAAAAAAGTAAAAGAATATCTGAATACAAATGTATTGACCAAGATTGTTATTGCGTTGGCGGTATTGCTGACCTTGGTCGCTTTATTTTTAATTATCACACACAGCGTACCGATTACCGGTGGCACTAAATCCGACGACAATGCGTGTAAAACCGTTGTGGTGGTCAATTCCGGGGATACTTTATCCGGGATATTGTCTAAACAGGGTTTATCGCACAAGCAAATAAATGAAATTGTGGCTGTGTTGAAATCTGGGGCGGGTATAACTGGATTGCGGGCCCAGCGTGATAAAATCGAATTTATGCGCGACAGTGACGAATCGCCTGTGAATAAAATTGTGGTGATTCCATCCCCATGGCGCCAGGTTGAATTGACTTGTGATGATGCGGGCGCGTGGAAATGTAATACTGTGGATATAGAACGTGACACGCGTGCGGTTTATAAATCTGGCGTGATTTTGGATGGCGATAGTTTTTATCTGGCGGGGATGCGCGCGGGAATTCCGGCGGGAATATTGTCGGATGTCTATGATTTATTGGCGTTTGAAATGGACTTTGAACGCGATGTTCGTGCGGGTCAGCATTTTTCTGTATTGTACGAAGAAAACTTTTCATCCGGGGCCAAGGTTGATAATGGAAATGTTTTGGCGGTGTCGTTTGATGCGCTGCGCGGAAATGTAAAAATGTATCGTTTCAAGAAAAAAGATGGCACAACGGGTTATTATGATGAAAAGGGCAATGGTGCGATTAAATCTTTGAAGCGCACACCGATTAACAATGCCAAAGTGACCAGCAGTTTTTCAACCCGTCGCAAACACCCGGTGTTGGGATTTACACGCGCACACAAAGGTGTTGATTTCCGTGCGGCAACGGGCACACCAATTCCGGCCGCTGGGGCGGGACGTGTTGTAAAGCGCGGATATAACAGTGGTCATGGTAATTTTGTTCGTATTCGTCACAATGGCTCTTTTGAAACATTGTATGCCCACATGTCAAAGTTCAAAAGTGGTGTAAATGTTGGAACAACTGTGAAACAGGGACAAACAATAGGCTTTGTTGGGTCGACGGGTTTATCAACTGGACCGCATTTGCACTATGAAATTATCAAAGATGGAAAACATGTAAATCCATTGACGGTAAAATTGCCGGCGATAAATAACCTGGATAATGCGAATAAAGAAAAGTTTTTAGAATATCGCCGCGCATTGGATAGCGGTATAGAATACCTGAACGAACATCCAAATATGTTTATTGTGTTATAAAAAATCCCGCAAATGCGGGATTTTTTATAAGAATATATGCCTGCGGTTTTTGTATAATTTTTGCGGTATAATCATTGGTATAAAAAGGGGGAAAATATGAAATCTTTTTTTACTTTGATTGTCGCAATACTTATTGCTTTTATTCCTGGCGCAATCGGGGTATTGTTTTCGCCGGTAACCGGTCACACCGATGCTTGGTACAATACTTTGATAAATTCATCACTGACGCCGCCGCCAATGGTGTTTAGTATCGCGTGGACAATCCTTTATACTTTGTTGGGCATTGCGCTGTTCTTTATTTGGCGCGCAAAAGATAAAAAAGGCGTCGTTACGGCCGCAGAATGGTTGTTTTTCTTGCAAATGGTGTTAAATGCTGCGTGGTCGTATGTGTTCTTTGGTTTGCATATGATGACATTGGGCGTGTTTGTGTTGTTTGCACTGATTTTGGTGACTTTCTGTATGGCAATGGAATTCAAAAATGTCAGCAAAACAGCATATTACCTGGTGTGGCCATATATCGCATGGTTATTGTTTGCGTTCTATTTGAATGGGTATATTGCGTGTATGAATTAAATCTTTAATATTTTGGTTTTGGCGTCGCCCATGTTTAACCGTTTCAGTCCCAGTTCTTCGATGTAATCGGGACTGTTTTTTTGGACCAAATCAATATGCATTTGCAGTTGTTCCAATTT
>Ga0310786_10005684_pt1 | contig 16826 bp, 15 predicted proteins | sample AusTroGonzalo_MG_FD_203881 | JGI IMG/M metagenome (GOLD analysis project Ga0310786, IMG submission 203881) | Bovine rumen microbial communities from tropical cattle in Woodstock, Queensland, Australia - Gonzalo_03 (v2) (version 2) | ecosystem: Host-associated > Mammals > Digestive system >... | reverse complement strand
CGACTTGGTGCTTCACGGCAAAGGCGAAAAAGGCACCTTATACGCCATGTATTCTTTCCTTGAGATGATGGGCTACCGCCTCTACACGCCCGATGCGATGGTGGTGCCCGATGTGAGCCAGATGGAACTGCCGGTATGCCGCAAGTTGAGCAATCCGGCCTTCCGCTATCGCGAAGTGGCCTACTATTATCCCAACCACAGCCAATTGTATGCGGATTGGCATCACCTGCATTCAATGGCCGACCGCGACAGCCTTTTCGGTATGTTTGTGCACACTTTTGGCAGGTTGTTGCCGCCGTCGGAGTATTACGACGCGCATCCCGAATGGTATTCTTTGAACAACGGTCGCCGTATGCGCGACGGCCAGTTGTGCCTCAGCAATCCCGAGGTGTTCGAGGAACTCTGCCTGCGCCTCTCCGATGCCATGTCGCAACGGCCGGAAGCGCAAATCTGGTCGGTGTCGCCCAACGACAACTACAACGTCTGCGAGTGTGCCGAATGCCGCCATTTGGATAGCCTCTACGGAGGCCATTCCGGCACGCTGATGTGGTTCGTCGGCAAGGTGGCGCGCCGTTTCCCCGACAAGACCATTTCCACTTTGGCCTATCAATACACAAGGCAGGCACCGATTGCCACCGCTTCACGCCCGCCTGCGCTTCCCGACAACCTTCAGGTGATGCTTTGCCCTATCGAAGCGGGGCGCGAACTGCCCATAGCCACATCTCCGAAGGAGGCTTCCTTCCGCAAGGACATGGCGGACTGGCACCAACTCACCGACAACATCTTTTTGTGGGATTATGTGGTCCAGTTCCGCAATTTCTGGGACCCGTTCCCCAACCTTCATGTGTTGCAGCCCAACTTGCAGTTTTTCCGCAACAACGGCGCGCAGATGATGTTCGAGCAAGGTACCGGTCCCCAGAATGTCAGTTCGTGGATGGACATGCGTTGCTATCTGATAGCCAAACTGTTGTGGAATCCTGATGCCGACATTGACGCGATTATGAAGGACTTTTTCCAAGGTTACTACGGCGAGGCCGGAAAGTACGTCAAGGCGATTGTGGACACGATGACCCGTGCCGTGGTGGATGGCGGCGAGCGCCTCAACATTTACGGATACCCTGTGGATGCTGTTGAAACCTACCTGCAGCCGCAACTGTTGCAGCAATACGACAGTTTGATGGCTCAAGCCTATACCGTCGCCGACAGCGCAGTGCGCGAAAGGTTGCGTTTCTTCCAATTGGCACTCGATTTCGCCCATGTCGAATTGCAGGCTGCGGGCTTGATGCCCACCACGGAAGAGTCGCTGAGGGCTTTGGCCGACGACATGACCAAGGACATGGAGCGCTATGGCGTCATTATGATGATGGAAATGGGCATCAAGCCGCGCAAATACTACGAAAACCTCTGCCATTATGCCGACAAGGCCTTTTATGCCGGTCCGCGTCATGCTGTCAGTTTGCGCCAACCCGCCACGGCACCTTACGCCACCGGAAGGCTCGACGATGGACGAGTCGGCATCCTCGACTACCGTTATGACTGGTTGGGCTTCTGGGGTGACACCCTCGATGCGACGATGGCATTGGACGAAACCGAGACCTTCAGCAGCGTCAGCCTCGATTTTTATTTCTATCCCCTTTCGTGGATTTTCATGCCGCAACGTGTGGCTTTTTACGTTTCAGACGACATGAAGACATGGCAGCAAGTCGGCGAGGAATTTCCGGAAAGTCCTGAAATCTTGGCTACGCCATCCATTCACAACGTCACCTTCACGGCAGCCAATCCACTAAAAGCCAAATACTTGCGTGTTGTGGCGGAGCCGCTCCCCGAAATCCCGTCGTGGCACAGGGCAGCAGGCTCAAAACCTTGGATTTTCACGGACGAGATTTTCGTAAAGTAACCTGATTGTTTTAGTGCGGCGCATACCCTGCGTTATCTTCGGCAGCCATGGAAACAGGCGTTTCTTGGAAATCGTAAGGCACCACTTTTGGCTGGTGCAAGGCCAAGAAATGCTCGTTGAGCAGCAATTCCACCTGAAGCATGGTTTGCTCAATCAATTTTGGCTGTAACTGGCATTCCCAAACCACGATGACCTGCCAGCCGTTCTCATGCAGCACTTGGTAATCCTTTTGGTCGCGCTCACGGTTGCGGTGGATTTTATGCTCCCAAAACGCCACATTTGTTTGCGGCATCCTAAATTTTTCGCAGCCCTCATGCCCATGCCAAAAGCACCCGTTGACAAAAATCGCCGTCCGATACCGCCGCATGACGATGTCGGGCTTGCCCGGCACGCTCTTCACGTTGAGGCGATAGCGGTAGCCATGCCGCCACAGCCATTGCCGCACCAATTTTTCAGGCTTGGTGTTGCGGCTGCGGATGTGCGACATCACTTTGTGGCGCTGTGCGGGGGTGAGGTGGTCGGTCATGGGTTGTCAATCTCTCTTTTTACTTGTCGATGCGCACATTCACTCTCACCTTGCCCTCGTCATCCTTATAGAGTATCAGTTTGTTTTCCTTGTCCATGTTCATTCTCTGGGTTTGGTGTTGTATCAACCCCACAAAAATACAAAACTTCCGCCAATCTCGGTCATTTGTTTTTGTTAAGGATAATCAACGCGGCGATGACGCCCGGCACCCAGCCGCAAAGCGTGAGCAGAAACACGATGAGCATCGAGCCGCAGCCGCGGTCGAACACCGCCAAGGGCGGGAAGAGGATGGAGAGGAGGACTTGGAGGCAGGACATGAGTAGGAAATTTACTAATCCTAATACAAAAAATCTGTATATCTAAAACACGGCAGTTATCCTTTGAAAACAAATTCACAATGGTAATCAAGGTATTTTACCCTTTCTTCGTCTATAGGAAGAATAGGGATTTGTTGATTATCTTTAATACCAATTCGGCTTTTGTCATGAACAGAAAGCCAATTTGTTATTCTTACACGACGATCTGCCGTGAATGTAATATAACCTCGATCAAACAATTTATCATACAATGGTGATAAAACGAAACCGTTTTTAGGGTCAATTTTTTCTTTGTCATCACATACGGCCCAGGGTTTAATATGGCTTGCAACCAGCAAGGCTTCTTCCGTTATTCCAGTAATTGGACACATTGGACATTCTTGCAGAAGAGCTTCACGATACTTACCCTGGCCCTCTCGTGCATTCCGATATTCTTTTGATGTTCTATCTTTTTGCTCGTGACCATGCACTTTCCCAATTATTACTTCATTCTTTTTACCGTAATTTATCACATATAATCGCCGACGGTCTATTTCAGCAAAATCAGCAAAAAGTTTCCAATAATATACTATACCGATCCCGTCCTGCAATTTCATTACGGAAATATAGCTTACATACGGTAATGCAATCTCACGTATTAGTCTATATGCCATATCTTCCGAATTAACATATCCTCTTTCTCCTGTGATTTGTTTTTGGTCATAAATTGAAAACTCGATGAAATCGGGCAAAGAATTTATTTTTTCAATACGTTTTTGCCACAAATGTTGCATTTCGCCCATTTTTCGATAGCTCTGTGAAGGAAAGAGATACTCAGATTTGATGGCATTCATATAAGCAAGTAAATCCTTTTTTAATAGAAAGCATTTTGCAGAAAACCCAGCATCTCCATAAAACTCTCTCATGGTATCTTTGTTGGATACGTATAACTTTGCCTCCCCGTTTCCATTCCCTGTTTTGTTTGAAGGAACAACCCAACTATCAGCTATTGCAATTGAGTTTTTAAACGTGTCTATAAACTGAAAATCTTGGTTTTCTATTTTCATATGCCATATTGTGTTATATCCATTTGTTTTAATAAAGCAATTAGAACATCAACAACAATGCTGTTACCTGCTTGTTGATACATTGCTGTGTCTGAAACTACTATCTTAAAGGTGTCTTTAAAACCCATGAGACGCAAACATTCCCGGGGAGTAAGTTTTCTAATTCTTCCTTTATGTGTAACATAATTATCTACCCCCGCCCTATGCATCTTATGCATAGATTGAAGTAAAGGTCTAGCAATATCCAAATCTGTTTCTGTTGAGGTTTTAAAATTCTTTGTTCCACCTGCCAAAACATATTTTGCTACTTTTTCGGATAAATAGTATTTTTCTTCAACATCCCTTACATCAAAAATAAACTCATCAAACTTTTCATCAGGAATCTCATCCAAAGCTTGTGGGTGGTATACAAAATCTCCATGCCAATTGAATTGTTGATTCCGTTTTTGACATAATTGAATGTCACCATTAATTTGAGTGTAACTTTTTTCTCTGTTTTTATGGCTGGTAACGAATTTTACACCTTTCTCTTTCAAGAAATACTTGCTATAAGTGTAATCTTCAAGAAAATCATACATGACATATTCTAATTCAATTGGTGCTGGATATTTGAATCCCGTTTTTTTCTTAAACCCTAAACAGTAAACACGTTCTCTATGTTGAGGGATCCCATAATCGCAACTATTTAACACCCTATACTTTACATCATATCCTAGTTCTTCAAAAATATCGTGAATGACATGCCACGTCCGCCCTTTGTCGTGATTTAACAACCCTCGAACGTTTTCAAAAAGGAACACTTGGGGTTTAGTCTCTTTTACTACCCTTGCAAACTCGTAAAACAAAGTGCCTCTAGCGTCTTCAAATCCAAGTCGATGTCCTACCATAGAAAAAGCTTGACAAGGAGCTCCTCCTACGAGAAAATCAACCATTCCTCTATATTTCCGAGCATCAAATTCACGAATATCGTCAAACCAATTCTGTTCGGATATTTCATAATTTGCAAAATAACTTTTTTTGCAATTGGGTTCTATGTCACCAGCAAAAACGATTTTGTGTTTTAGTCCTAAACGTTGGAATGCGTGTTCTATGGCTCCAATACCACTAAAAACTGTAGCCAAACGTACAGTTCTATCTATATGGGAAAACTCTATATCTTTCCAACAAATTCCTTCTGAAATAGGTGTTTCTTCCAGTTCTTTATACTCAAGCTTCTCAACACGTTTTTTCACAAGGTGTTTTACCTTTGTTATTTTGTCAGAGATTTCATTTATGTCTTTATCTACTGTCGCCATATTACTAATAAACGAATCTATTCATATTTAATAATACTACTAATCACAGCGTCTACCGCTTCCGAACACTCAGGCGCAATCTTCACCTCAGGAAGAAATATCTTCTCAATCGGATAATCCAAATGCTTGCAAATGGTGTCGATTTGTTTCAAAGTGTATTTGTGGGAATATTTAGGGTTCTCGATGTTGCCTATCTGTCCTCTCGAGATACCCAATATTTCACTTAACTTCGCTTGGCTGACGCCTCTCTCTGTACGAAGTTTCTTAATTGATTGAATTACTTTATCTTGGTAATCAATGCTTTCGGATTTCATTTTCTATACTCAATTTGAGTACAAAAATAGAAGAAGCAAAAGGTTTTGGTGTACTCAATTTGAGTGTGTTTGGCGTTTCAACTCAAATCTTTGTGAGTAGCTCCTCGCCCCCAACCTCCATGCGGCTGAAGGCGAACCATTTCTTGCCCAAGTCCTTCAGCGAGGCCCCGAGATGATAAACCGTGTCGTCGATGCAAAGGAAGCGGTCAATTTAATGGCAAAACGGGGTTGCGAAGCAAAGCATCCACTAACGGATAATAGACTTGTCGGTCGGTCACTTTACCGACATGGTTTCAATACCTTTCCAAACTTCGTAGAAACGATGTGTCAACTATTTGTCGGCGTTTTCATCCACTATTTTCGCCACGATTTTTCGCAGTTGCTCTTTGTCGGGGAGATAAAGCTCATACTTTGAAACGAATAAAATAAATTGGTGTTCATCTGCTTTAATAAGTTCGCCAATGTGAGACCATGTTAAATTGTCAGTCAATGACTGACAATTGGGGTAATAGAGATAGCATTTTCTCATATTCACCAAGTTATGACGACTAAAACCACGGCCAAAACGAGCCGTAAGTTGCTTCGATAGTTGGGTAAGAGTGGATGTGCCATAAACGACTTTGGCTGCCCCGCCTTGCTCATACTCAACAATGTATTTCCCGATTTGCCAATATGTTTCGGTCATCGTGGTGTTGATATGTGAAGCCAGCCTCACACGTGCGTTTCTTATAGCCTCTGAACGCCTTAATTATGTAGTGCTGCGGCACACGGAGTGCTGCAACGCGGCAAAGGTAGGAAAAAGAATGATAACTAAACATTATAGATTTAGATTTTGCAGCATGTTCCAAAATGAAACCAACTGAAAAAAAGCCAAATAGTGTTATTGACTCTTAAAAGAAACCGGCCCAAACCGCCCCACCCGCCTGCAATACGCCTCATACTCCTCGCCAAAATCACGGCGGAGGCGTTTCTCCTCGCTGCGCACTTGCAAAAGCATGATGATGACGAACGCGACAAACACCAACACAGCCTGCCAAGTCCAGAGCCAGACGCAAACGCCGGCGTAGTAGACGAAACTCCCCGTCAGCATGGGGTTGCGGCTCAGGCGGTAGGGGCCTTCCGTCATCAGGTGCTTCGTGCGGGGCGCCACCTCGTACCCGAAGGCGTCCATGGGGTTGCCGTCGCCTTTGCGCCGCATGTAGACGATGGACCACACGCTGAGCGACAGTCCCAGCAACGACAGCACAAGGGCAACCACCTTCCTCAACACAGGTGCAGCCGCGAGGTCGGGCATCCCCGAAACCCACCACATCAGGGTCGGTATGAGCAGCACGAACATCGTACCGCCGAGGGCGTAACCCGCTACTTCTCTGAGTTTTCGCATACAGCCTCCTTCAACCGCTGATAATCTCCCAGCAAATTCCAAAGCCCATCCTCGCTGAGCACCCCGCGCTTGAGGTCTTTCGGCAGTTTGCCGGCCTCGTCGGCCTCAAAGTCCTTGCGCCATTGGGGAGAAGTGTAGTAGGCCTCCAACTCGGCGATGTCGGGCTGCAGGGCGGCGAAGTCCTCGAGGGCCTGTTCCAAGCGGCGGACGACCTCCTCGCCCTTGTCGAAAAGGGCCTCCATGTGGGCGATGCGTTCCAATCGTTTCATAAGTGCGGTGTTTTTGATGAAAATCCAAGCGCAAAAATAGGAATTTCCCGAAACCGCATCCGAAAAACGCCCCGCAAAATTGTTTGTCCGAATTTTTGTACTTTTGCGGCACTATGAACAACAAACTCTACAATGAAATCCTCGCCCACCAAGACCCTGCGCAAGTGGAAGGCCTCTCGCGCTTCTTCAAGACGGGAAAAGGGCAATATGGCGAAGGCGACAAGTTCTTGGGTATCAAGGTGCCGGTGACGCGCGAAGTGGTGAAACAATGCTGGCAGCAAACCTCTTTGGAGGACTTGGAAACCTGCATCGCCTCCGAATACCACGAAATGCGCTTGGCCGCCTTGCTGACTTTGGTGGAAATCTTCAAACATGCCAAGAAAGACAAAACCTTGCAGCAGCAATGCGTTGATTTCTATCTCGCTCATACGCAATACATTAATAATTGGGATTTGGTGGATTTGTCGTGTTACGAACTGCTCGGCACATGGCTTTTGGACAAGGACAGAACCCTGCTCTACGACCTTGCCCGCGACGGCAAGACGATTTGGGAACAGCGCATCGGGATGGTGAGCACGATGCAATTCATCCGCCACGGGCAAGTGGATGATACTTACGCCATTGCGGACATTTTTTTGGCCAAGCCACAGCCTTTGCACGACCTTTTACAGAAAGCCGTCGGTTGGCTACTGCGCGAAGCAGGCAAACGCGACGAGCAACGCCTGAAAGACTGGCTATCAACGCGATACACGACCATGCCGCGCACCATGCTTCGCTATGCGATTGAGAAATTCCCGGAAAATGAACGTACCCTATTTTTGAAAAGCAAAACCTAAAGAAGCGGCGTTTCGACAGGCTCAACGACCTTGGGTTCCTGAGCCCGTCGAAGGACCCACAAAATGATATGACTGACATTCAACTCCATTACATCGAAAAAGGCCAAGGCCAACCGCTGATTCTGCTTCACGGCAACGGCGAGAGTTGCGACTATTTTGAGCATCAAATAGCCCATTTCTCAAAGGATTATCGCGTCATCGCGATTGACACACGCGGTCACGGGAAATCGCCACGCGGCGAGAAACCTTTCACCATCAAGCAGTTTGCGGAGGATTTGCATGACTTCATGGACGCGAAAGGCATCGCGAAAGCCCATATTTTAGGCTTCTCCGACGGCGGCAACATCGCCTTGGAATTTGCCCTGAAGCATCCGGAACGGATTGAAAAACTGATTCTTAACGGTGCCAACCTTTTTCCAAGCGGCGTGAAAGCATTATACCAATGGCCCATCGAAATCGGCTATCGCATCGCGAAACTGTTTTCCAACAAGTCGGAAAAAGCCAAGCAAAACACGGAAATGCTCGGCCTGATGGTGAACGAGCCGCACATCGAGCCTTCGGAATTGGCTCGTCTGACCATGCCCGTGTTGGTCATCGCCGGCAAAAAGGACATGATTAAGGAATCGCATACAAGGCTCATTTACAAGAGTTTGCCAGATGCCCAACTGAACATCATCGAGGGCGATCATTTCATTGCCGCGAAAAATCCTGAAAGGTTTAACAAGGTGGTGGAATGTTTTTTGAAAAAATAGTCATACATTTGCAGGCATAAATCTAAATGTCCTGAAAATGAAAAAGTTTTATCTGATTCTTTTGTCCTTGGCTTTGGGCACAATGACCCTACAAGCCAAGCCCGTAAATGTTTCATTGGCCCATTCAGCAGCCCAGAAATTTGCCGCGGCGCAATTAGCCATCGAGCGCGGCACACCGAATTTGGTTTATAGTGGCCCGAATGAGGCATTTTATGTCTTCAACATCGGCGAGCGCGGTTTCGTCATCATTGCTGGCGACGATGCTTATCGCCCTGTCATCGGTCATTCCAACGAGTCGACTTTTGATGCGGCCAACATCCCGCCCGCGTTGCAGGATTATTTGGATGGCGTTGCTGAGAGCATCCAACGTCTTGGCAGTGAGGCTGTTGCAACGCCTTTGGTGGCGGCGGAATGGAACTCTGTGCTCAGCCACGGACGACTTATCTCTCGCAATGGCGGTCGCGGCACGGGCTATTTCTGCCAGACCAAATGGAACCAAGATTATCCGTACAATTGCCTTTGTCCCGAAGACCCCGCTGGTTCGGGCGGACATACCTACGTGGGTTGCCTTGCCACGGCCATGTCGCAGTTGATGCGTTTTTGGGCTTATCCAACCAAAGGCAATGGTAGCCATTGCTATATTCATGAGGATTATGGCGAGATTTGCGCCGACTTCGGCAATACGACCTACGATTGGGACAACATGCCTAACGTATTGAACAACAATTCTTCGGAGGCCGAGAAATTGGCCACAGGCACTTTATGTTTCCATTGCGGCGTGACCATCGACATGGGCTATGGCCCCGATGGCAGCGGCGGCGCATCGGGTCCCATTCCGGGGGTCATGCACACCTATTTTGATTATTCTGAGGCCAATGTGCAACTCAGGCGCAATGATTTTGAGACCGAAACATGGAAAACCATGGTGCGCGAGCAGTTCGACATGGGCTGGCCGATGTATTACGGCGGCTGCGAGAACGACGGCTGCCACGCTTTCGTGTGCGACGGCTACGACGATTTCGACATGTTCCACTTCAACCTCGGTTGGGGCGGTGGCAGCGACGGTTGGTATCTCATTGACGATGCGCCCTATACGCATCCCGCCGATGCGATGTTCAACTTTGTTCCGGCACCGGTTTACAACCAAACGCCTTCGGCACCCACCGACTTCACGGCAGTTCCCGTTTCGGACACCGACCTGAAGACGACCTTGCATTGGACGAACCCCATCACAACCCTCGACGGCTCGCCCTTGACGGCCATTGAGCAGGTGATTGTACTGCGCGACAACGAAATCATCCAGACGTTGACCGACGTTGCGCCCGGTGCAAGCATGGAATTTGAGGATGCCAACGTGCCGCGCTATGATGTGTACCATTATGCGGTGTACGTGGTGGCCAACGGCCGCATCGGCAAGCATGCCAACGTGATGAAAGTGTCGGTTGGACCTGCCTGCCAGTGGAAAATCATCATGACAACCAACTCCTTCCAGGGCTGGCAAGGCGGCTACATCAGCGCCTACAACATGGCGGGCCGCGAGATTGACCGCTACACCATGACCTCCTCGACGGCCATTTCCGTGGAGCCCGACATGCCTTTGGGCAAACTCAGTTTTGGCTGGACGGCACCCGAAGAAACTGTAAATCAGATGGCTTTCGTCATCAAGGACAACACAAACACCACCGTGTTTTCCTTCTCCGGCTCCTCCGACGAGTTGGCTTCGGGCATTTTCTTCGAGACCAACAACAGTTGCGGCGGTTCGTTGGACTGCGGCACCCCCGAAAACCTGATGGCCATCACCGAAGACGAAGGCATTCTGCTCACTTGGGAGGGCGTTGAGAATCAAGGTTATGGCTACAATATTTATCGTGATGGCTTGTTGTATCGCCTCATCCAAAATGGCACGACCTTTTTGGACGAAACCTTGGCTATGGGCGGCCATTGCTATCAAGTGGGTGTGCTTTGCGAAGGCGGCGACAATGGCGAACGCTCCAACGAGTCGTGTGCCACGTTCGGCCCCTGCTATCCGCCCCGCGATTTGGATTATGAGTTGACCAACAACTTCAGAATCAAGTTGAAATGGGAGGCTCCCGAGCCCAACAACGGACTTTCGGGCTATTATCTCTACCGCAAGGAAGGCGACGGCGAATACCACCGCATCAAGTTGCTGAACGCCTCCGCCGCCACTTTCACTGACAATTCGGCGACTCAGGAAGGCGACTATTATTACCGCTTGTATGCCTATTATGGCGACTTGGACTGCACCTCGGCACCCGCCAACAGGAAATACAGCCCCAACGAGTTTGAGTTGCACGCCTATTATTCGCCCACAGGCCTCAACGAAAGCGAAACGCAAGTGAAAGTCTATCCCAATCCGACCAACAGCATGGTGACGGTGGAAGCCGACGGCATGAACCTTGTTTCGGTATACAATTCATTGGGACAGTGCGTGTTGGAAAAGCAAGTTTCGGGAGAAACAGCCATTCTCGACCTGAAGGATGTTGCGGCTGGATTGTACCTGTTGCGCGTCAAGACAGAAAATGGAACGCTCAATCAACGCATCAGCGTGGCGCATTGATGTCAGCGTGACTTGTAGCCCATCTCCTCGTCCAACTGCGGGATGCGGATGTCCAAATACTGGCGCATGACCTCGATTTCCTCCTCGTAGCGATAGGCGTCGTAATAGCCGATGCCATCGACGGGCCACCGCTCGAAGTTGCGCTCAACGTAATCCTTGATGATTTTGTCGTTGTCGCGAATCATGCGCTCAATCTTCTTTTTGCTGAACAATCCGTTGTCGCGCAAGGCTTTGTAACGTTGCCTCAGAAGATGGTTATAGTCGAGATAGGGGTTGTTTTCCAAGCGGTTCAGGAGCAGGCATCTCTCGAAGTTGGGCAGGCTTTCGGTCATTTTCAGTTCGCCTTCGCCGTCGCGCCCGAAAGCGTCGTCGTAGTCCCAAATGGCGATGCGGAAGGGGGTGTGGCTGTCGCGCTTGTAGAGATAAAAGTTCTTCATCACGCCGTCGCCGTTGTTGGTGAACATGAGCAGCAAGTGCCAGTCGATGATGTTCTCCAAATCGAAAATGCGGACGATTTCGCGGGCAAAAGTGCTGTCGTCGGCATGAATCATGAATTGCATGACATCCTCAAGATAGCCGTTTTTGTCCTCGTCTTCGATGTCGGGAAAGTTCTGTTGGAAATAGTTGCCCGGTTCCTGCACCCAGCGCGGGTCCAATCGATTTTCCCCGAAAAAAATCGGCGGGTCTTTGAAAATCATGGCCAAACTATCCTTTTTGTCGAGGCCGAGCGAGCCGGCATTGAGTTTCTGCATGAGCACATAAAGGCCATTGTATGAACCGTTTAGACTGACTGTGACGTATGCACATTCAGCAGCAATATTTCTCAAGGGATTCATCTCCCTGAACAGGTCGAAGCAAATCTTGTGGTGCATCATCGACTTGTCTATGTAGTTGGCATTCAGTATGTAAGACTTTTGCTTCGGAAGTCCCGCCAACGACAGGCTGTGGTCCATCTTGAAGGTGTAGGAAACCTTGGGAAAGACGCAAGAAGCACCGCCACGGGTTTTCACGCGGGCGTTTTCCATCGTGATTTCGCCATTTTCTGAATAAACGATGACGCACGGAATTTTAGGTTCGCGAGGAATGGCCTCCGAAACGATGTCAATGTTCGGAATGGGTTTTGGTTTCCGTTCGCACGAGGGCAGGAAACCTATTGAAATCGTGAGCAAAAAGAGGTAAAAACAGTGCTTTTTCATAACAGATGCTTGCTTTAGTGGGGGCAAAGATAATACAATTCCCGAAAAACGACTTGAAAAAACTCTCAACTCTCAACCTTCAACTCTAAACTATTTACTACCTTTGCAGCGTAATTTAGAATCATTATGCTGAATAAGGAAAATGTTCAGGAAGTCCTGAAAGATGTGATTTATTTCCCGAAAGGAGATAACATCATTGCATTGAATATGGTTGAAAACCTGATGGTTAGGGATAATTCCATCCGTTTCGACCTTGTTATGGAACACGCCAACGACCCGAAAAACGACATCCTCGTGAACGGTGCCAAGCGCACCCTGACCGAGGTGTTCGGCGAGGGTATCGACATCGAAATCAAGGTGGTGGAAGAAAAGACGGCTCTCTCGAAGGTGAAGCATATTATTGCCGTGGCTTCGGGCAAGGGTGGCGTCGGCAAGTCGACGGTGGCGGCCAACTTAGCCATCGCCTTGGCGCGTGCCAACCAGCGCGTGGGCCTGATTGATGCCGATATTTACGGCCCTTCAGTCCCGATGATGTTCGGCACCGAAAACGAGCGTCCCGCCGCATTCGAGAAAGATGGCAAAACCGTGATGCTGCCGATTGAGAAATATGGACTTAAATTGTTGAGCATCGGCTATTTCGTTGATGCCAACCGTCCGCTCATCTGGCGCGGACCCATGGCCACCAGTGCCTTGAACCAACTGATGAACGATACCCTTTGGGGCGAGTTGGACTGGATGGTGGTCGACATGCCTCCCGGAACAGGCGACATCCAACTGACTTTGGCTCAGCAATATAATGTTTCGGGTGCCCTCATCGTGACGACTCCGCAAAAGGTGGCCTTCGCCGATGTGCTTCGCGCCGCCAACATGTTCAAGGAAGAGGCCCTGCAAATCCCGATTTACGGTTTGGTGGAAAACATGGCCTACTTCACGCCCACCGACATGCCCGAGAAGAAATACTATATCTTCGGCAAAGAAACCGGCCAACAGTTTGCCGACCAGTTGGGTGTGCCGCTCTTGGGCCAAATCCCTATCACAGAGAAGATTGCCGAATGTGGCGATGCCGGAACGCCCCTCGCCTTGGATGCCGACTCGCCTGTCACTAAGGCGTTTGACAAAATCGCACAAGCAATTATTAATAAAGGATGATGGATATAGCCCCGTAGGGGCGACAGCCAATAAGCAGGCGACATGAGTCCCTGCCCAACAAACAACAAAACGATAATGGACAAAGAAACAATATTACGCAAAGTGAAGAACGTCCTCGAGCAGGTGCGTCCCTACCTCCAGCAGGACGGCGGCGACGTCAACTTCGTGGAACTCACCGACGACAACACCGTCATCGTGGAACTGACAGGCGCTTGCGGCAACTGCCCCCACAGCAAAATGACCCTCAAAAACGGCATCGAGTCCGTGATGAAGAAAGTCATCCCCGAAATCAAGGCCGTCGAACAAGTCCAAACGCTTGATTTATAAACCGGCCCTTCGACAGGCTCAGGGACCTGAGGCCGTTGAGCCTATCGAAACGCCGACCAAAAGAGTTTAATCAACCAATTGTCAAACATAAAATCAAAGAAAAATGAAAAAAGTTCTATTCTCATTAGTGGCCATGCTGCTCTTATCGGTGAGCGGCTTTGCGCAAAACACAACCTTTACAAAGGTTACTTCCGCTTCTGGCCTTGAGTCAGGTGCCATGTACATCATCGTAGGCTACGACGACGACCTTGGCTATTGCGCCATGAGTTACCAAAAGCAAAACAACCGCCATGCCGTTTCGGTGACGGAAGACGGAGGCAGCATCACAGTCACTCCCGCTATTGACCCATACAGTGAGAGTGATGTGAATCAATTCATGTTGGGCGGTAGCACCAATGCTTGGACCTTCTACGATCCGTTGAGAGAAGGTTACCTTTATGCCGCCAGCAGTTCGTCCAACCAACTGAAAACGCAATCCAACAACAATGCCAATGGCGAATGGAGCATTGTCTTTAACGCTGATGGCACGGCTGAAGTCGTGTCCCAAGGCGACAACACTCGCAATAATATGCGATTCAACCCGAACAATGGTACACCTCTGTTCAGTTGCTATGCCGAAACGTCGAGCGTTGACACGCGCGTCTGTCTGTACAAGGCTGGCGGCACTGTCGAACCTGACCCAGAGCCGACCAACTATCCCACCAATTTCGCTGCTTTCGTGAACGGTACGGATGTTGGCCTCACTTGGACCGATGCCGTTGGTGGCCAGTTGCCTCACAAGTATGTTGTGATTGCCTCTTTGGGTGGTATCACCGTTCCTACGGATGGTATCGCCATTGCCGATAGCGACATGGCCAAAAATGTGAATTACGGTGTACAGACTGTGACCTTCAGCGGCTTGCAAGGCGGCACCACCTATCATTTTGCCATTTTCCCCTACACTAACAGCGGTGCCAACATCGACTACAAGATCGATGACGGTTATCCTATGGTGATAGTAACCACGGAATTTATTGAAACACTATTGTTTGAGGACTTCGACGAAGACCTCGGCGTGTTCACGGCTTACGACATGTACGGCGACCAAGGCTGGCACCAAGGCGTTTATCAAGGCACGACTTACGCTGTTTGCAACGGCTATGCCAACCAGACTTATAATGAAAATGAGGATTGGCTGATTAGCCCCGCCATTTCCAGCAACGGTAATCAGGATGCCAACTTGTCGTTCCGCACGGCCATGAAGTTTGATGGTGCTCCGCTGCAAGTGATGATTTCTATTGACTACGACGGACAAAGCGAGCCGACAGATTTCGATTGGATTGACATTTCCGATGCTTTCGACTTTTCAACAGGCAACTACGAATGGGTGGAATCTGGAGAAGTGGACATTTGGGGTATCTTGGATGGATACGGACTCGGTTATCCCGCTTTCTATGTCGCTTTCGTTTATAAGAGCACAAGCGAATCCGCTTCCTCTTGGGAAATCGATTATGTGAAAATTGTTTCATACGGCACGGAGGCTGTTGAAGAGAACAATCAAACCATTGGCCTCTATCCCAATCCCGCCCGCGAGCAGGTTTCGTTCATGCTCGATGGCGATGCCGAAGTCAACATTTTCGACATGACGGGCCGCAAGGTGAGCGTGACTGAATGTAAGGCTGGACAAGCCCAAGTCGGTGTGAGTGAACTGGAAAACGGCGTTTATTTCGTCAACTTCCGCTTCGCCAATGGCGCAACGGCGGTTTCTAAGTTTGTGAAGTTCTAAGTTTAATCCCTTTGGTTCGGGCGGATTTGCAATCCGCCCGTTCCGAGGAGGGGATTTGTAATCCCCATAAAATCAATTCATAACAGGGGATTGTAAATCCCCAATTCAGCATCGGCGGATTGCAAATCCGCCGAAACTTAAAATGAAGAAATTGTATCTCATAGCATTATTATTCCTCGCTTGCGCGGCCTCAGCCCAGCAAGTGGAACCCGTGCGCTATGAGGTGAACCGCTGGAACAAGGCGCAAGGCTGCCATTTTGAGGCCTTTGGCGAGCAAGGCGGCCTGATGTGTATCGAAACTGAGAAGACTGACAAGGCGAAGCACCGCCTTTGGAACTTTGCTTGCCTCGATAGCACCCTCTACGAAACTCGCAGCGACCTTATCCCTCTGCCCGAAAAACTGACCTTTTTCGATTCGGGCCACGACAACCGTTTCGCAGCCTTCCTCCTCGTCAACGAGGACAACAAAAAGGCAGCGGATTCGCTTGATTTCCTTGTGGTTGCCTACGACCGTCAGGAGAATGCCTACCGCACCTTTTGGGACAAATGGCCTGAGAAATCGGTGCCGCTGTCCATCGCTATCGCCGATGGCACGATGCTGTTGGCAATGAACAACAAAAACGGTAACGGCTCACTCCTTTTCTACGATTTGACCTCCAATGCCTGCCGCACGATAACGCCTTCTTCCTCAAGTAGTTTCGTCTTGTTTCAGACCGCTGCTTTCGCGAAGGAGCATTGCTTTGTGGTGGCCGCCAAGGAGTTTGAGAACAAGCGTTTCGTTTCCACATCGTTCATGGTGTATTCGCCCACGGGCAACCTGCAAGGGAGTTATCGCTACGAGAATATTCCCAACGCCGCTTTGGGCCGCATGGGTTTCCGCTTCGATGAAAACCGCAACTTGGTGGTTATCGGCACATTGGAGCGCGAGACGGGCAAAAAAGTCAAGCTCGAAGGCGTGACCGAGAACTTCGACAAGGAGAGCCTCGGGGTGGTGTGGATGCGCTTTGTTGGCGGAGTGCCCGACAGCAAAGTGTTCTTGTTCAAGGACATGCCCGAAATTGAACATGCCCTGACCGCCTCTGACCGCGTGCGACTGCGCGAGGAGCAACTGAAAGTGAAGAAAAACCAGAAGGCCACCAAAGGTGAAATCGCGTTCCAGTTCCTGACGCCTCGCC
>Ga0310786_10005683_pt1 | contig 16828 bp, 11 predicted proteins | sample AusTroGonzalo_MG_FD_203881 | JGI IMG/M metagenome (GOLD analysis project Ga0310786, IMG submission 203881) | Bovine rumen microbial communities from tropical cattle in Woodstock, Queensland, Australia - Gonzalo_03 (v2) (version 2) | ecosystem: Host-associated > Mammals > Digestive system >... | reverse complement strand
TAGACAACCCTCCCGTCGTTCTACTACGTGATTTTTATGCACTTTTTCTTGGAACTTTCCAAATAATTGCTTAACTTTGCCGACGTTAAACAGAGGAGATGTTTTTGAAGAATACTTTATAATAGAAGAAAGATTATGTCAACAATTACCTTCAATAGAGAGCGATTCTTACAATCCATTCGTGAATATAGACAGCAAAAGCGCGAATGGCAAGAACGTATCAATCAGCAACTTGATGCCAAGGAAGAGGAAATCCGCAGAATCAAGGCATCACGTTACTACGAAATAGCATGACGATGAAAGCCCTCAACACATCGCGTCTGCAATTAGCTGCGCCATATACCGTTGTGCAGGAGGGAGAAGAATACCTTTTCCGTACTGATAGTGACATCCTTTATGCTGTTAGTTTTCAGGCTTACGATGCTATTCCAGGAATGTCTGCCTATTGGTTTGACCTTTCAAATCGAAGTCATAAGGCATCTCCCAATGACTATAAAGTTCGTGAGACAGTTATTGCTATCATAGAAGAATTCTTCTATCAGAATCCTGACATTCTCCTGTATATGTGCGATACAGCTGATGAACAACAGGAGATGCGTGCTCGACTTTTCCTACGTTGGTTTAATGGCTATGAGCAACAGAAGAAATACACCATTCGAACAGCTCGCTTGACAGACGAAGGTATTGATACTTATTTAGCGCTTATCATCCAACGTACACATCCTCAATACAAAGAAATCATTGATTTGTTTGAAAGGGAAATTGCCATGTTCCAAGAAAACAAATGACACAGATGCTACCCTGCATATCATAAAGGTAATTGCTGGAAGGACAATCGAAGAATGGAGCGGGTGGCATCAGTCACGGCGTAGCAATGGGCTACGCGCTCACCCACTAACCAGAGAATTTCACCTTGGGCATCGGTGACTACCAGCTGACGGTGCTTCTCGAACAGAGTGCGCTTGCGGTCAGTCAGGTAGTCGCTGACCAAGCGGGTGCCCTTCATGCCATAGGGCTGGAAACGGTCGCCCGTCTGCACCGTACGGAGGGTCAAGGGGAAGCTGACCTTACTGGCATCGAGCGTGGCACAATGAGGGTCACGGCTGACAGCTACCTCATCGGAGGTCTCTGCGCGGAACTGCCGACCATCAGGGAGGCGGTAGAGGCCGGACTCAGGGATACGCATCGGGGCAAAGGACTCATGACGCTCCTCAATGATAAGCTGGTCGCGGTCGATGAGCAGTTCATGGGTGGGCGACTGGAACACACGGCCCGAGGGCCCCTTCAGGGCATCAAACACCTGCTCGACCTGCGAAGAAGTGAAACAGTGAGGGGTCAGCAACTCGAAGAGGAAGCACTCGGGAGAAGGCTTTGTCAGAAGCGTGGAAATGGAGAAGTGAGAAGTGAAAAGTGAAGAGTGAAGGGTGAAGGCATCATTATACACTTTCTCGGCCTCCGCCATCCAGCGGGCTGTGCGGGCGATGTTCTCAGTCGCGGCAGGATTGATTTGCTGCAGCAGGGGCAGGACTTCCAGGCGGATTTTATTGCGGACAACATCGGGCACCAGATTGGTACTATCGGTGACATACGACTGATGGATGCTGTCAAGAAAGTGGACAATCTCAGCACGAGTAACACAGAGCAACGGACGCACAATATGACCGTTGCGGGGACGGATGCCCGTCAGTCCGTGAATGCCTGTACCACGAATGAGGTTCATCAGCAGCGTCTCAACAGCATCGTCCTGATGGTGGGCCACGCAGACATCTTCGGCTCCAATATCCTGCCGCAGCTGCTCGAAATAGCGGTAGCGAAGTTCGCGGGCCGCCATTTCAATGCTTACTTGATGGGCATCGGCATAAGTCTTTGTATCAAAATGAATTAAGTGTAGCTTAATCTGCAAGCGTTCGCACAGGGAACGGACGAACTGCTCATCGCGATCAGACTCCTCACCACGCAGGCGGAAATTGCAATGAGCCGCCTCAACGTCGTAGCCTAACTGCTTCAAGACAAGCAGCAACGCCACGCTGTCAGCCCCACCGCTGAGCGCCACGATGTACTTTCCAGCATCGTGACTGAGCAAGTGGTTACGCTCAACGAACGCAGTAATTTTATTCAACATAGAGCACCAGTCCCTTCAGGTACTCACCCTCAGGATGATAGATGTTGACAGGATGGTCGGCAGGCTGATGCAACTGGTGAAGGATGCGCACCTTACGACGAGCCAGGGCAGCCGCCGTGAAGACGGCATTGCGGAAGTGGTCCTTGGTCACCACCTGCGAACAGCTGAACGTAAACAGGATGCCACCGGGCTGAATCATCTGGAATGCCTTCTGGTTGAGTCGCGTATAGCCCTTCAGGGCATTATGCAGCGCCCCACGATGCTTGGCGAAGGCTGGTGGGTCGAGGATGATGAGGTCATAGCCGGTGAAGGGTGCGCTCGACCTTTTGTCGCTTGCTACCGAAGGGGCGCAAGAATCGTGACGGGTGAGTGGAGAATTGTCCAAAAACTTAAAGGCATCCTCGCAGAAAGCCTGATGGCGCTGGTCGCCAGGGAAGTTCAGTTCGACGTTGCGGTTGGTCAGTTCGACGGCCTTGGCACTGGAGTCGACGGAGTGAACCAGCGCTGCCCCACCCCGCATGGCATAAAACGAGAAGCCACCCGTGTAGCAGAACATATTGAGCACACGGCGGCCGTGAGCATAATGTTCTAAGAGTGAGCGGTTCTCACGCTGGTCGACGAAGAAGCCCGTTTTCTGACCGCGAAGCCAGTCGACGTAAAACTTCAGGCCGTTCTCAATGGCAATGTTGTCATCGCTGCCGCCGTAGAGGAATCCGTTCTCAGGCTCCATGTAGGGCAGCGTAGTCTCGCTCTTATAGTAGACATGCTCGATGCGTTGACCCATAACGCCGACCAGCTGAGCAGCTATCTCTTTGCGGCACAGGTGCATACCAATGCTGTGAGCCTGCATGACAGCTGTCTTGCCATAGACGTCGATGATGAGTCCCGGCAGCAGGTCGCCCTCGCCGTGAACCAGTCGGTAGGCATTGCTCACGGGTGAGTCAGCCAGCCCGATGGCCACTCTCATATTAAGGGCCGACTGCAGGCGCGAAGCCCAGAAACTATCGTCGATAGGCACGTCGGAGAACGTGAGTACACGGACGGCGATGGAGCCCTCCTGATAATGGCCAACGGCAATAAAACGTCCGTCGGAAGTAACTACCCGGACGATGTCGCCCTCCTCGATGCCCTCGTCAATGGACTGGATGGCACCCGAGAAAACCCACGGATGAAAGCGCAACAGGCTCTCCTCCTTACCACGTCTTAGTTTTATCTGTTTCATATCACTTATCACTTTTCACTCCTCACTTATCACTATCTCATAATCACCTGTTAGTTTCAGCCGTTCCAGCTCTTCGTAGAGTTGGATACAGGCCCAGGCATCGGTGGCAGCATATTCTTTCTGCTTGTCTGTCAGTACGTCGCGCTCCCAGTTGGTCAGGCGCTGCGCCTTGCTAATCTGCTGTCCGAAGAAGTTGGCATAGAGCTTCTGCAGGCTCAGGTCCTCGACCCCTATTTCACGCACATGGTCCTGAATGTCAATGAAGTAGCCCGTCTCGAAGTGCCCGAGTTTATGTAGTCCGTTGAGGTCGTCGTGCCAGGAAAGTCCTATCTTGGGAACCGTCGTGTCTTCCAGCAGACGGACGATGGCAGGTGTCATTCCGATGATATTGAGACGGAACAGGAAGCAGGTGTCGTAAGTAGAGACCTGCAGCAAAGCAACGTGATGGAAAGACCCACGCGAAAAGGACGGACGGGTCTCTGTATCGACACCCAGGATAGGCTGCGACAGCAGGTAGGCAACCGCCTTCTCGGCCTGTGTCCGTGTGACAATAACGTGGATGCGCCCTTCGAAAACCACCCGTGGCAGCGTCCCTACTTTCAGCTTGTCGTACTTATTATAGAGCTGTTTTTTCATCATAAAATGTTTACGAGGTGCAAAATTACAAAAAAAACAGCACAATTATGGTAAAATGTGGAAAAATTCAACTACTTTTGCACAGAAATTCAAGTGTACCACAGAAATGGCAAAGAAAAAGAGCAATAGAAGCAAGGCCGAGAAGCCTGCCGGAAGCTTGGCAGAGGCTCTCGGTATCAACAAGATATTCGAGAACGAACGACTGATTTTCTTCATCGGCGTACTGCTGTTCATCCTGTCCATCTACATGGCGCTGGCCTTCGTCTCGTTCTTTATGACGGGGGCTGCCGACCAGAGCATCATCGAGGAGCTGCGCAATGGGGAAATCCAGAACCAGCATCACGAGTTTGCCAACTCGTGCGGTTCGATAGGTGCCTACATGTCGTGGTACTTCATCAAACGCTGTTTCGGTATACCGGCGTTCTTCATTCCCCTGTTCCTGTTCATCCTGTCGCTACACTTGATGAAAGCCTACCGTTTCAAACTGCTGAAATGGTTCCTGGCATTGATGATTCTGATGATTTGGGGGTCTATCACGCTCTCGAAGTTCCTGTCGCCCATGTTTGCCGACTCCCACTTCAATCCCGGCGGCGACCACGGACGCTTTGTGTGTCAGCAGATTGAGGGATTCATCGGCACACCCGGACTCACGGCCGTTCTGGCATTGGTGGCCATCGCCTTCCTGACCTACGTCAGCGCCGAGACCATCCTCGTCATACGCAAGCTACTGAATCCCAAGAAGTTCTTCGATACCGTCAAGTTCAAGATCACCAATAATGACCCTGATGAGAAAGTCCCGTCGTACGAAGACCAGATACAGATAGAGGACGATGACCTCGTGTACGATGACCCCATGACACAGACGGTAGAGTTCCCTGAAGGGACTGCCCCCGTTGGCAACGACGGCTTCGGCGAGATTATTGGAAAGACAGGAGCCACCAGAACAGCTGGCAACACAGGAATCCCCGGCAACACAGGAAAGTCCGCTGACCCGGAGTTCGAAATAGAAGACATCAAGCACGAGGAGACTGCTGACGCCAAGCAGCTGGTCACCGTAGGCGAGCAGGAACTGGAGCCCTACGACCCCAAGCGCGATCTGGAGAACTACCACTACCCCACCCTAGACCTGCTGAAGAAGTATGAGAACGACGGCAAGCCCTATATCGACATGGAGGAGCAGACGAAGAACAAGAACCGCATCGTTGAGGTTCTGGGAACGTTCGGCGTCGAAATTTCCACCATCAAGGCCACCGTCGGCCCCACCATTACGCTCTACGAAATCACGCTGGCTCCGGGTGTCCGCATCTCCAAGGTACGCTCACTCGAGGACGACATCGCCCTGAGCCTCTCGGCCCTCGGCATCCGTATCATTGCCCCCATTCCCGGCAAGGGAACCATCGGTATCGAGGTGCCTAACGCCAAGCCCTCGGTCGTATCGATGGAGAGCATCCTCAACTCGAAGAAATTCCAGGAGACAACGATGGAACTGCCCTGTGCCATGGGTAAGACCATCACCAATGAGGTGTTTATGTTCGACCTGACGAAAGCCCCCCACCTACTGGTAGCTGGTGCTACGGGTCAGGGTAAGTCTGTTGGTCTGAACGCCATCATCACCTCTTTACTATATAAGAAACACCCGGCCGAGATGAAGATTGTGCTCGTCGACCCGAAGATGGTGGAGTTCAGCGTCTACAAGACCATTGAGCGACACTTCTTGGCTGCTCTGCCTGAGGAGGCTGACAACCCTATTATCACAGACACATCGAAGGTGGTACGCACCCTGAACTCGCTCTGCGTCGAGATGGATGCCCGCTACGAACTGCTGATGGCAGCCGGTGAGCGTAACATCAAGGACTACAATAAGAAGTTCAAGGAGCGCCGACTGAATCCGGAGAACGGACACCGCTTCATGCCCTATATCGTGGTGGTCATCGATGAGTATGGAGACCTCATCATGACGGCTGGCAAGGAGATTGAACTGCCTATTGCCCGCATTGCCCAGAAGGCACGTGCCGTAGGTATCCACATGATTATTGCCACACAGCGCCCGACGACGAACATCATCACGGGTACCATCAAGGCCAACTTCCCCGGACGTATCGCCTTCAAGGTCAGTCAGGGCATCGACTCAAAGACTATCCTCGACCGCATGGGAGCCAACCAACTCATCGGCCGAGGCGACATGCTCTACCTGCAGGGCAACGACCCCATCCGCGTACAATGCGCCTTTGTCGACACCCCCGAAGTGGTGGACATCAACAGGTTCATTGCCTCACAGCAGGGCTATTCAGAACCTTACGAACTGCCGGAGCCCAAGATGGAGGATAGTGAGTTTGGCGGAGAGTCGCGCGACGTCGACATGACTCATCTTGACCCGATGTTCGAGGACGCAGCCCGCGTCATCGTCACCAACCAGAGCGGCTCTACGTCACTCATCCAGCGTAAGTTCTCCATTGGCTACAACCGTGCCGGACGACTCATGGACCAGTTGGAGAAAGCTGGTGTCGTAGGTCCCGCCATGGGCTCTAAGCCTCGTGAGGTGCTGATACAGGACGAAGTAACCCTTAGCAACTTAATTAGCAATTTAAGATCATAAAGAAACAAACAAATTAGTCATTTAAGATAACACAGAAGTATGAATATGAAAAAGATTGTTTTGGTAATGTCATTAATGCTGGTCTGCGCCGTTAGCTTCGGTCAGACCGCCAAGAGTGTTCTCGACAAGACGGCTGCTGTCGTCAGTAACAAGAACGGCGTCCAAGCCAACTTCACCATGACGGGTGGCATGGGCGATGCCAGCGGAACCATTTCCGTCAAGGGCCGCAAGTTCCAGGCCACTACCCCCTTAGCTACCATGTGGTTCAACGGTAAGACCATGTGGACCTATATGAAGAAGAACGACGAGGTGAACATCACGACACCCAACGAGGCGCAGTTGCAGAAAATCAATCCATACAACTTCATCAACCTCTATAAGCAGGGCTATGACATAACGATGAGCAAGTCGGACAAGGCATTTATCGTACACCTGACAGCCCAGAAGACCAACAAGATCCAGGAGTTGTTTATCACTGTCGACAAGAAAACCTATCACCCTACACAGGTCAAGATGCTGCAGGGTAAAAAGTGGACCGTCTTCGACATCAGCAACCTGAAGGCACAGACGCTGAACGACGCCATGTTTACCTTCAATTCCAAGGATTTCCCCTCGGCTGAGGTGATTGACCTTAGATGAGAAGTTAGAGGAATATAAAAGCAAATGAAAAAACTACTACTAACGCTGGCCGCCATCACCTGCATGACGGCCAATGCGCAAATCACGGAATCGAAAGGATGGCTGGAGTCAGCCTATGCTAAATGGCAACCCGTAACGGGAGCCACTACCTATCATGTATATATAAAAGGTGGCGACTATGCCGACTTCTCGCGCATTGACCAACAACTGGTGCGCAACTACGGCAGTTACGGACGTGCCGACATGGTGGGGCTGAAAGCCGGTAGCTACGAGCTGAAGGTCGTACCCGTCAATGCACAGGGCGAAATGAGCGACAAGGCCATGACAACCGGAACGCTCGACGTCAGAAGCTACGACCGTGCGGGCTATGCACACTTCAACTACACCTCGGGCATAGGAGCCTATAACAACGACGGCACGTTGAAGAGCGGAGCCAAGGTGTTCTACGTCACCGCCCAGACCGCTAAGACCATCAAGACCGACGTCATCACCTCGTCGAAGGGTGCCAAGACCTCCTGCACAGGCATACAGACCATTATCGACGCCTACCAGAAGGGCTACGACACCACCCCTGTCACCTTCCGTTTCATTGGCCTTGTCACCAAAGACAACCTCGACAAGATCAGTAGTTCGAGCGAGGGACTACAAATCAAAGGCAAGAAGGCCGACAGCGAACTCAACATCACCATCGAGGGTATTGGCGACGATGCTACCGTCAAAGGCTTCGGCTTCCTCGTACGCAATGCCAAAAGCGTCGAGATGCGTAACATCGGCATCATGCGCTGCATGGACGACGGCATCTCGCTCGACACCGACAACTCCAATATCTGGCTGCACCATCTTGACCTTTTCTACGGTCCTAACGGCAGCGGCGACCATGCCAAAGGCGACGGTGCCATCGACCTGAAAGCCGACTCCAAGCTTGTCACCGTTAGCTACTGCCGCTTCTGGGACACCGGCAAGTCCAATATGTTCGGCATGAAGAACGAGAGCGGCCCCAACTACATCAGCTACCACCACAACTGGTTCGACCACTCCGACTCCCGCCATCCCCGCATCCGAACTATGAGTGTGCACGTGTGGAACAACTACTTCGACAACGTGGCCAAATACGGCATTGGAGCCACCAGCGGAGCCAGCGTCTTCGTTGAGAACAACTACTTTCTCAACACCAAAAAGCCCATCCTCTCTTCCCAGCAAGGCACCGACGCCCAAGGGAGCGGCACCTTTGAGGGCGAAGAGACGGGAGCCATGATCAAGAGCTTTGGCAACTACTACGACCGTTCGGCCATGAACTTCAAGCTCTACACCCAGCATGCACCCGCCTCGACAGGCTACGACACCTACGAGGTCAGCACTCGCGACGAGCAGATACCCGCCACCGAAGCGACCAGAGTGGGTGGCAATGCCTACAACAACTTCGACACCAACCCCGAACACATGTATACCTACACGCCCGACGATGCCCAGGATGTGCCCTCCGTCGTCACAGGATACTACGGTGCCGGACGGCTCAACCACGGCGACATCACCTATACCTTCAAGCCTAACGTAGGTAACGACAACACCGACTCAGCCTATGATGCCGTGCTGGGGACGATGCTCAACGACTACCAGTCGACGCTCGTCGGAATCTTCAGCGAAGACGGAACCGACGACACCGCTGTCAACACCATCAAGGCCAGTGCCAACACCGCTACCGTCTACAAGTTAAACGGCCAACCCACGACAAATCCACGCAAAGGAATACATATCATCAACGGAAGAACAGCCGTTTTCAAATGATTTAGGAGATGCTGCGAAATATTTTTGAAGAAAAATACCAAAAAGTTTGGCTACTTCAAATAAAATGTGTACCTTTGCACCCGCAAATCGCAAAACAGCGGATGCACCCGTAGCTCAGTTGGTAGAGCACCTGACTCTTAATCAGGGTGTCCAGGGTTCGAGCCCCTGCGGGTGTACAACAAGAGAGGGAGACCTCTTTTCTTTTTGAAACAAAGTAACAGCGGATGCACCCGTAGCTCAGTTGGTAGAGCACCTGACTCTTAATCAGGGTGTCCAGGGTTCGAGCCCCTGCGGGTGTACGATCACAATCAGAAGGTTGCCGATATGGCTCAGTTGGTAGAGCAACGCATTCGTAATGCGTGGGTCCCCGGTTCGAGTCCGGGTATCGGCTCAAGAAAAAAAAATCAAGGATCTTATTCAAGCGGGATTAGCACATCGGTAGTGCACGGGCTTCCCAAGCCTGGGAGGCGGGTTCGATTCCCGTATCCCGCTCTGTGCAATAAAAAAGCCTGCCCGAAAGAAAACTTTGGGCAGGCTTTAACTATTTTATCCACTTTTACTCGTCAAGCAGAATCTTCATCATCTCGACGGCAGCCTTCGCTACGCTAGTGCCGGGACCGAAGATGGCGGCAACACCAGCCTTGTAGAGGAAGTCATAGTCCTGGGCGGGAATGACACCGCCGGCAATGACCATGATGTCCTCACGACCCAGCTTCTTCAGCTCCTCGATGAGCTGCGGAATGAGCGTCTTGTGACCAGCGGCCAGACTGGAGGCACCCACCACGTGGACGTCATTCTCGACAGCCTCACGGGCAGCCTCGGCGGGCGTCTGGAACAGCGGACCCATATCGACGTCGAAACCGCAGTCGGCATAACCCGTTGCTACAACCTTTGCACCACGGTCGTGACCGTCCTGACCCATCTTGGCGATGAAGATACGCGGACGACGACCCTCCTTCTGTGCGAATTCGTCGGTCAGCTTCTTGGCCAACTCGAAGTCGCTGTCGTTCTTTGATTCTGAACTATACACGCCTGAAATTGTTCTGATTACTGCTTTGTAACGGCCCACGATCTCTTCGCAGGCATCCGAAATCTCACCAAGGGTACAACGCAACTGGGCGGCCTTGACGGCGAGGTCCAGCAGGTTGTTTTCGCTCTTGCGGCCTTCGTTGAAGTCGCGTACACAATCCGTGATGGCCTTGAGGGCAGCCTGACAGGCAGCCTCGTCGCGGCTCGCGCGTACCTCTTTAAGACTCTCCTCCTGCTGCTTGCGCACGGCGGTGTTGTCCACCTCGAGGATGTCGATGGGGTCTTCGTGCTCCAGACGGTACTTGTTGGTGCCGACGATGGTCTGCACGCCAGAGTCGATACGGGCCTGGGTACGGGCAGCAGCCTCCTCGATACGCATCTTGGGCAGACCTGTCTCGATAGCCTTGGCCATACCGCCGAGTTTCTCGATTTCCTGAATGTGCTCCCAAGCCTTGTGAACCAGCTCGTTAGTGAGCGTCTCTACATAGTAGCTACCAGCCCACGGGTCAATCTGCTTGCAGACCTTCGTCTCGTTCTGGATGTAGATCTGGGTGTTACGGGCGATACGGGCCGAGAAGTCGGTAGGCAGGGCGATAGCCTCGTCGAGGGCGTTGGTATGGAGCGACTGGGTGTGACCTAAGACGGCAGCCATAGCCTCGATACAGGTACGGCCCACGTTGTTGAAGGGGTCCTGCTCGGTGAGACTCCAGCCGGAGGTCTGCGAGTGGGTACGCAGAGCCAGCGACTTCGGGTTCTTGGCACCGAACGACTTCACTATCTTGGCCCACAGCAGACGGCCGGCGCGCATCTTGGCAATCTCCATGAAGTGGTTCATGCCGATGGCCCAGAAGAACGAGAGACGCGGAGCGAAGGCATCGACGTCGATACCGGCATTGACACCCGTGCGCAGGTAGTCCATACCGTCGGCCAGCGTATAGGCCAGCTCGATGTCAGCCGTAGCACCAGCCTCCTGCATGTGGTAACCCGAAATAGAGATAGAGTTGAACTTCGGCATCTTCTGTGAGGTATATTCAAAGATGTCGGCAATGATCTTCATCGAGAAGGCAGGTGGATAGATATAGGTGTTGCGCACCATGAACTCCTTCAGGATGTCGTTCTGGATGGTTCCAGCCATCTCTTCCAATTGAGCACCCTGCTCCAGACCGGCCACGATGTAGAAGGCCAGGATGGGCAGCACAGCACCGTTCATGGTCATCGAGACGGACATCTTGTTCAAGGGGATGCCGCCGAAGAGTACCTTCATGTTCTCCTCGTTACAGATACTCACGCCAGCCTTACCGACGTCACCCACCACACGGGCGTTGTCAGGGTCGTAACCACGGTGTGTCGGCAGGTCGAAGGCCACGGAAAGTCCCTTCTGACCAGAAGCCAGGTTACGACGATAGAAAGCGTTAGACTCCTCAGCCGTTGAGAATCCGGCATACTGACGGATAGTCCATGGACGGAAGGGGTACATCATCGAGTACGGACCACGGAGGTAGGGCGGAATACCGGCTGTGAAGTCGAGATGCTCCATGCCTTCGAGGTCTTCCTTCGTATAAACGGGCTGAATGTCAATCTGCTCGGGCGTACGCCAGTTAGCGCTGATGCCATTCTCCTGCTGCCACTGCTGGCCGTCCTTCTGCTGGATGCCAGCGTAGATATTGATATCTTTAAATTGTTTGCGTGCCATAATTAGATTCCGAGTTTAGCATTGTACGCACGGAGCGTTTCGAGCTGGTTAGACTTAACGTGAATGAAGTTCTCAATACCGGCGGCCTTCAGGTCTTCCGAGCAGGCGGGAGCACCGGCTACGACGAACATAGCGCGACCGTTGAGGTACTGGAAGGCGGGGATAGCGTACTCAGCATACTCATCGTCGCTGGAGCAGATGACCACGATGTCGGCCTTGGCCTCGAGGGCAGCGTCGACACCTTCCTCGACGGTCTTGAAGCCGAGGTTGTCCATCACCTTGTAGCCGGCAGCGGCCAGGAAGTTGCACGAGAACTGGGCACGAGCCTGACGCATGGCGAGGTTGCCGATGGTCAGCATGAAGGCGATGGGCTGCTTCTCAGCCTTCTCGGTAGAGAGGCGCAGGGTCTCGAACTCAGAAGCGAGGCGCTGGGTGTTGAGGGCGGGCAGTTCGCCCGTTTCGTTTGTGGCTGTGGCACAGCAACATGCGCAACCACTGGGTTGCTTGCCCTCGCTGGTCTCGGTGAAGTTGGGGAACTGGTTGGTACCGAGGATGAACTCACGACGGGTAGCGGCAGCAGCGTGGCGCTTGTCGTTAGAGGCGTTCACGACGTTGGTGATGTTGCCCTTCAGGGCCTCAGCCAGGAAACCGCCAGCTTCCTCGACAGCGAGGAACAACTTCCAGCCTTCCTGTGCGATGGCGTCGGTCAGGTGCTCGATGGTGTAAGAACCACCAGACACATCGACGAGCTTATCGAAGTGAGCCTCCTCCTTCAGCAGCAGCTGCTGGTTGCGGGCAATGCGCTCGGCAAACTCCGTCGGCTGCTCGTAGGGCTTGTCGAACGGTGTGACGACGATGGAGTCGACGTTGGCAATAGCTGCCGACATCGTCTCGGTCTGTGAACGGAGCAGGTTGACATAGCTGTCAAACAGCGTCTGATTATACTCTGACGTGATGGCGCAGACGTGCATCTGGCAGGCGCAGTCACACTTTGGCTCGTACTGCTTCACAATCTGAGCCCACAACAGGCGGGCAGCACGGAACTTGGCTATCTCCATGAAGTAGTTCTCAGAGACACCCATGTTGAACTTGATACGCTTAGCGGCCTCCGTAGCATCGACACTGGCCTCGGTGAGGATGTTCAGGTACTCAGCACCCCAGGCCAGAGCGTAGCCCAACTCCTGATAGATGTAGCAGCCGGCATTGTTCAGCGACACGCTGTTGACGTTGATGCACTTGTAGCCGGGCAGCTCCTTCAAGGCCTCAACAAGCGCCTTACCCTCAGCGAGTACGGGCGTCACGTCCTTACCCTTCTTCAGGATTTTCTCAATGGGGTCGAAGTTGATGCTTCCCTTCAGCTCGGCCAGCGGGTAATCCTTCTCCTTGAAGTATGCCACTAAGATTTCAGCCAGCTCCACGCAATGACGCTGACAGGTCTTGAAGTTCAGCTCGACATACTGCGGCAGGATGCCATCGAGCAAGGTGGCAATCAACTCACGGCTCAAGTCCTTGCCGGGAATCTGGAAGCCGAGCGAGTCGACACCCTTGTTCAGGATGTCGAGTGCCTTGGCGTTAGCAGCCTTGGCATCCTCCACCTTGATGTCCTGACGGACAAACCACAGGTTGTTGTCCTTCTTGTTGCCGCGGACGAACGGGAACTCGCCGGGCAGCGAATCAACAGCCTTCAGGTTCGCCAAGTCCTCGCGGCGATAGAAGGGCTGCACGTTAAAACCTTCGTTGGTTCTCCATACCAAGCGCTTCTGGAAGTCGGCACCTTTCAGGTCGACCTCGATTTTGTCGAGCCACTCCTGAGTGGTCGGCGCGGTAAACTCGGTAAAGAGTTTCTCTTTGTTGTTAGACATAGTTGTGTTTTTAATTATTATATAAGTTGTGTTATTACAAATTGATGTGCAAAGATACAAACTTTTTCCGAACAAAAGAAGTTTTTAGTAAATATTATAGATTTATACAAGAATTCTTTGTATCTTTGCCGCCGAAATGAAGAGATTTATTACCTACCTACTATGGTTCACCGTTCTGACGGCCAACGCCCAAACGTTCACCATCGACACCATCAGCGACGCCGTGTTCCAGCGGATGCAGGGGAAAACCTACAAGGAGAATTGTACGGTGCCCCGCTCTGAACTGCGCTACCTGCGGCTGTCGCACCATACGGCCGACGGCAAGATAACAGTCGGTGAGTTGATTTGTAATAAACTCATCGCCAACGACTTGAAAGAAATCTTTCAAGAACTTTATAAACACCACTACCCTATCGAACGCATGCAGTTGATTGACGACTATGATGCCGACGACGAGCGGTCGATGCAGGCCAACAACACCAGCTGCTTCAACTTCCGCACCATTGCGGGCTCCAAGAAACTGTCGAAACATTCGCTGGGGATGGCCATCGACATCAACCCTCTCTACAACCCTTATGTCAAACGGCGGAAAGACGGAACGCTGTTCGTACAACCAGCCAGCGCCCGTAAATATGCTGACCGCAGCAAGCAATGGCCTTACAAGATAGAAAAAGGCGACCTCTGCTACCGGCTCTTCATCAAGCACGGATTCAAGTGGGGCGGTTCGTGGGCCAGCAGCAAGGACTACCAGCACTTTGAACGTTAAAGAAGATAAAAAGCAGGAAAATACTTGCACACAAATAGCGGTTTTGTGCCATTTTCTTGTTACCTTTGCAGCCAAATTCAAAGCTCGTTATGGAATCATTTCATTGGTTAAGGGATTTATTTACGATGACTGACTCAGTCGCCCACATCACACTGCTCTACGCCGTGGTTATTGCCGTGGGCGTCTATTTGGGAAAAATCAAGATTGGAGGAGTTTCGTTAGGTGTTACTTTCGTATTGTTTGCAGGTATTCTGGCTGGCCACATCGGCTTCACAGCCCCCACACCCATACTGACGTTCGTACAGGACTTCGGACTTATTCTGTTTGTCTTCATGATAGGACTACAGGTGGGACCAGGTTTCTTCGAGAGTTTCGGTACCCAAGGCATCAAACTCAACGGATTGTCGGCTGCGGCCATCCTGCTGAATATCCTCGTGATGTTCGGCTGCTACTACATCTTCTTCGACACCAACGACAAGACCAACCTGCCGATGATGGTGGGTACACTTTATGGTGCCGTCACCAACACCCCTGGACTTGGTGCTGCCAACGAAGCCCTAACTACGGTTTTCGGCCAGAATGCTCCCCAGATAGCCTCGGCCTATGCCTGTGCTTATCCGTTAGGCGTCTTGGGTATTATCGGTGCCATCATACTCATCAGATACATCTGTGGCATCAAACTGACGAAGGAAGAGGAACAGCTGAAGGCTTTGGAAGAGACGAACGCTACCAAAAAGCCCTATAAGATGCACCTGGAAGTCACCAACAAATATTTGGAGGGCAAGACCCTGCTCCAGGTTCATGACTTCCTGAACCGCGACTTTGTGGTGTCACGACTCGTCCATGAAGGTGACCTGTGCATCCCCAACCGCGACACGGTGTTCCACCTCGGCGACCAGATGCTCATCGTCTGTGCCGAAGCCGACCAGGAGGCCATCATGGCTTTCATCGGCCCGAAGCTCGACATCGACTTTGAACAGCAAGACCAGCCACTGGTATCGAAGCGTATCGTCGTCACTAATCCGGAGGTCAACGGCAAGTCGCTGGCATCGATGCACTTCTCCAGCGTTCACGGTGTTAATGTGACTCGTGTAACCCGTCACGGAATGGACATCTTCGCATCTTCCAGTCTGCCTCTGCAGGTGGGTGACCGCATTATGGTGGTAGGTCCTGAAGATGCCGTCGACCGTGTGGCCAACAAGATGGGAAACAGCCTGCGTCGCTTGGATGCGCCCAACATCGCCACCATCTTCGTAGGTATCTTCCTGGGACTGATCTTCGGTTCGTTCCCGTTGGTCATCCCCGGTATGCCCGTCCCTGTGAAACTCGGTCTGGCCGGTGGTCCGCTGATTATCGCCATCCTTATCGGCCGCTATGGCTACAAGATACACCTGGTGACTTATACCACTACGTCGGCTAACATGATGTTGCGCGAGATAGGACTGGTGCTCTTCCTGGCCTCCGTAGGCATCAAGGCCGGAGCAGGATTCTTTGAGACAGTAGTCGAGGGCGACGGTCTGCTCTATGTGCTGACGGGTTTCCTCATCACCATCATCCCCATCCTGATAGTCGGTCCGATAGCCCGTCTGAAGTTCAAGTTCAACTACTTCACCATTGCCGGTATGATAGCCGGTACGTACACCGACCCGCCTGCACTGGCCTACTCCAACAGCATCTGCTCGAAGGAGGCACCTGCCCTGGGCTATTCGACGGTCTATCCGCTATCAATGTTCCTGCGCATCTTCACAGCCCAGATAGTAGTACTCTTCTTCTGCGGCTAACCTGACAAGAAAACAACTATATAATAATACACGACAATGAATAAATTCGGATTACTCTGCGGCGCATTGCTGCTGTCAGGAGCCTCGACGGTCTTCGGCCAGGGAGCCAAGAACATCGTCATCAACGAGGTACTGACCAACAACACCGCCAGCATCCAGGACGAATTTGGAGCACGTGAGGCGTGGATAGAACTGGAGAACACCTCGTTCACGACTTACAACATCCGCGGTATGTATCTCACTACCGACCGCCATGTGCTCGACGCCAAGATGAGTGTTCCCGAACGCATCAAGCGGATGTGCGTCATCCCTTCAGGAGATGCACGTACCCGTCTGGGCGGACGTCAGCACATCGTCTTCTTCAGCAACTCCAACCCTGCCCAGGGAAAGCTGCACCTCTCATTGAAGGTTCCCATGTCGGAACCTGTATGGATTGCCCTCTACAACGGCAATGCCGTCGAGCTGATTGACTCTGTCACCGTGCCTGCCCTCAATGCAGACCAGTCGTACGCCCGTCAGGACGGCAAATGGAGCATCAAGTCGGCCCAGAACGTGACGCCAGGCATCGAGAACTTCATCAAGACTGACGAGACGAAGGATGCCAAGCTGAAGCGTGAAGACCCCCATGGATTCGGCATCACCCTGCTGGCTATGGGCATCGTCTTCACCTGTCTGGCTGTGCTCTTCATCTTCTTCT
>Ga0310786_10005682_pt1 | contig 16828 bp, 13 predicted proteins | sample AusTroGonzalo_MG_FD_203881 | JGI IMG/M metagenome (GOLD analysis project Ga0310786, IMG submission 203881) | Bovine rumen microbial communities from tropical cattle in Woodstock, Queensland, Australia - Gonzalo_03 (v2) (version 2) | ecosystem: Host-associated > Mammals > Digestive system >... | reverse complement strand
ACAAGAAGATGATAAGAGAGAATACCATCGGTGTCTTCTTAAGAAACCTCAGTCCCCCTTTGGCAAGTTCCAAAGTACTCTCCTTAACCTCTTTGGGCTGTTCCGGAATCCTTATAAATCCTGCCAGCGCGATAAATGCCAGTACGAAGCTTCCAAGATCGACAGCTATTACAGATCCCAATCCGGAGAATGCATACAGTGCAGATGCAAGAAGAGGGTTAAGTACGGAAACAAGAGACCTGGTAAGTGAATTGAGACCGCTTATCTTCTGATAAGAATCCTTCGGAACGATGAGCGTCATCGTTACTTCTGATGCCGGCTGCTGAACCGTATTCATAAGACCGGAGAATGCATTGATGGCATAGAGGTGCCACATCATTAACGAATCTGTCTTATAAAGAATAAGTACGGTAAGAGTACATAAGGCGGCGAGCGTATCACAGACGAGCATCGTCGCTTTCTTGTTGAACCTGTCTGTCAAAGCACCTGCGAATATGCTCATGATGACATAAGGCGCATACGAACAGATAGTCAGAGCCGCCGTACTTAAGGCTGACCCTGTCTTCTCATAAAGCCACAGTGTAAGTGCGAATGCCGTCATAGCGCTGCCTAATTGAGACAGGCTCTGCGTGCTCCACAGGATATAGAAATCCCGGAGTTTATTGTTAGTTGAATTGTTCATGCCTTTGCTCCTTAAAGGTTATTTAATCCCTTGAAGCAAAGCTTGAGGATCCTAATCCTCCATACAGTCTCCTCAAGCTCTGCATGGAGCTGAAACGCTGCATCGTCTCATGAACTTATCTCCTTAATGTTCAAATCTGAACTCATTTAATGAACCCATTATACACTCCGAATATGACTAAAGTCATACCGAAGTCCTGCCTTTTTTCACTACAAGCACATATACGGGGTTGGTATCATCGAGCCATAAAGCTACTAAGGAGTTACAACAACTTATGGACGTAATACTGAAGACAAAAGATCTTACCAAGAAATATGATAACAAGATCGTTGTAGATAACTTAAACCTGGAGATCCGTAAGGGCGAAGTATTCGGACTTCTCGGACCCAACGGCGCAGGCAAGAGTACGACAATGAACATGATCTGTAACATTGTTAAACCCACCCTCGGAAGTGTAGAGTTCATGGGCCAGGATCTTAAGAAGAACAGTAAGGATCTCATGAAGCACTTGGGCTTCATCCCTCAGGACCTCGCGATCCACAACAAGCTCAAGGCCTGGGAGAACGTAGAGTTGTTCACATCACTTTACGGGATCAAGGGAGCAGACCTTAAGAAAGCTATCGATGAGTCACTCGATTATGTAGGACTTCTTGAGAGAAGAAACGATTACGCAGGCAAGTTCTCCGGAGGAATGAAGCGAAGACTTAATATAGCATGTGCGATCGGACACCACCCCGATCTTCTGATCTTCGACGAGCCCACGGTAGGCATCGACCCGCAGTCAAGAAACTTCATCCTCGACAAGATCAAGGAATCCAACCGCAATGGTGCAACAGTCATCTACACCAGCCACTATATGGAAGAGGTCGAGGCCATCTGCACAAGGATCGCCATCATGGATAACGGCAAGATAATCGCTACCGGTACATCCGAGGAGCTTAAGAATCTCGTCGTAGACGACACAGACTCCATCACACTTGAGGAAGTCTTCCTCACACTTACAGGAAAGAAATTGAGGGATATCTGACATGATCTTCTATGTAATAAAGAACTACATCAAACTGATGTGCAGAAGCTCGATGAATGTAATCCTCATCGTAGTCACGCCCGTCATCCTTATCGCAGTACTGTCATCTGCATTCTCTTCCCTCATGGCATCTTATGAGGAAGCAGGATCGTTCACGGCAGGATACATGATCTCCGGTGAGAATACGATGACTCCCTTCATCGACGACCTGAAGGAAGCAGCAGAAGAGAACGACATCAGCCTTATAGAATTCACAAGCGGTGAAGTTGAAGACATCATGAGAATAAACGACCTTGCAGGCTTCGTGGAATTCACGGAAGACTCCTATGTAATCTACAGGAGCTCAGCTCACGAGACAGAGGGCCAGATCCTTGAGTACATGATGTCAACGTTCGAGAGAAACATCGAGAACGGCATCACAGCAGGTATGACGGGCCGGCAGATCCCTGAAATCGATCTTAACATCCAGGAGCACGACTTCATGCCCGCCATTGATTCGACCGACTATTACGGCATCGTCGAGATCGTATATTTCCTCTGGTGCGGAATCGTATGCATAGCAAGTATCGTCAACAACGAGAAGAAGTTTAAGATTACACAGAAGCTTCGTGTGGCAGGACTTTCTGAGACGAAGATCTATCTGTCGAAGTTCATCCCTACGGTAACAGTCGTAAGTCTCGGAATACTCATCGCCGCAGTAACATCATCGTTGCTGTTCGGAATCCATTGGGGCAACATACCGCTGTCCGTACTCATCGTATTCCTGACGGTTAATGCAGCAATATCAATGGGACTCATGTTCTACACAGTCTTCGATAACATAGTGGCAACTATCATGGTCACATTCGCGATCGTCTGGCTCGCAGGATTCTTCGGCGGTTCATTTGAGACATATCTGTTCTCTTCCCACCCCCAGTCCATTAAGGAGCTCTCACCCATCTACTACTGCAACAGAGCCCTTGTTGAACTGTCATGCATGGGAAGAAGCGACTATGTGGTTAAGGCAATAGCGGTCGCAATCGTAATGACACTTGTATCATCAGCTGTAGCGATCACGGCAGGCAACATCAGAAAGAGAGGCAACGCATGCTGACAATAATCAGATCAACACTTAAGTTATTATTCAGAAACAAGGCGTTCTGGTTCTTTCTCCTGTTCGCACCGATCCTCTCACTGGTCATCCTTAACACCAATGCGAATTACTCAGTAACAGAGGATTCAGCTCAGAACTTCGAGATAGTAGAGATCGACGCCGATGAGAAGGTCGCATACCACGGAGGTCTCAGCGCATACACGATTAAGGTATATGACGCTTCAGGAAGCGATATGAGCGAGCTTCTTCTCAACGACCTCGCCCAGACCGGAATGTATGCCGTCTGCAGAGCTTCCACTCCAGGCATCACAGAAGATGAACTTGCATCACATATAGATTACGATTCATTTAACGACAGAATGGGCGCCATCCTCTACTTAAGCCCTGACTTCGATGAACTCATAGCAGAAGGCGACACTGAAGGAGCACTTGAAATCTACGTTGTATCCGATGATGCCAGAACTGAGCTTTTCGAGAGCGACGTAAAGCTTTCCTTGCAGGAGCTTATCCTTGCAGGAAGCCCCGAGAACATCGCCGAGTTTCGCGGCCACATGCCGGAAAGGAAGGTCACAAGCATCGCAGCTGATGGCACACGTGCACTTACCCAGGAGCAGAATAACGAGAAGATGGAGCTAGGATATGCTTTCTCGTTCATGACATTCGGATTCGTATTCTGCGGCGCGTTCGTATCGCATACGGCTATCGAAGAGCAGAAGAACATGGTCTTCACGAGGATCAAGCTCACGGGCAGCCGCGACATCACATACCTTATGGCGAAGTTCATCTGCACTCTTCTGGTATCGTGCATCATCACTATAATCCTCGCGGTGGGCGCAGTGATCTTTAAGCTCGGCGGATCGGAAATTGCACTGGCGAATTTCATTCTCCTCGTGTTCCTCCAGGGTCTCATCTTCAGCACCTTGAGCCTCCTTCTCGGAATCCTCGCAGGTGAAGTCATGACATCTAACTTCGCAGCTTTCACGGTATGGTGCATGTCATCGCTTTTCGCAGGATTGTACTTCCCTCTCGACGATTCCACGGCAGTCATCAAGGGCATCTCCTACGCGATGCCGCAGCGCTGGTTCATGGAGGGCGTAGAGATGTTCTTCACCCAGGACAAGATGGTTTATCTCTTCCTCGGTGGAGTCACAGCAGCTTATTTGATGATAATATTGAGTGTAGGAAATGTCGGAATCAGACTTAAGAAACAGGAGGCTTAGTGGACAACACTAAGAACATCTTCTTCCGAGCAGTAAGGATCATCCTGCTGCTTGGATATACTACCTACAGCTTGTACTTAAGCTTTAACGGCGCAGGGGTGTCATATGTGGCACTCCTGCTTGGTGCGTTCTACATAAGCGTGATGTGCGTTAAAGAATTCGTACCAAAAAAGTACACCTTCCTCGTCCCTATCGCAGGCATGGTCCTTCTGGTGCCGCTCTTCATCTTAGGCGGAAGAGCATACATCCCTCTTGCGTTCTTCACGCTTCTCGAACTTTTATCGTGCTTCACGATAAGCATGCGCTGGTACATTACATTGATCCCGCTTGCGGTCATTCCCTGCCCCATGCCCCTGATCGAAAAGCTCCTTCTCTTCTTCGTAACAACGCTTCTTTACCTACAGAACAACTTCGTAGTTGAGCCTTACAGAAACCGCATGTTCGAGGACACTTTGAAGGAGCAGGATCTTAAGCGCGACATGGCGATCAAAGAGTCTGAATCCAAGGCCGAACTTCAGCGTAATATGCTGCTTGCAGAGAACCGAATTCTTGAGGAAAGAGCATCACTGTCGCAGACTCTTCACGATAAGCTCGGTCATAACATCAACGGCTCTATCTACCAGCTTGAAGCATCCAAGCTTCTTATGGAAAGTGACCCCGAGAAATCAAGAAGTATGATACAGGCGGTTATCGACCAGCTTCGTACAGGAATGGATGAGATTAGAGCGATCCTTCGTAAGGAAAGACCTGAGAAGAAGCGACTTGCGATGGTGCAGCTTACGAACCTCTGTGAAGACTGCAACGACAAGGGCGTTGAAGCCGAGCTTACTACAGAAGGCGATGTCTCCCTCATCACAGATAAGCAGTGGGAGATCATCCTCGATAACGCTTACGAGGCAGTATCGAATTCGATGAAGTATTCAAAATGCAAGCACATCAGTATCAAGATCGTAGTAATGAACCAGATGGTAAGATGCAGCATATCCGATGACGGTGTAGGCTGCGTAACTATAACTGACGGAATGGGTATATCAGGCATGAGACAGAGAATGAGAAGCGCAGGCGGAATCCTCGACTTCGAGACGGGCGCCAACGCAGGCTTCACGGTTAACATGCTGATACCGAAGCAGGAGGACTGATATGGATAAGATCAAGGTCATCATCGCAGACGACAGCGATTTCGTAAGAGACGGAATGAAGATAATCCTCGAGACCGACGGAGAATTCGATGTATTGGGCTGTGCAGCCAACGGCCGTGATGCGATCGAGATCGCAAGACAGAATAAGCCGGACGTATTCCTCATGGACATCCAGATGCCGGAGATGGACGGCATTGAAGCTACCAAGATCATCGTAAGCGAAGGCCTCGGCAAGGTATTGATCCTGACAACATTCGACGACGATGAACTCGTTCGCCAGGCAGTCGCAGGAGGCGCGAGCGGTTACCTTATCAAGAACCACACGCCTGAGCATCTCAAGCAGACGATAAGATCCGTATATAACGGCGTAGGAGTAATGGAAGAGAATCTTCTCGGATCACTTACTGACGTCGATCTTAAAGCAGGTAGATCATTCGATGCTTCGGGCTATTCCGAGCGGGAACTCGAGATCGTAAAGGCAGTTGCAGACGGTCTTTCCAACAAGGAGATCGCAGCAAAGCTCTTCATCTCCGAAGGCACGGTAAAGAACTACATCTCATCTATTCTTGCAAAAGAAGGACTGTCTCACAGGACAGCCCTCGCAGTGTACTATCTTACCGGGAAGAAATAACTCAATTAACCAGTCCGCCGTGCACATAGCACTCGTACACGCGCTCGTTATTACGAAGGATCTCTTCGTAACCCTGGAACCACGTAAAGTCGCCTGTGATCTTGCACCTGTAGACGAACTCTCCCGACTCATAATACTCAGGCCCTCTGTAGGGCATCTTCATGTCGGCATGCCGCAGTGCTTCCTTAAGAAAGTTCCCGCTGAAATCATCTCTTAAGACGCGTCCCATGTAGTTCATCGCATATACTGTCTTACCTGATTTCCAGACAGCTTCTTCGCCCGCGAATTTCTCGCCTCCGACGTAAGTATCGATGTAAAGATAATCACCCTTCTCATACTTAAAATCGTGCGTGCCGGGCCTCGACGGATCAGTCTCATTCATGAACGCAGCATAGGTATTAACGTTCGCTTCCAGCCTGAACTTGATAAGCTCCTCCAAATCAGGAAGATCTGATGCGATGGGGCTTGCCGTGCACTCCTGGTCACGGACAAGATAGTCTATCGTTACGTTAAGAAGATTGCTGATCTCTATAAGGTTGAACACATCGGGATAGACAACACCCGACTCCCACTTCGCCACGGCCTGCCTGCTTACGCCGAGCTTTGATGCGAACTCCTCCTGCGTGTAGCCTTTATTCTTACGCAATATGTGTAATTTCTCTGAGAAAACCATAATCTTCACCTCCGCCTTCATACTACATTCTGTAAGGCACGGACTCCATTAACCGCCGGTTGCGTTTTTGCCACTTATCTTATACGTTTGTTCACGAGAAGATTGATGCCGAGCACAAACACGAATGCGCCGAGCAGCACGAAGAAGGTCCATATGATGCTCCAATAAGGCGACGCAGTGTCGAACATCATCTCGAGGAGTCTGCTCCAGAACTTAAGTCCCGTTGCTATCGCGAACAGATCGAAAAGCACATAGCTTCCGCCGAACAGGTACACCCATCGCCACCAGAAATTGTGCTTACGTTCCCTAATGAATGTGACGATGCCCAGGATGCACAACGCAGCCATTACTCCCATAATGATGAAGTAAGGTGCGCCTTTATCCTCGAGAAGTCCCATCCAGAATGATGCGTAACCTTCCCTGTCAAAGAGGCCCCATATCCTATGGAGATGGAACAGACCGAAGACTATAAAGAACCAGGGTTCCCATGCGTATATCTTTCTCATAATGAATCGAAGAAGGTCTTGCCCTTCTCGTATGCAATCTTAAGATTCGAATCCCAGTTATCATCACGGCTGGGCTTCTCCCTCGATGTACCGTCGAAGACAACGAACTCTTCCTGCTCACAGCGGTTGAAGAGTCTGTCACCGAACATAACCTTCTTCATACTGTCGAGAAGTCCGAACTCCTCAAGCTTCTCCATGGGGTTACCCGCAGAGCAAAGAACCATACCCTTCTTCATCATCTTCATTGTCTTATTCTCACCGTAAGCAAAGCCGTAAGTCCATACGCGGTCGAACCAGCCGACAAGCTTCGCGGGAGCCTCTGTCCAGAAGACAGGATAGATAAACGCGATCGCATCAGCAGAATTGATCTTCTCATGCTCAGCCAGAACATCCTCTTCTTCGAAAGGTGTATTCAAATAGAATGCATCTCTTAAGTACTGCTGCTCGGTCATATTCGGATCAAAGTTCATCTTATAAAGATCCGAGATTATATACTCGTGACCTGCATCCTCGATGCCCTTAATAAACGCATCGCGGATGTGACTCGTGAACGATTCTTCAGACGGATGACAATAAACGATAAATACTTTCATAATCTGCCTCACTCAGCCCTGAACATTACCTTTGAGATACTTGGTTCAATTTTACTACAGCAATAGGGAGCATCGTCACAATTATTAACATTTAGGGGGCAATTGTTTACTTCTATTTAATTCGTTCCTTATATATGTCCGATAACATATCAGTAAGCTATGAAAAAAGGAGAAAATATCATGAGCGATACAACGAATATGGACATGTTAAGAGAAGAGGTAAACCCCGTATTCCTGACAGCTCAGTCCTGTCTTAAGATCAACGCGAGCCTTGGGGACCAGGATGCCATCCGCCTCATGGAGATCCTTGACTTTGAAGAGCAGCATGCGGAATCGGCAGGAAAGTCGCTTACACCTGAGATGCTGCAGATCATAGGCAAGCTCATGCCGGGCTTTCATTCTCTCGTAGAGGCCCGCTTCAATACAACGAATAAGATGATCGCCGATATGGGCATCAAGCAGGTTGTTGACCTGCCATGCGGTTATACACCGCGTGGTATCAAGCTTGCCAAGAGCGGCGTGAAATACTTCGGATTCGACCTTCCGGCCGTAGCAGATGCCATGGGCCCTGCAGTTAAGGAAGTAATCGGAGAGAACGAGAATATCCGTTATGAAGCTGTTGATGCGACCAATTACGCTTCTCTTCGTAAGGCTCTCTCGAACGCTGACGGCGAGCTCTTCATCACAACTGAAGGAATGCTTATGTATTTCACTCAGTCGGAGATTGAAGAGGTCTTCCGTAATATAAGAAGACTCCTCCTCGAATTCGGCGGCAAGTGGGTTACTGTCGATAACACTCTGAATGATGTACAAGTCGCTGTTCTGAAAGCAGTTGTCGGCAAGAATGCACCACCCGAGATGCTCGCTAATGTCGCTAAGCTTGCTGCAGGCGCCATGTCCAAGACAGCACATGCCGAGAATATCTATTTTGACGAAGATCATTCCAAGGCAGCACAGTTCGTTAAGGATATGGGATTCGATCTCGAGTTCATCTCGATGGGCGATTATCTGCCTGAGGTACTGCACTCTCTCGACGGTCTTCCTGAAGATAACATCAAGGAAGTCCTCGATGCCTATAGGAGTGTTAACTTCTGGGTAATGACAGCAAGACCCGGAGAGAATGAGAATTACTCCCGCGATGACAAGGACTTCAAGATCGACGTTAAGCTTAACGATGATGTACTGAACTTCACATTAAGCGGAAGACTCGATACCATCACGGCTCCGAATCTTCTTGCCATCTACAAGGAGATCACAACGAAGTCAAAGATCGGTTCCATCTCGATCGACATGAAGGATCTTGAATACGTATCATCGGCAGGACTTAGAGTATTGCTCATTATGAGACAGGATATCGAAGACGAGAACAACTTCACTATCGTTAACACATGCGACAGCGTTCAGGAGATCTTCGAGACCACCGGATTCGACGGTATCCTATGTTAATTGCTGATTCTTAAGAATCTGAAAGGTCCCGGTAATTCCGGGACCTTTTCTTTGCAATTCTATATCTTATCCCTCGTATGTAATTACGATTCTTATTCCCGCATCCATCGTCTGCGATACCAATGTGATCGACTCACCTGCAGACAGCTCAACCTCCTCCAGAGGATCGGCATTAAGATTGATCGTACCGTTCTCATTTTCTTCGACCAGACATCCGCCGAGATCAAGAACTATTCTCTCTTCGCTTACTGACTCAACTGCAACTGTACACTGCATGTTGTCGTACAATTCATCTCCGGCTTTAAGAGGAGTAAACAGAAGCGGTTCTGAATCAAACGATGCTGTCTCTGCCCATCTGGTCTCCTGAATAGTAAGAGTCGTATCAACGGGACCCTCTTCCTTCTTACAACCCATAAACATAAACGCGACCGCTGCGGCCATTATCAACAATAAAATCCTCGACTTCATAACAAGTACCTCCTGACCTTAAGACGGCAAACTGCTTCAGGTGGTCACAATTTATAAAATAGGGTACATTAGATACAGCACTTAAGAACGGAGAACCTTATATGAGCAATTATGAGATCAAGATGATTAAAGGCGGCACCGATAACTGCTATCTCGTAGTTAACGGCAAGGACGCGATACTGTTCGACACGAGCAGCGGTCCCGCACGCGATAAGGTTCTCGAAGAGTGCAGTAAGTATAATCTCAAACTTGTAGTGCTGTCGCATACGCATTTCGATCACGCTGAGAATGCAGCAGCTGTGTGCGAGCGTTTCGACGTGCCTGTCGCTTACCACGAAGCTGACGATGAGCTTTTCGAGAACTACGATGCACAGACACTTAAGTCCTACGGCCTCGTCGGTTTTGTTGTGCTTCAGATGTCGCTTAAGGTGCTGCGTGAGACGAAGGTAGAAAGACCCTCGAAGAGCTTCTTCATCAAGGAAGGCGACACATTCGCAGACTACGGTTTCCCCGACGTTAAGGTAATTGAACTTCCCGGCCACACGAAGGGCTCGATTGGACTTCTTGTGCCCGATTCCATCCTGCTTGCAGGCGACGCGGAAGACAACTGGATCAGACCTGCGAAGGGCCACCTGTTCTACGATAAGGAAGCAATGCTTAAGTCATGCGAGCGCATCAAGTCGCTCGGCATCAAGGCGACCTACTACGGTCACGGCAAGCCTACGATAGTTTCTTGATCAGCGTTCATATCCGCACGATGATCTGCCGGGTGCTTCCTCACCCGAGACATAATGCGCATTGAACTCCATGTTGATGTCTCTGATCTCGCGCTTGCCGTCGATATAATCCTGATACATCTCGGCAAGACCGGACATGCATCCGTCGCACATCCCGCTTATATTTCCGATAGATTCGGCGACTATCTTCTCGCGCTCTTCTTTAGTCGTGTCTTTGATAAGAATACTCATTTCTTCTGCTCCGCTTCCCAGATAAGTTCTTCGAGAGTCTGGTACAGTCTGTCAGGCTCGACAGGCTTCGACATATGCGCATTCATACCGGCCTGCAGCGACCTCTGAACGTCCTCGTCGAAGGCGTTGGCAGTCAGCGCGATAATCGGTATTGTCGCCGCATCGGGTCTGTCGAGAGCACGTATAGCCTCTGTCGCTTCGAGACCGTCCATCTCAGGCATACGCACATCCATCAGGATGGCATCGTAATAATTCTCTTCACTGTTCTTGAACATCTCGAGTGCGATCTTACCATTCTCGGCATGATCGATCTCCGCGCCTCTGACCATAATTATCTGCTTCATGATCTCAGCGTTGATAACAACATCTTCAGCCATGAGAATGCGTCTTCCCTTCAGGTCTGCGCGGCTCTTCTCCTTATACAGGCTCATGTTATTCTTACGCGCGATACGCTCGAACTCATCGATTACATTCGATGCGAACAGGGGCTTCGCGAGGAAGCTGTCGACTCCGGCGTGGATCGCGTCGTCCATGATCTCATCCCAGTTAAATGAAGTGAGGATGATAACCGTCGTCTCCTTGTCGTAGAGTTCGCGGATCTGCTTCGCTACATCGATGCCGTCCATCTCAGGCATCTTCCAGTCGAGAAGAACGAGATTATATGGCTCATGCTTAGCGTGATTAACCTCGAGCATGTTGAGTGCTTCCTTGCCGCTGTAGCATGTGTCAGCCTTAATGCCCGCCTCGTCGAGAACTACTCTCGCATGCTCTGCCGCGATCTCTTCATCATCGACGATAAGGATCTTCATATCATTCGGGTCAACGGCGCTTACCGAAGCGTTCTGGTGATCGCTGTTAGTAAGAGTAACTACTACCGTGAACTCCGTGCCCTCACCCTTCTTCGACTCGACTGAGATCGTACCGTTCATGAGCTCGACGAGGTTCTTCGTAATCGCGAGACCGAGACCGGTACTTCCGTACTTATTACTGCGGCTGCTGTCCTCCTGCGTGAACGGGTCGAACAGCCTCGGCATATACTCCTCATCAATACCGATACCCGTGTCCTTTACACTCAGCTTGATCGTGGAGTGGTCACCATACACTGCCGTTCTCTCCACAGCGAAAAGTATACTTCCCGGCGCCTCCGTAAACTTGATGGCATTCGAGAGTATGTTGATAAGGATCTGCTTGAGCTTCATGTCATCGCCGATATAGTAGTCACTGATTCCGCCTACAACACGGCACTCATACTTAAGTCCCTTCTCCTCGCACTGTGCCATAACCATGGTGTTGATCTGCTCGAGGAGATTGCTGAATGAGAACTCCTCTTTACGGATAAGATAACGACCCGATTCGATACGGCTCATGTCGAGGATATCGTTGATAAGTCCGAGCAGGTGGTGCGCACTGTCGCCGATCTTCTCGAGGTACTCGCGTGTCTCAGCAGAAAGCGTCTCGTCACGAAGTGCGAGGCTGTTAAGACCGATTACCGCATTCATAGGTGTACGGATCTCATGGCTCATGCTCGACAGGAATGAAGTCTTGGCTTTATTCGCTTCCTCGGCTACTTCAAGAGCTTCAACGAGGGCCTGATTCTTGGATAGAGTCTCACGCATCTCTTCATCGATTACGGTAAGGCCGAGACCGACTGTGTGAACTATATTATCGTCACGCTCACCGGGGTGACGCTCACCCGCCATACGGATCATCTCGTAGTATTCCTTACCGCCTCTTACCGCGAGGTAACGGTAAACGATGATCGCGTTATCGGCTAATGCCTCACGTACATTATCAGGGTCGATAAACTTAAGGAATCCTTCGCGGTAGCTTTCCGCTACTGCATTATTCGCATACCATGTAAAGCGCTCGAGATAAGGGAAATGTACGCCCTCTTCAGTCTGCTCGTGATCGTTCGGATCACCTCTGTAGCAGACGGCATCATCTTTATCGAGATCGATGTGATATACACTTCTGTAGTCCGACGCGAGAGCCGTGATCATCTTATCCATCTGCTCTCTTTGATACTGCTGCTTAACCAGCTCCTTGTTGGCTTCCTCGAGTTCCTTACGGGCTTCTTCCTTGGTCTGGATCTCACGCTTAGTGCGTCTTGTGTCGCGGACAAGTAATGCGATGATTATTCCCGCTATGATCACGAGAACTGTTCCGAACAACGCCATGTTATTACGGATGATGTCTACAACAGAATATGAATACAGCTGGTTGGTATAACGGAACGCGAGGTTCTGCGCATAATCCTGACCCAGCAGGCTTACACCGCGGTTAAGGAGTCTGAGAAGTCCCGGATTACCTATCTGCACACCGAAGCTTCTGTCGTCTTCATATGATGTCTGGAGCAGTGACAATCCGTTATACCGGCTGTTACGTAAGATGTCGTTAGCACGCAGACCGTTAAGGGTCGTGCATCCTACCTCGCCTCTTCTGACGGCATCAAGACAATCGTCGATCGACTGGTAGAAAACGATCTCGGCATCAGGATAGTGCGTCAGCACGAAGTAGTACTGCATCCTGTTGTTCTCGTTTACTGCGAAGCTGGAAGTGGTCAGATCCGTGAAGTTACCTGTATACACAAGTTCTGTCGAAGCCGAGATAACCGATGCCGACTGGAAGAATCCGTTCTCCTCCGAGTAGTACAGTCCTCCGCCTACAGGGAAAGCGGTATCGATCGTTCCGCTCTCGAGATCATCGATCATGGCATCATAGCTGTCGTAACCCACATAAGTTACCGCCATATCCGTGAGTCCGAGCTCCTCGAGCATACGCGGAAGAAGGTCTCTGATAAGGCCTGTTACTGCACCCGCTTCATCCGTATCACTGTACGGCAGGTAGTTGTTAAGGTAGCCCACCGTAAGCTCATTGTGGTTCGCGAGCCAGTCGCGCTCTGCCTCCGACAGGGAACGGCTCGAAATGCTTACGGGGTAGTACCTGTTACGGAGCGTGTTGATATAGTTAGGCTCGTTGACCGCGAGCTCCGCCTGCGCTGCATTTAGCTGTGCCAGCAGATCAGGTCTCGTTATGCTTACGCACAGAAAATAATCCGACGTGCCGAAAGGACACAGTACCTCAGCATGATCTCTGCCGTAAGCTCCGTCACCTTCGGCTGCGAGGATGTCGATGTCATGGCTGTCGAAGGCCTCGAACAGAGGCTCGTAATCGCGGAATGTAACCACCTCAGCCTGTACGGAATGCTGGTCGAGATAATTCTGGAGAACATCGACCATGGCGCTGTCCAGAACGCCGATCCTTCTGCCGTTCAGCGAAGAAGGATCGATGGTGATGTCTATGTCGTCATCATGCTTAACGAGACTGTATGTCTCATTACCCATCGGGGAATCAGGATAGCCGATGATGTCTGCACGCTCTTCTCTGTAAGCGAGGCCTGCGAGGAAATCGATGTCGCCGTCCAGGAGCATCTGGTACAGATCGCCGAATTCGCCGTAGACATATTCATACTGCCAGCCTGTGTACTCGGAAAGCTTCTGATAATACTCATAGGCATAACCGGTCTTAACCTGACCGTCAGAAGCGCCCTCCTGGAATACTTCCTGCTCGTAGTAACCGACACGGACAATATCACTCTCCGAAGATTTTACGGCCATAGGAAAAAGCATCATAACGAGCATCATGATGCTTATCATTATCACTGTGAGTTTACATCCGCTTCTTCTGAAGTAGTTAGTCATATTGTTCCCCTGACTCGAATATACTATAGCAACACCATTAATACTCGACCTATCCTAAATTGTAAATTATAATTAATAATATTTCTATCTGGCGGGGGCAATTGATATGAGTATTAAAAAAACTGCATGCATATTACTCAGCGCAGTTATATTCGCGGGAAGTATTCCCGGAACTGTTTTTGCTGACGAACCTGAGGTTATAACAGGTACGTATACATTTACATCCGATGAGGGTTCCAATATCCAATTAACTGATGAGTTTACTTTCAGAGAAGACTGCTTCATGCAGTCCTCGTTTATCGGATGCTCTCATCTTGCAGCTCTCTCGGCTCAGGCAGCCATGGCTTCCTCAAGCCGCTACGGTGATGCTCAGGATCCGTATAACAGAGATCCGTCCGGAAATGCAGTTAACATCCTCAATATGCTGGATGCCATGGGCTTCTCTAATGTAGAAGCGAATACATGGTACTCAGTTGAGAAGGAAGAGGACTCCTGCGGTGTAGCCATGGGCATGAGAACCATCACCGTAGACGGAACTTCCTATACACTGCTTGCCATCATCCCGAGAAGCATTAACTACAAGCGTGAGTGGGCAGGCGATGTAAACGTCGGCACAGGCTACATTCATCAGGGATTCCTGGAAGCAAGAGACGAGTGTCTCCGCTTCGCCAGACAGTATATTCAGAATCACGGCATTACCGGTGACCTTAAAGTGTGGATCGCAGGTCACAGCCGCGGAGGCGCGATCTCCAACCTTATCGGCGGCTTCCTCGCAGGCGGCGGAATGGATTATTTCGGCCCGGATGTAAGCCTTACTCCCGAGAACATCTACTGCTATACTTTCGCGACGCCCCGCACGGTCAGGGACGGACTTACGAATGACGTAGCATTAAGCGTAGGCGGTGCAAGAGGCGGCGTATATGCTTCCGACACACCCGGTGACCCGTACGTATACACAGGGGACGGCTCGGTCGACCTCACAAGTTCCGATTACATGTGTATCAGAAACTATCCTTGCCCGTGGGACTCAATTACATATCTGCCGCTCAGCAACTGGGGATTCACATACTACGGAAACGTATACAGCTTCGACAACGTAAGCGAAGACCAGATGCTGACAGAGCTTCAGTCGCTCAGTTCGTTCGTCTACAACGGATATATCAACGGCAATTCACCGTATGCATTCCATGAGAAGACATTCGATCTGGCAAGTATGTCTCTGGTTGATATCGGAGACGGCGGCAGAGATGCAGCGGTCGCATTCCTTAGTGCGAGAACATCAGCCATCACGGCACTGGCAGCAGATAATTCAGCATTCGTTAATTCAGGCTATCAGGAAGCTCTGCAGGACGTCGCCGGTATATACGGAATGATGGGGCCTCTTCTGAGCGAGGAACAGGACCTGACATCACAGCTTATCCAGCCTATCGTTCTGTGTTATCTGGCTTATGCTTCTGAGCAGCTGATCGCTGAAGGAAGAGCTGCAGATGAAGGGGAAGCTATCGGTATCGCTTTAACAGAGATTCTGGAGATCTTCCTTAGTAAGGAGATCGATCCTTCTGCTTATACAGTCGATCAGTTCATAGTGGACCTCGCTACATTCGTTAAGAATAACCAGGATTCAGCTCTGGTTCAGAAGATCATCGATCTAGTATCCACATCTGTACCTACGCAGTACATCGGAATAATCCAGGCGTATCTCGGCATCTTCTATCCCGGTTACGATTCATCTGTCCCCTTGGGCGATGTGGTATTGGCCTATCTGATCGCATTGGTGGATGGCGCCGCTCCCGGCTCAGATGCATATGAAGATGAATACACGGACTATAAGACCGGAGAAGCTGTAAGATGCAACAGCCTGTATGCATTGGTCAGCCTGATGCCGTTGCTTATCGGTTCCAAGGCACAGGCCATCGTTGATGCTATCGGCTATGACGATTCTCATCGTCCTAACGGAAGCGGATCTTTCTCCGGATTCGCATATGAGATCATTAAGGTTCTCGCCGGCGACAATTATACGAATATTCAGGACACTGCGGATTCTAAGCTAAGAACTGCGCTGGAGAGATTAACCAACGACATGATCACAAAGATCGAGGTAAACAACATCTACCCTCAGCCTTATATCGATGCATGCCGCAATTACTCATCAGATCTGCTCACGAGAGTCAGCGATGTAAGAACAATCTTAATGACGATGCTTCTTAATAATGGAGGAAGCTTCGATACTTCGAACGGATTCAGAAACCTCTGCACCTTCGCAGGAAACGCAGGAATGCTTCCGGTATCCCACTACAATGAAGTCTATATCGCTTATGCCAAGGCTGCAGCAAGACAGGAAGGACCTCACTATATCTCCCCTGTCGAAGAACCGGTAATTATCTACAACATGATCGCCGGTGCCGACGCCGCATGGACAGGCAGCGGAACTCTCTCATTCACGGCAGAAAGAAACATCGAGCCTGAGACTACCTTCGATCACTTCACGTCAGTGGTAGTTGATGAGACTCTGGTTGATCCTTCCATGTACACGATCGCCAACGGAAGCATCATCGTTACACTAAGCGAAGAGTTCCTGATGACACTTGCTGACGGAAGACATCTAATCAGGATCGAGTTTAACGACCCGGGATGCGCAGAAGCATATTTCTTTACAGGAAACATCTCACCTGCTGCACCTG
>Ga0310786_10005681_pt1 | contig 16832 bp, 13 predicted proteins | sample AusTroGonzalo_MG_FD_203881 | JGI IMG/M metagenome (GOLD analysis project Ga0310786, IMG submission 203881) | Bovine rumen microbial communities from tropical cattle in Woodstock, Queensland, Australia - Gonzalo_03 (v2) (version 2) | ecosystem: Host-associated > Mammals > Digestive system >... | reverse complement strand
CTACCTTAACACCTTAGCGCGATGAGCCAAGACACCTTCTTATCCAAGCTGGCGAAGCACCTCCAAAGCCAATACGACCTCAGCAGGCAGGAGCTAACCCTCGTCTTCCCCAACAAGAGGGCGGCGTTTTACCTGCGCGACGAACTGAAGAAAAACAGCCAGCAGACCATCTGGATGCCGCAGATGCTCTCCATCCAGGAGGCATTCACGCAATGGAGCGGCATCGCGCTGGCCGACAGCCTCGACGTACTCTTTGAACTCATTGACATCGACGCAGAGCAACATGTGGAGCAAAACAGCGACCTCAACGTCTTCGGCAGCCAAGCCACGCAGATGGCCAAGGACTTCGACGACATCGACCAATACAACATTGACGCCAAGTTTGTGTTCAACTATGTCTTGGACAACAAAAAGCTGGAAATCTGGAATTTCGACGAAGAGAAAAGCAAGGAAAAAGAGAAGAAATACCTGCATTTTTTCCAGTCGCTATACGACTACTACCTGCGACTCCGCGACAGGCTCAGCAAGCAAGGCAAGGGCTATTACGGCATGATTACCAGACACTTGTCTGAATTGCCTAAGGCCGAGTTGTTGGAACGCGTCGGCGATAGAAAGATCGTCTTTGCCGGCTTCAACGCTCTGACCACCACCGAGGAGCGCATCATCGACGCCCTCGTGAAAAACGGCAAGGCCGACATCCTTTTCGACTACGACGCCTACTACCTCGACGACCCCAACAACGAGGCGGGGTTCTTCGGTCGCCGCTACCAAGCCAAGCATCCCCAATGGCTGAAAGACGGCATTTCCGACCGACTACAGACCGAGAAGAAAAGCATCCATATCATCAGCGCCAGCGGCAACGCCTTACAAGCCAAGGCCCTGCAAGCCAAGCTTCAAGAGACAAACGAGGAGCGGCAAGCCGTCATCCTCCCCGACCAGAACCTGCTGATCCCCGTGCTCAACGGCATCCCCAAGACCTACTCCAGCTTCAACGTCTCCATGGGCTATCCCTTGGCGAAGACGCCTGTCAACCAACTGGTCAAAGAGTACTTTGCCTTGTGTCGGCGCAAACGCATCTCAAGGAAAATCACAGAGAACGAGACGGAACGCCTTGCCGAAGGTTGGTACATCTGGTCCGTCCTGCACCTCATGGACCTCGAAATCGTGAAGATCATCTTCCCGAGAAACGAGCAGGAAGCGTTCAGCCGTTGGAAATACGATGCCGTGCAAAACGGGAAGTTCATTTTCGAGAACAACGACATCGAAAATTTAAAGCAAACGCCTAACATCCAGGCATTTCTGAAGATCCTCCTTCCCCATGCTGACGGCAGGTCGCCCCAGGCCATCCTTGATGACATCAACCAGGTGCTGGCTTTCATCGCTCAGATGATTCAAGCCAAAGGCGAGGCCAACGAAAACAACTTCTTACTCAACCAAGTAAGTGAAATCGGGAAAATTATCAGCCGTCTGCAGAATATCGTAGAACGTAACACAAAATACATCAGCGACTTACAGAGTGTGGATACACTTTATCGTGCGTTGGCGTCGGGCGCAAGCCTGAGGCTCAACAGCAGCGCCATGGAGGGTTTGCAGATCATAGGCTTGCTTGAGACCCGCTGCCTCGACTTCGAGCGTTTGCACCTGCTCAGCGCCAACGAAGGCATCCTGCCACCCGACAAGTCCATGGGCAGTTTCATCCCCCAGTTCATCCGTCGTGCTAGCGGCCTTCCCGGCTATGCCGAGAGTCAGGCGGTGCTGGCCTACCATTTCTATCATCTTTTACAGAGCGGCGAGGAGATTTACCTGTACTATAACGACCTCGGCGAGACCTTTGGCGGCGAGGCCAGCCGTTTCATCTTGCAAATCAAGCACGAGCTGGCCCAAAACGCCAATATCACCATCACCGAAGAAGCCTTTAGCAGCGCCGCCGAGCCTTCCTTGGAAGTCAAAGCCTTGTGCGCCCAGAAGTCAGAAGAGACCTTGGCACGACTGCATTACCTCACCCAAGAAAAAGGTCTCTCGCCTTCTGCCTTGTCAACCTACCTCAACTGCCCGCTGAAATACTTTTTGCGCTACATCGCTGACATCAAGGACAACAGCGTTGAGGAAGACACGGGCAGCAACGTCATCGGCACCATCATCCATGACACGCTGGAGTTCCTGTTTGCCGACTATCTCCCCGTTGACGGCAAGCTGCAAGTCATCGACAAAAAACTGTTTGACGAGAAGATCAAGCCGCTTTGGGAGCAGAAGTTGGCCCAGTCCATCGCCAAGAACACGCCCAACGGCTTCCCCGATGTTGGTTTCAACTACCTGAACCATGTCACCATCGAACAGCAGTTGAAGAACTACCTTAGATATACTTCCGAGCAGGTGAAAGACAGCACCTTAACGATTCTAAAGACAGAAGAAGACTTAAGGTCGAACCTTCACACAGATAATGGCGATTTCGTCTTCGGTGGCCGTGCCGACCGCATCGACCAGTTTGATGGCCTCACCAGAGTGATTGACTACAAAACCGGCCATGTGGATAACTCCGACCTACGAGTGCCAGTACGTCACCTCAGCGAGAGTGCGCTGGAATACCTAAGACAAATTCCCGACAAGGCCTTGCAACTGCTCCTTTACAAATACATGTATCTCAAAGGGAATGACAAGCTTTCTCCCGACCAAGTGGCAGGTGCCATCCACGGACTGAAATACGCGAACAATATCGAATTTGGCTTGTATCGTGCCAACATCAAGAAAGACGACGCCGATGCCGACTCCAACTTCCTCGGTGACGACACGTTCATCAAAGATATGGAGGCCTTGCTTGCCGCCGTGGTGGCAGAGATGCTCGACCCCGAAATCGCATTCGTGCAGGCCGAGGACGACAAGAAATGCGGGTATTGTGAGTTTTGCCTGATTTGTAAGAGGTAATCGTCAATGCAAGACAATCTCAGCGACCATCTCCTTCCCCACCAAGTCATTCAAGTTCTTCATCAACAAGGACTTGGAATAGCCTAATTCGCTGCGTAAGGCATCGCTGTCGACGCGGACATACAGGACTCCGCTCTTGATGAAAGTGTCGATGGTGTGCGAGGCGATGAACGGCCCGACCACCTTAGGCCAGGCGTTGATGACCTTGACTTCGTCAAGATAATCCGCACCTCTGTGGATTTCGTAAAACTCCTTGATAAGGTCACCGAGCGGCTTCACATCATAGTAAATCATCGTCCGCCTCCTATCTCTTTGACTTCGCCTTTCACCACCTCAAAGATTTTGTGGTCGATGTTGGTGTTTTCAAACAACTTCTCCACCCTGCCTTGTTGTGTGTCGGTGATGAACACCTGCCCGAAATGGTCGTCGCCGACCAAACGGACGAGTTTCATCACGCGCTGGTCGTCGAGCTTGTCGAAGATGTCGTCAAGCAATAATATGGGCTTGTAGCCGATTTTTTGGTAGTTGAACTCGAACTGCGCCAGACGAATCGACACCACAAAGGATTTCTGCTGTCCCTGCGAGCCGAACTTCTTCAGCAGATGGCCGTCCAACTCGAACTCCAGGTCGTCCTTATGAATGCCGACGTTGGTGTAACCCGAGTAACGGTCCTGCTGCAGGCTCTCATCCAGCAGTTCGTTCAAAGGCTTCTCATCGAGCCGCGACTGGTAGACGACATTCACCTTTTCCGTACCGCCCGAGACGATTTCGTAATAATGCTGGAAAATAGGCAGGAACTCCTCCAAAAACAGGCGACGCTTGGCATGGATGTCATCGGCATGTTGTGCCAACTGGTCTTCCCAAAGGCGAAGCAAGTCTCGGTCGAAGGTGCGGCTTTCGGCGAACTGCTTCAACTGCATGTTACGTTGCAGCAAAGCGCGGTTGTATTTCAGCAAGGCGTTGAGATACAAAGGGTCGAACTGCGAAATCACGCCGTCGATGAACTTGCGGCGCAGGTCGCTGCCCTCGTTGATGAGGTCGCGGTCGTATGGTGAGATCATCACCAAGGGGAACTTCCCTATGTGGTCGCTGAGGCGGTCGTATTCCTTTTTGTTGAAGCGGAACGACTTCTTCTGGTCGCGTTTCTGCACACACGACACCAGCTCGTCGTCCTTGCCATCGTGCGAGTACACGCCATGCACGGCGAAGAAATCCTGCTCGTGGCGTATGTTCTGCTTGTCGGTAGCACCGAAGAAGCTCTTGCAAAAAGAAAGGTAATAGATGGAATCGAGGATGTTGGTCTTCCCCGCCCCGTTGAGGCCCACGAAACAATTGACGTTCTCCGAAAGCAGCAGGTCAGCCGATTCGCAGTTCTTGAAGTTCGTCAGTTTGAGTTCGTGGAGATACATACATCATTTAAACTTGCTCAGATCCAACCGCAATGTCAAGAAGTTGGGTGATCCCACGATGTTGTCTCTCGAGCGAGCATAGTCGATCTCGAAGCCCTTGATTCTCACGCCACAGCCCACCGAGAAGCCTACCAAGCTACGCTTTTCGGGCACACGCATGTTGTGATAGGTCTCGTAGTTATAGGCCGCCCTCAAGAAGAAGTTTTTGCCTATGGCCAACTCGCCTCCGACCACCAGATGGCAGCCCAGGTTAGTGAAGAACTTGGCAGCCTTCGAAGGCTCGTTGTACTCGCCCGTGATGGGATCATAGTAGCCCGCCAAATCCAAGGGGTCGTCGTAGATTTTATTCCAATGTTGGATATCCTTATAGCCCATGATGATGGTCAAGGGCAGGTGGTCGAGTTTCTTGGAAGCCATGAAATCCAAAGAGAACGGCAGCCACTTGTTTTCCACGTTCATGTCGACGCTGAACAGCTGTCTGCCGATGTTACGTGCGGCCAGCGTCAAGGCCCAGTTAGAATACGACCAATAGGTGCAGGCCACATCCACGCCCAAAGCGCCGGCACGACCCGTTTCATACTGGACGCCAGCATATTTCAGGTTTGCGCCGATGCTCCATCTGTCGGTCAGTTCACGGCCCCAACCAAGGGTGATGGCATAATCCGACACATTGAACGTGCTTCCATCAGTGCTACCGTCAGCTTCGGCATACTGGAAGTTGCCATAGTTGTAGTACTGCACCGATGCCGCGAAGCTACCCACCTTGTCGAAGGTATGGCTGTATTGCACCGTGCCGAAGTGTGTGCCTACGTTAAAGTCGCCGACATACGACACCACTATCTCGTTGTTCATCTCGGGCGAAATGGACGAGGGGTTGAACACGACCGTTTGCAAGTCGCCGTCATGCATGGGCAAAGGCAGTCCGCCCAGCGCCACCACACGAGCCGAGTTGGCATCGGTCAAGGCACGATACAATCCGTTGCTCACCTGCGCATTGGCTTGTAAAGCAATGATTGACAGCACCAAAACCCATATAATGTATTTCGTTCGCTTCATATTTACACGTTTTCAAAATAACGGCACCTATTTCATTTTATTGTCCTGCGTTCTCATTTGTCGACCAGTCCCAAGCCCGTCTTCACCAACTTGCCTTCCTCTTTCAAAATCGAGGAAAGACGGTCCAGCATGCCATTGACGAAACGACGGCTCTCGGGGGTGCTATAGAACTTCGATATCTCGATGTATTCGTTAATGGTGACCTTCACGGGGATGGAATGGAACTCACAGAACTCCGTCAATGCCATGAAAATCAAGATCTTGTCCATCAGAGCCAGACGGTCGTAATCCCAGTTGGAGATGTTGGCTTTCACCAGTTCCATGTATTCGTCGGCATGAAGGATGGTTTTTTCAAAAAGCTTCACGACGAACTCCTTGTCCTCTTCTTCAGACTTAAAGACCGGCGGCAACATGCTGAACTCGTCGAAACTGGCAGGCATCTCGCTAATGAACTTCCACAGCAGATAGACGCCCAACTGGTAGTCACTGGTGAACGAAAGATCGCGGTCGGAATAGTAGTCGTAGAGCAAGCCGTCCTCGGGCATGTAGGTCTCGGTCACCGTGGCCAGGAACTGCTTGTCATCGCTGAAGCTATCCTTGCCGTTGGTCATATATTCTTGGTACTCAGGCGTCTCTGTCAGCTTCACAAACATCTTACGGATGAAGTCCTCGCGAGAGTCAACCCAGCTGATTTTATATTGGTCAACGAGTTGCGCCAAGTGTTTGTTGTCGTCCAAAGCCTTGAGAATCCTGTTGTTGACGAACTTCAAGTTGGGGTTCAGGTCCTCCTCAGTGGGGAAATGCTTCTGCTTGTTTTCCTCGATACGGCGTTCGGCGAACAGTCTGATTTCGACCCAAAAAGAAAGCTGGTAGACAAAGAGTTTATAAAGGTCGTCGACTCCAGCGAGCAGCTGCTTTTCGGCTTGGGGCAGGTTTGTACTCTCTGACTGATGGTAGGCGTAGATGGATTGTAGCGCCTTGACTCTCAAAAATCTTCTATTCAACATTGGTTGGAAGTGTTTATCATCAAAACAAAGTGCAAAGATAAGAAAATAATTTGTTTGTATTCAAGAAAAAAAGCCTATCTTTGCGTTTACTTTTATCAGTTAAAAACTAACTCAAAAATAAACCACTATGAAGAAAAAATTCATCTGCCCCATCTGCGGGTACGTACACGAAGGAGAGGAAGCCCCCGAGCGCTGCCCTCAATGCAAGCAAATCGTTGAATGGAAAGTCGTTGACGAGAGCGCTGCCCTGAACTTTGTCACCGAGCACGTCCTTGGCATCGCCAAAGGCACCGGCGAGGACATGATCAAGGATTTGAACGCCCACTACATGGCTGAGGCCACCGAGGTTGGCATGTATCTGGCCATGAGCCGCCAAGCCGACCGCGAGGGCTATCCCGAAATTGCTGAAGCCTTCAAGCGCTATGCCTTTGAAGAGGCCGAGCACTGCGCCAAATTCGCCGAACTGCTGGGCGACGTGGTGTGGGACACCAAGACCAACGTCTACAAGCGCATGATCGCCGAATGTGGCGCCTGCGAGGACAAGATGCGCATCGCCCGCGTGGCTAAGGAACGCAACCTCGACGCCATCCACGACACCGTCCACGAGATGGCCAAAGACGAAGCCCGACACGGCAAAGGCTTTGAGGGTTTGTACAAACGCTACTTTGAAAAATAAACAAGTGAGGAGTTAGTAGTGTGGAGTAATTTGAATTACTCAAAACTACACACTCCTAACTCCTAACTGAACTGAACAACTGAATAACTGAACAACTAAACAACTGAATAAAATGATTAGCAAGAAATTAGCCAAAGCCATCAACGACCAGATCAACGCTGAGATGTGGTCGGCTTATCTCTATCTGAGCATGTCTCAGGACATCTACGCCAAAGGCTTCAAAGGCATCGCCCATTGGTACAAGGTGCAGTTCCTCGAGGAACAAGCCCACGCCGCCATCATGATCAACTACATGCACTCGCAAGATGCCAAAGTCATCCTGGCCCCCATCGCCAAGGTGCAGACCGAATGGAAGAGCGTGCTGGCCACCTTTGAGGACACCCTTGCCCACGAGAAGAAGGTCACAGCCATGATCAACAACCTGTGCGACATCGCCGACGAAGACAAAGACCGCGCCGCCGCCAACTTCCTCGCCTGGTTCATCGACGAACAGGTGGAAGAGGAAGAGAACGCCCGCGAGCTTGTTAACCACTGCAAGATGATCGGCGACCACATCGGTGGCATGATTATGCTCGACAAGGAGCTCGGCGCCCGCGAGTACCACACGCCCAGCCCGCTGAAGGGTGAATGAACGTAATTGTAGAGACGTAGCGCGCTACGTCTCTACCAACCTAAACGAAAAACTCCGCTACTATTCGAGCAGCGGAGTTTTTTTCTATCGTTTATTTGGAATCACAGTTCCCCCGTCTGTTTCTTCGCCCAATATTCCTTGAAGACCTCGTAGTTCTCTTCGAGCAGTCTCGGCGTTTCGAGGCCATAGGGGCATTTCTCGTGGCAGGCATTGCAGTGCTGGCAGCCTTCGATTTTCTTCATCTTCTCGACCCATTCCTCGGTGAGGTAGACGCTGTAAGGCGCACGTTTCAGGAAGAGGCTCATACGGGCGCAGTCGTTGATTTGGATGCCTGCCGGACACGGCATGCAGTAGCCGCAGCCACGGCAGAACTCGCCCGACAACTCGGCGCGTTCCTTCTCAATCTTGCGCCATGATGCCGACGATAGCTCGGGCTCTCGCTCCTGATACGAGAGGAACTCGTCCAGCTCGCTCTCGCGCTGTATGCCCCAAATGGGCAGGGCATGGTCGAACTGGTTGAGGAAGGCATAGGCCAAGGCCGAGTCGTTGATAAGTCCGCCCGCCATGGCTTTCATGCAGATGAAGCCCATGTTGTGCTTATAGCAAGCCTCCACAATCTTCTGGTCGTCTTCCGAGGAGAGGTACGAGAACGGATATTGCAACGTGTCGTAGCAGTCGCGCTCTATGGCTTCCATGGCCACGTTTTGACGGTGGTTGCTGATGCCGATGAAGCGCACCTTGCCTTGACGCTTGGCTACCTTCATGGCATCGTAAAGGCCTTCCTTGTCGCCGGGACGCGGACAATAGGCCGGGTTGTGGAACTGGTACAAATCGAGATAGTCGGTCTTGAGGTTTTTCAGCGTGGTGTGCAAGTCCTTCCAGAAGTCCTCCAAGGTGGTGGCAGCCGTCTTGGAGGCGATGAGCACCTTGTGGCGACGGTCGGCGAAGGCAGCGCCGATTTTCTCCTCGCTGTCGGTGTAGAACCGCGCCGTGTCGTAGAAGTTGATGCCGTTGTCGTAGGCCTTGTGGAGCAGATACACGGCCTCTTTCTCGCTGATTCGCTGGATGGGCAAAGCGCCGAAGCCATTCTTGTTCACCTTCAAGTTGGTCTTGCCTAAAGTGATGATTTTCATAACTTCCTGATTTTTGCACAAAATTATGAAAAGAATTGACACACACCAACTTTTCGTTCCAAAAAAGTGGGCAGGACTCCGAAAAACCGTATTTTTGCAAAAATTTCCAACGATGAAAATCCTCATCCTCAACGGTCCGAACCTCAACCTTTTAGGCAAGCGTGAGCCTGAAATATACGGTCACCTCTCCTTTGAAGAATACCTGGTGCAGCTACGCGAGCGTTTCCCCCAACATGAGATCTCCTATTTCCAGACCAACCACGAAGGCGTGATGATCGACAAGCTCCAAGAGGCTGACAGCCAATACGACGCCGTGGTGATGAATCCCGGAGGCTACGCCCACACCTCTATCGCCCTCGCTGACTGCATCCGCGCCATCACCATCCCGGTCATAGAGGTGCATATCACCGACATCACCCAGCGGGAGCCCTATCGCAGGCATTCCTACTCGGCCGAGGCCTGCCTGAAATGGGTTTATGGATTAGGGCTAAAGGGGTACGCAAAGGCGATAGAGGCGTTTAAGTGAAATCTTCGGATCTCAGCTCGCTGTATTTCTTTTTCCCGCGAATCACGCTGTCGAAAACGATGTTGCGCTTATAGATGCAACTCACCGATTGATGCGTGTTCTCCTTGCGCTTCGCCTTCAGCGACTTCAGGCGATTATAGAAATCCCAGTGCGCCTTGAAGACCATTTGGAAGTCCTTGGGGCAGCCCTCGAAGAGGAACTTGAACGCCGCCACCCAGTCCAAGAGGATGCGGTAGAGGATGGTGCGGTGCACACGCTGCTTGGGCAGGTTTTTCACTAACAGCGACAAGTTATTGCGGAAGTTCAGGTAGGTCTTGCGAGGCGAGTTCTTCGGCAAGGTGCCGCCGCCGATATGATACACCTTTGACTGCGGGCAGCAACACACCTTGTAGCCAGCGTTCTTCAGCCGCCAGCAAAGGTCGATCTCCTCCATGTGGGCAAAGAAACTGTCGTCCAAGCCCCCGATTTGGTGGTAGAGGTCGGCGCGGACGAACATGCAGGCACCCGTGGCCCAAAACACCTCAATCGGCTCGTCGTACTGGTGCTCATCGGTCTCCAGGTTTTGGAACACACGCCCGCGACAGAAGGGATAGCCGTACTTGTCGATGAAGCCGCCGCTGGCACCAGCATATTCAAACTTCTCCTTGTCATAGTACGACAAGATCTTGGGCTGGCAGGCGGCAATCTGCGGGTCGGCATCCATCATCTCGACGACAGGCTCAATCCAATTCGCCGTCACCTCGATGTCGGAGTTAAGCAGCACATAATAATCTGCCTCCACCTGCCGCAACGCCACATTGTAGCCCGTGGCGAAACCGCCGTTGCTGCCGTTCTCGATCAGACGGATACACGGGAAATGCTCACGCATGAAGACCACCGAGTCATCAGTGGAGGCATTGTCGGCCACCACGACTTCGGTATAGACCGGGTCGCAGTTGGCGATGACGTTGGGAAGAAACTCCTCAAGGAATTTCCGGCCGTTGTAGTTCAATATAACTACTGCCACTTTCATGCTGCTTCAGGTCTTTGGTGTTTCCAGCGACGGTGCGACCACAGCCAGTTATCCGGGTTAGCCTCGATGAAACGCTCCACGCAACGCACGTATCGTTCCATGATTTCACCGTCTTTCGTCTCCTTTGGGTTGTCCGTAATCAATTCATAACAAACCTCGTAGCATCCTCTCCCCTGCCTCTTCATGTCCACAAACACGATGGCATAGTCCAGCCTCTTGGCGATGCGCTCGATGCCCGTAAACCAGCAGGTGTCCTGATGTAGAAACTCGGTCCAATAGTCCGTCGCCAAGCCGTGAGGACTTTGGTCCGCCATCATCAGCACGGCATTCCACTGGTTACGGCGTTGCACCAGATGTTTGAAAGCCGAGTCGGCTTCCACCGTCTCCACCGAGATGCCTTTCGTGCGCATCATCAGCATTAGTTCATCGAAGGCGGGGCTTTGCACCTTTTTATAGACGGCCACGTTATTGTAGGGAGCAAACGAAGGAATCATCTTGCCGAACCACTCCCAGTTGCCCGAATGAGGAATGGCAAAAAAGATACTCTTTTTCTGTTCAATAAGCCGATCCAACGCCTCGGTATCGGTGTAGGTGATGCGCTTGCTGTAGCCGTCCAGCCCCATGCACATCATTTTCGGAGCCTCCACAAACAAGTCGCAGAGGTTACGATAGAAATGCTTTTCGATGGCTTTTATCTCCTTGTCCTCCTTTTCAGGGAAGGAACGCAAGAGATTCTCTCTAACCACCTTACGACGATAGCGAACGACATGGTAAGTCAGGAAATAACACACATCGGATTTCATATAGAGCAGCCAATAGGGCTGGATGGACTGGAAATCCGCCCAACACTTCAGCACATAATACCCGATGCTTTTCATGGCTTTTATCTCGGGTTGTTGTACAAATCGCCGGCATGAGAGCCCCAACCCTCATTAAATTCGGTTTGGTCGACGCCCTGTTCGCGATTGCCGATGCCGAGACGCGAATAGATCTCTAACTGCCAACGCGGGTTTTGGATTTCGCCATTCATATTGGAGTGGATGAGCATGTAGTCGCCGGCGGCAGTATCCTTCGCCATGAACACGAAGCGTATGTTGCGCTGGTGAGCCAACTCATAATAATACCAGATCTCGTAAGGATAGGCATTGGGCTCATTGGGGCTTTCCATGATTTTATCGGGCAGACCGTACTTCAGGAAGACATAGCCGCGGTCGGTGCGATAGCCTGGATACGACGAGGTCTTGAACGACATGTTGACACGGTGCACGGCGGCCAGATAGTCTTCAAAGGCTTGTTTCGGGTTCATCGGCGAACGGGTGCTCCAGAAGTTGAACAGGAACTGTTGCATGGTCTTCTTGTCGTCGGTCTTCACGAGGCCTGCGGTATAATTGCGTTCGTCCTCGGTGCAAATCGGATAGAGATAATTGATGTATCTGCGCAACGAGTCGATTTCGGTGATATTGTACACGAAGGTGTTGGCGATGTTAACTCCAGCGAGGTCGTTCATGTCATAGCTTGCAGCGGGGTTGCTGCGTTGGAAGAAGCAGCTGTTGGAGCAAATCAAGGTGTTGCTGCGGTCGCGCATCTCGACGACAAGGTAAAAGTTACCAGAAGGCAATTCCTTGATATCGATGGTGTTGAGCAGCACATTGACCTTACTCACGTCAAAACGCTTGTTGAAATTGAAGTTCTGCAAACGACTCGACGACTCGACGGTCTCGATGTAATAGTTGACAAGGTATTTGCCTTCGTCATAGAGTTTGTCGCTGTTGTAAAGCTCAGCGTAGAAGTGCAGCTTGTCCTCATTGGCGCCGTAGAAAGGATACACGCGAGGCAGGAAATCGTAGCCGCTCTTGGTGCACTCCGTGGGCTTCTCGGCCTTTGTGTAGGAGTCGAACAGCAAAATGTCGGATATGGCCGGTACATTATCGGGATAGTTGAGTTCCACGGTAGCCGTAGTGGAAGGCAACTCATCGCCGCCGTTCATGTCGGTGACGGTGACATCCATCTGATACTCGCCGTTTTCCAACGAGAAACGCTGTTGGCAGAGGAAGGCGCCGTCAAGAAAGGTGGTGTCGGTCACCACTGGGCTGTCCACGGCAATCTTCGAGAACGTGGACTCTTCCCCTTTCCTGAACACGGTCACAACCCGAACCGTAGCCTTGAACTTACCTGGTTCAAATTCTTTGTAGACCGCCGACTGGTTTTCGAAGGCGATGACATTTTCCACGTAGGGCGTCATTCCGGGCACACAATATGTGGTCGTAGAGAGGTACGGCTTCAACTTCTTGGCTTTGGTTTGTGCGTTGCCCGCCAAAACGAAGAGGGCAAGCATAATGAGAATGAATGTTTTTTTCATAGCGGACAAATTATTTCATTTTGCAAAGATAATGATTTCGGGGCAATTGGGAATTTTTTTCTTGAAAAAAACGCAACCTATGGAAATTTGTTGTACTTTTGCAGCGGAGATATGGCTGAGTGGTCGATAGCGGCGGTCTTGAAAACCGTTAAGCCGAAAGGCTTCGGGGGTTCGAATCCCTCTGTCTCCGCAAGGGCGGCGAAAAGGTCGCTTTTATCATGAAAGACCCTGCCTGACAAGGCAGCAAGGAGAGATGCCGGAGTGGTCGATCGGGGCGGTCTCGAAAACCGTTGAACGCTTTGCGTTCCAAGGGTTCGAATCCCTTTCTCTCCGCAAAAGAAAAAGGCAAGCAGCTGCTTGCCTTTTTCTTATTCTTGCGATATCCTAACCCTTCTCAAATCCAACAGATTCGTCGGGTTGCTGCCCATATTCTCCACACGCTTATTGACGAAACGCAGCACTTCGTCGTAGAACAGCACCACCACAGGGGCGTCCCGCATCATCAGGCTGTCCATCTCGGTGTAGTATCGGACACGTTGCTCCATGTCATTGCAGAGCAAGGCTTTATCGTACAATTTGTCGTAATCGGGATTGGTGTAATGGGTGTAATTGGGACCCGAAGGGGAAAAATTGGGAGTGGTGAACAGTGACAAATAGTTCTCCGCATCGGGATAGTCAGCCACCCACGAGGAGCGGAAGAACGGCAGGCTGCCGTTGGACCTCATGCTGCGCATCGTGGCAGGCGGCATCACCTCCATCTTACATTGCAAGCCAATCTGCTCCACCTGACTCTGCACAAACTTACCGATGTCGGCATAGTCGGCCACCGTGGAGAGTTGCAAGAGATAGCCTTCGAGTTGGTTTTCCTTCACCAGACGCTGCGCCTGCTTCAAGTCGTAGCCGTAACCAATGGTGCTGCTGTGTCCCGGCAAACCCACGGGTATCATGCCACCCGTGCCTGGCTCGCCGATGCCGTTACGCAGATAACGCAGCATCTTCTCACGGTCGATGCACAGGTTGACGGCTTGTCGCATAGCCTTGGCACGTTCAGGACCCAACGGGTCGTTCGGGTCGATGAAGAACGAAAAATACTCGGTATTCAGATAAGGCTCGGTGATGAGATCGATCTTGTCTTCATACTTCTTACGCAAATCGCCGTCGTAGGTCAGCAACTCGTCCTTATAGCGCGCGTCGATGCCCGACATAAAGTCGAACTTGCCTTTGATGAACTCCAAGAACGCCACCTGCTTGTCGATGAGGAAGCTGATGGAGACGGCGTCGATATAGGGCAGCCTCTCCCCTGCTTCGTCAGTTTCAAAATAGTTGGGATTCTTACGGAAGACGAGCTTCACATTCTCTTTCCAATACTGGAACTTGAACGGCCCCGTCCCTACGGGATGGCTGCGGAAGTCGTCGCCATAGTATTCTATGGCTTCGTGCGGCACCACAGAAGCGTAGGTCATCGAAAGGATGCCCAAAAACGGCGGGAAGGGTTTCGATAATTCGATTTGGAAGGTGGTATCGTCAATGGCCGTGAAGGCATACTGGTCGTCATCGTGTTTCACCGACGAGAATATCCATAAGCCAGGCGAGTTCAAACGCTTGTCGACGACACGGTTGAAGGAATAGATGAAGTCTTGGGCCGTGACAAAACGAGGTCCCTGAGCCTGTCGAAGGGCCGACTGATAGAAGCAAGTATCCTCATGAAACTGCACGTCGTCGCGCAAGTGGAAGGTATAGGTCAGACCATCCTCGCTGATGTCCCACGACTTGGCCACCATCGGGACGAGGTTCATCTTGTCGTCGAAGGCCACAAGGCTGTTGAACAACTGGTTGCAGGCCCAGATATGCGGCAGGTCCTTGGCGTAGATGGGGTCAAGAGTGAGGATGCCAGCAGATTCGTTGTACTTGAAGATGGCCAAGCCTTCCTCGGCATCGTCATGCTTACCACAGGAGACGAGCAACACCAGTGCCATTATGCCGAGCAAGACCTTACGCATACTTACTTCGTCTTAAATCCGATGATTTCAGGATGCAGGTTGTTCAGATACTTGTTATAGTCGAGGTCGTTCTTGTCCTGCTCCTTCTCCAAGGCGAGGTCAAGTACTTCCATCATGCTCTCCACATAGTGGAAGTTCAGGCCTTCGACATAGTCTTCCTTAATGTCCTTGATATCGTGCTCGTTGTCGAGGGAGAGGATGAGGTCGGTGACACCATTGCGCTTGGCGGCCAGGATCTTCTCCTTCACGCCACCCACAGGCAACACCCTGCCGCGCAGCGTGATCTCGCCCGTCATGGCCAAATTGCTCTTCACCTTGCGTTGGGTGAAGGCCGAAGTCAAGGCGGTGAGCATGGTGATACCCGCCGAGGGACCGTCCTTGGGAGTGGCGCCCTCGGGGATGTGGACATGTACGTTCCAAGCCTCAAACACATCGGGGTTGATGTTGAGCTGCGAGGCATGCGCTTTGATGAACTCGTAGGCGATGGTGGCGCTTTCTTTCATCACATCGCCGAGGTTGCCCGTCAGCGAGAGGTGTCCTCCCCCACGGCTCAAACTCACCTCAATGGAAAGGATCTCGCCGCCCACCTGGGTCCAGGCCAAGCCTGTGGCCACACCCGGCATGGTGTGTTTGATCTCTTCTTCGTCGTGGTGCATGGGCACGCCGAGCACCTTATGCAGGTCTTCCATGGTGATCTTCTTGTCGAAGGCATCGCCGGTCACCACCTGCTTGGCGCGGTAGCGCATCACATCACCGATGCGGCGCTCCAGGTTACGCACGCCCGCCTCGCGGGTGTAGTCGTCAATGATGTGCATCACGATGTCCTTCGGGAAGGTGATTTGTTTGGCATCCAGGCCGTGTTCCTTCATCTGCTTGGGGATGAGGTGACGCTTGGCAATCTCATATTTCTCCTCACGCAGGTAGCCACTCAAGTCGATGATCTCCATACGGTCGCGCAAGGCGGGATGGATGGTCGAGAGGTTGTTGGCCGTGGCGATGAAAAGGATCTTCGAGAGGTCGTAGTCCAGCTCGATGAAGTTGTCGTAGAAGGTGTTGTTCTGCTCAGGGTCAAGGATCTCGAGCAAGGCGGCCTGCGGGTCGCCGTTGATGTTGTTGCCGCTCACCTTGTCGATCTCGTCGAGGACGAAGACGGGGTTGCCCGACTTCACCTTACGCAGGTTCTGGATGATACGGCCCGGCATGGCGCCGATATAGGTCTTTCTGTGGCCGCGCAACTCTGACTCGTCGCGCACGCCGCCCAATGACATTCTGACATATTTGCGGTTCAGCGCACGAGCGATGGACTTACCCAACGAGGTCTTACCCACGCCGGGAGGTCCGACAAGGCACAAAATAGGTGATTTCATGTCGTTGCGCAGCTTCAGCACAGCCAGGTGTTCGACGATACGGTCTTTCACCTTGTCGAGGCCGAAATGGTCGGCATCGAGAATGCGTTGGGCGCGTTTCAGGTCGAAGTTGTCCTTGGTGTATTCCTCCCAGGGCAGGTCGACGAGGTATTGCAGGTAGTTCAACTGTATGCCATACTCCGCCGCCTGAGCGTTGGTGCGTTCCAGTTTCTTCAGCTCTCTCTCAAAGACCTCCGCCACCTCCTTCGACCATTTCTTCTTCGCGGCCTTCTCCGTCAGCTCTTTGACATCCTGCTCGTTGGGACTGCCGCCCAGCTCCTCCTGGATGGTACGCAGCTGCTGGTTGAGGTAATACTCACGCTGCTGCTTGTCCATGTCGACACGCACCTTGCTCTGGATCTGTTGTTTCAGCTCCAGCATCTGTTGCTCGTCAGTCAGCACAGCCAGCAAATCGGAGGCCATCTGGTTGAGGTTACGCGCCTCCAGCAGGGCCTGTTTGACGGGCATGTCGGCTTCCACGTTGCTGGCCACGAAGTTCATGAGAAACACGGGGTCGTCGATACTCTTGATGGCGAAACCCGCCTCATGGGGCAGGTTGCGCGAGCGGCCGATGACTTGAATGGCCAGTTCCTTGACCGACTGCACCAAGGCATTGAACTTACGGGTATTGGGCACATCCTCGGCAGCGGCGAACGGCATCACCGTGGCCTTCAGGTAAGGCTCGGTCTGTGTGC
>Ga0310786_10005678_pt1 | contig 16845 bp, 20 predicted proteins | sample AusTroGonzalo_MG_FD_203881 | JGI IMG/M metagenome (GOLD analysis project Ga0310786, IMG submission 203881) | Bovine rumen microbial communities from tropical cattle in Woodstock, Queensland, Australia - Gonzalo_03 (v2) (version 2) | ecosystem: Host-associated > Mammals > Digestive system >... | reverse complement strand
ACGGCGTTACTCTTGCTTCTGCATCAAGCATGGATAAGGGCTTTGAGGGCAACGGCGGCAACGTTGAGGGTGCTCGCAAGGTCGGCGAGATGATCGCTAAGAACGCAGCTGATAAGGGTATCAGCGAAGTAGTTTTCGACAGAGGCGGCTACCTCTACCACGGCAGAGTCAAGGAACTCGCAGAGGGCGCACGTGAAAACGGATTAAAGTTCTAAGAGGGAGGTAAAACAATGGCTAATATTGAAACACAGGCTCCTGAGTTCGTTGAGAAGGTTGTAGCAATCAACCGTGTATCAAAGACAGTTAAGGGCGGTCGTATCATGAAGTTCTCAGCACTCGTTGTTGTAGGTGACGGAAATGGTACAGTCGGCTTCGGACTCGGAAAGTCAGGAGAAGTTCCCGATGCAATCCGTAAGGGCATCGAGGACGCAAAGAAGAACCTTGTAAAGGTTGCTCTCAAGGGAACAACAATCCCTCACGAAATCGTTGGCGCATTCGGCGCAGGCAGAGTTCTTATGAAGCCGGCTGCACCCGGTACCGGTGTTATCGCAGGCGGTCCTGTTCGTGCCGTTATCGAAGTTGCAGGTATAAAGGATATCAGAACAAAGTCACTTCGTTCAAACAATCCTTGCAACGTAGTAAGAGCTACAATCGACGGCCTCGTAAACTGCACATCTGCAAAGGATGTTGCTGCTAAGAGAGGCAAGTCTGTTAAGGAAATTTTAGGTTAAGGAGGCAGTAAGAAATGGCAAAGAATATCAAGCTCGTAAAGAGCCTCATTGGTAGAAAGAAGGACCAGATCGCTACTGCTCAGTCACTTGGCCTCAAGAAGGTCGGAGATGTTACAACACAGCCCGACAACGAGCAGACAAACGGTAAAATAAAGAAGATCTCACACCTCGTTGAGGTTACAGAAGCGTAAACAAGGAGGTGCAACCAAATGAAAATTCATGAATTAACACCTGCACTCGATTCCAATAAGCCTGTAAAGCGCATCGGCAGAGGCCATGGTTCGGGTAACGGCAAGACAGCCGGTAAGGGTCATAAGGGTCAGAATGCACGTAGCGGCGGCGGCGTAAGAATCGGCTTTGAAGGCGGACAGATGCCACTCGCAAGAAGAATCCCTAAGAGAGGCTTCAACAATATTTTCGCTACAAAGTATGCTATCGTTAACGTTTCCGATCTTAACAAGTTCAAGGACGGTACAGTAGTAGACACAGAGCTCCTCGTAGCATCAGGTCTTGTTAAGAAGGTTTATGACGGAGTAAAGATCCTCGGAAATGGAGAGCTTACCGCTAAGCTGACAGTTAAAGCTGCAAAATTCTCACAGAGTGCTGTTGAGAAGATAGAAAAGGCAGGCGGAAAGACTGAGGTGATGTAATGTGTTTCAGACGCTGAGAAAGGCGTGGGGGGTTCCCGAGATACGCACAAAGATCTTATACACATTACTCATGATCATTCTGTTCAGATTCGGAAGTGCAGTGACCGTTCCTTTCCTCAATCCTGATGTAGTAAGTGCATGGATGGAGACAAATGCTAAGGACGGCGGCTTTCTCGATTACATGAATACGATCACCGGTGGTGCTATGTCACAGGCTACCGTTTTCTCACTTTCGATAACACCATTCATCAATGCTTCCATCATCATGCAGCTGCTCACTTATGCACTGCCTCCTCTTGAGCGTATGCGCGACGAGGGTGAAGAGGGAAGAAAGAAGATAGAGAAGATCACAGCATTCGTTGCTATGGTTCTTGCACTGTTCATGTCTTATGCATATTATCTTACATTAAAACGTATGACAAATGTTGAAGACAAGAAGGGAAATGTTATCGGAAACGCTCTTAAATATATGAGCGGCGGCGAGGGCGTATTTGCAGCCTTCGTAATCATCACCTGCTTCGTTGCAGGCGCACTCATCGTTGTTTGGATGGGTAACAGAGTAAGCGACAAGGGTATCGGAAATGGTATCTCCATTCTCCTCTTCGCAGGTATCGCTGCAAGATTCCCTACCGATGCTGCTCTTCTTATAAGTCTTACAAAGAACAGTATTTCAAATGGTCAGAACGGTAAATATCTCTGGGTGACCATTGCATACTATCTCTTTATTATCGCAGAGATCGCTTTCATCGTTTACATGAACGAGGCAGAAAGACGTATCCCGATACAGTACGCAAAGCGCGTAGTTGGCAGAAAGCAGTATGGCGGTCAGAAGACACATATCCCGATAAAGGTAATCATGAGCGGTGTTATGCCGATCATCTTCGCTATGTCGTTCATGTCTCTTCCGTCTGCAATTGGAATGTTCAAGAAACCTACAGCAGGTACATTCTATGAAAAATTCATCAATTTCTTCAGCACAAGAAGCTGGAGTTACGCTATAATCTACTTCCTGCTTATCATAGCGTTCAACTATTTCTACGTTTCGATCCAGTACAATCCTGTTGAGATCGCTAACAATCTTCGTCAGTCAAACGGCGGTATCCCCGGTATCAGACCAGGTAAGCCAACATCTGACTATATCCAGAGAGTACTCAATAAGATCTCTCTCGTTGGTGCGATCTTCCTCGGCTTTATCGCTGTTATCCCGATCTTCATCTCGATGGCAGACGAATCGCTCAAGACACTTTCAATGGGTGGTACTACGATACTGATCGCAGTAAGTGTTGCGCTTGAAACAACAAGAACACTTGAATCACATCTTATGATGCGTCATCATAAGGGCTTCTTACAGTAAAGGAGGACCGACAATATGAACCTTATCTTTTTAGGCGCACCGGGCGCAGGCAAGGGTACTCAGGCTGAGGTAGTTTCAGATGCACTGAATATCCCACAGATATCCACAGGTAATATACTTCGTGAAGCTGCTAAGAACGGCACAGAGTACGGTCTCAAAGCTAAGGCTGCAATGGATGCCGGTGCTCTCGTATCAGATGATATCGTTATCGGTATACTGAAGGAGAGAATTGCTGAGGACGACTGCAAGAACGGTTTTATCCTCGACGGTTTCCCAAGAACGGTACCTCAGGCAGAAGCTCTTGACAAAATGAACATCAAGATCGATAAGGTAATCGAGATCCACGTTCCCGATGAGACAATCAAGCAGAGAGTTTCAGGCAGAAGAGTCTGCCAGGGCTGCGGAGCTTCTTACCATATCGAATATAAGCCTACAAAGGTTGAGGGAGTATGCGACAAGTGCGGCGACAAGACTATCGTTCGTAAGGATGATCAGCCGGAAGTCGTTCTCGACAGACTCGCAACCTATCACGAAAAAACAGCTCCTCTCAAGGACTATTACGAGAAGCAGGGTAAGCTTGTTACTGTAATCGGTCAGGAAGAGGTGGCTGAAACTTCAAAGCTCACTCTGGCAGCAGTAGGAGTAGAGAAGTAATGAGCATAACGATCAAATCAAAGTCCGAACTCGCCATAATGCGTGAAGCAGGTAAAATTACCTGCGGCGCAATATGGTATGCGGGCGAAAGATTAAAGCCGGGTATGTCAACACTTGATGTTGATAAGCTGATTGGTGAGTATTTTGCCCGCCATGACAGTAAATCCTGCTTTAAAGGGCTTTACGGATTTCCGGGAAACGCTTGTATCTCAGTAAATGAGGAGATAATCCACGGTATCCCTAAAGCAAGCCGCAGGTTAAAAGAAGGAGATATAGTGAGCATCGACACAGGAGCTGCGTACAAGGGCTTCAACGGAGACAGCTGCTGGACCTTCCCTGTGGGTAAAATTTCTGATGAAGCTAAGGCATTGCTTGAGGTTACAGAGGCGAGCCTCTATGAAGGTATCGCTCAGGCTCAGGTTGGCGCAAGGGTCGGAGATATTTCTCATGCTGTAGAAGAGTACTGTGCTTCACGAGGCTACGGAATCGTAAGAAATTACTGCGGCCACGGTATCGGCAGAGAAGTTCACGAATCACCCGAGGTACCGAATTGGGGTAAGGCAGGTCACGGACCCAGACTGGTAGCGGGAATGACTATCTGCATAGAGCCCATGATAAATGTCAAGGGCGACGATGTCAAAGTTATGAAAGACAACTGGACAGTCGTTACAAAAAGTGGTTCACTTTCAGCTCATTTTGAGCATATGATCGCAATAACTCCTGACGGTCCCGTCATTCTGACACAGCCCTGACGGAGGGAATAACAGTGAAGCTGCTTAAAGGCTCTGTTGTAAGAGCGGAAGCAGGTCGTGACGGCGGAGGATATTTCGTTGTTACAGAGCTTGATGAAAAATATTGCTTTATCGCAGACGGCAAGAGCAGAAAGCTTGACAAGCCCAAGCGTAAGAATATAAAACATATCCGCATTACAGACAGTATGATCGATCTAAACGATATAACTGATAAAAAACTCAGAAATACGCTGAAACAGTTCAGTGAGGCTGAGTAAAGGAGGTTATGCAAGTGTCAAAAGAAGATGTAATCGAGGTTGAGGGCGTTGTAACTGACGCTCTGCCAAATGCAATGTTCAAGGTTCAGCTTGAGAACGGACATGAGGTATTATCTCACGTTTCGGGTAAGCTCAGAATGAATTATATCAGAATAGTTCCAGGCGACAAGGTAAAGCTTGAAATGTCACCCTATGATCTTTCAAAGGGTCGTATCACCTGGCGCGTTAAATAAGAATACAGGATATCAAGTATATCCGTTATCCGCTAAAGGAGGTATTTTCAATGAAAGTCAGACCTTCAGTAAAACCTATTTGCGAAAAGTGCAAGGTTATCAAACGTAAAGGCAGAATCATGGTGATCTGCGAAAACCCAAAGCATAAGCAGCGTCAGGGTTGATAGCCCTGCGCATTAATGGAGGTGCAATTATAATATGGCAAGAATAGCCGGTGTTGACCTTCCAAAGAATAAGAGAATCGAAATCGGTCTCACTTATATCTACGGAATCGGTCGTCAGACTGCAACAAATATCCTCGCTGCAACAGGCGTTGATCCTGACGTAAGAGTTAAGGACCTCGCAGAAGAGGATGTAGCTAAGCTTCGTGACTATATAGACGAGCATTACACAGTTGAGGGTGACCTCCGCCGTGAAGTTGCTCTTAACATCAAGAGACTTGTTGAAATAGGCTGCTACAGAGGCGTTCGTCATCGTAAGGGTCTTCCTGTAAGAGGACAGAGAACAAAGACAAACGCAAGAACTCGTAAGGGTCCTGTAAAGACTATCGCAAACAAGAAGAAGTAAGGAGGTTATGAGCTTTGGCACAGCAGAAGGGTAAAAAAGTTACTACTATCAGAAGACGTAGAGAACGTAAGAATATCGAAAGCGGCGCAGTTCATATTCAGTCCACTTTCAATAATACGATCGTAACTATTACAGATACAGCCGGAAACGCAATTTCATGGGCAAGCGCAGGCGAGCTCGGTTTCAGAGGCTCAAAGAAGTCAACTCCTTTCGCAGCACAGACAGCTGCTGAAACAGCTGCAAAGGCTGCTATGGAGCACGGACTCAAGAATGTAGAAGTATACGTAAAGGGACCCGGTGCAGGTCGTGAAGCAGCTATCAGAGCACTTCAGACAGTAGGCCTTGAGGTAAGAATGATCAAGGACGTAACACCTATCCCGCACAATGGCTGCCGTCCGCCTAAGAGACGTCGTGTCTGATCAAATTGGAGGTGTATTAAAATGGCAGTACAGAAAGAACCAATTCTTAAAAAGTGCAGATATCTGGGCATCAGCCCTGCTGTAATGGGCGTTTCAAAGAAAGAGTCAATCCGTTTCAAGAACGCTAACAACAGAAAGAAGATCTCTGAATACGGACTCCAGCTCAAGGAAAAGCAGAAGCTGAAGTTCATCTACGGCGTACTTGAGAAGCCTTTCAGACACTACTTCTCAATCGCTGAAAAGATGGAGGGTAAAGCAGGTGATAACCTTATCACTGTTCTCGAATCCAGACTTGATAGTGTTGTATACAGAATGGGTCTCGCTCTCACAAGAAGAGAAGCAAGACAGCTCGTTGTACACAGCCACTACACAGTAAACGGCAAGAAAGTTAACATTCCTTCCTATAGAGTTAAGGTTGGCGATGTGATCGCTCTCAAGGAGAAAGACAGAACTTCTGATAAGTTCAAGGCTACTGTAGAGGAAACAAAGGACAGACTCGTTCCTGTATGGCTCACAGCTAATAAGGACGACTTCTCTGCTACAGTAAATCGTCTCCCCTCAGCTGAGGATATTGACTACGAGGTAGCTACTCACCTCATCGTCGAGCTGTACTCAAAGTAATCCGAAATCGGATCTGCATGAAGAGTCAGTTTACGAAATTAACATTAATTGCGAAATAGGAGGGTTTTTATGCTGGAAAAAATTAATAAGCCTGATATTGATATTGTCGAGCTTAAAAGTGACGGCAAATACGGCAAATTCGTTTTAGCACCGCTGGAGCGTGGATATGGTATTACACTTGGAAACAGCCTTAGGCGTGTGCTGCTCTCCTCACTTCCTGGTGTGGCTGTAACATCTGTAAAGCTTTCGGGCAAGGATGGTACAGTTCACCATGAGTTGTCAACTATTCCGGGCGTAAAAGAAGACGTTACGGAAATAATCCTCAGTATTAAAGGACTGACGGCAAAGCTTTACGGCGAAGGCCCTAAGACAGTATATATAGAGGCAGAGGGCGAATGTGAGATCACTGCCGGCGATATAAAGACCGATTCAGAGGTAAATATCCTTGATCCCGGTATGCATATCGCAACACTTGGCAAGGACGCTAAGCTCTATATGGAAATAACAATCGACAGAGGCAGAGGCTATGTTTCGGCAGAAAGAAACAAGAAGCAGATCAACCTCCCGGTTGATGTTATTGCTGTAGACAGCATCTATACTCCTGTTCTTAAGGTTAATTATACCGTAGAGGATACACGACTCGGTCAGGTCACAGACTATGATAAGCTTACAATGGAGGTATGGACAGACGGTACTATCTCCGCTAAGGAAGCTTTATCACAGGCAGCCAATCTCCTCAACGAGCATCTGAAGCTGTTCATCGACCTCTCAGAAGAGGCTGGACTTGCTGAGGTCCTTGTTGAAAAGGACGAGAAGGGTAAGGAAAAAATCCTTGAGATGACCATTGAGGATCTTGACTTATCTGTACGTTCATTCAATTGTCTGAAGCGTGCAGGAATCAATACCGTGGATGACTTGATCAATAAGTCAGAGGAAGAAATGATGAAGGTTAGAAACCTTGGAAAGAAATCCTTCGATGAGGTAAAGGAAAAGCTCCAGTCACTGGGCTTTGACCTTTCATCGGAAGAGGAATAAACCATAAAACGTGCGTATCGCGCACAACTATAAAAAGGAGTGAATACAATGCCGGGTACAAGAAAACTGGGCAGAACATCTGATCATAGAAAGGCTATGCTCAGAGGCATGGTAACTTTCCTGCTTGAGAACGGTCAGATCGAAACTACCGTAACAAGAGCTAAGGAAGTACGTGCAGTTGCAGAAAAAATGATCACTATCGGTAAAAATGATGATCTGCACTCCAAGCGTCAGGTATATTCATACATCACTAAGGAGTCCGTTGCGAAGAAGGTTTTCGACGAGATCGCTCCAAAGTATGCTGATAAGAACGGTGGTTACACACAGATCGTAAAGATCGGTCCTCGCCGTGGTGACGCTGCTGAAATGGCTATCATCAAGCTCGTTTGATCGCAGATATTTGTATAACAGAGCCGTTCCCGTAAAGGGAGCGGCTTTTCTGTATACAAAAGATAAAAAAATACGAAAAATCGCCTTAAAGTACTTGCAAAAAATTCGGGGATATGCTATAATATAAAACGTATGATAAAAAATCAAAACGATTGGAGAATTAGTATATGAAGATCAATAAGTTATTTGCTTCTATTACAGCTGCTGCTTCAACAGCTGCAATAGCAGGTGCTACAGCTATGACTGCTTTTGCCGAGGAAGCTGAGCAGGCAACTACAGCTAATCAGCAGCAGCCGGGCGCAGGAAGTATGCTTCCAATGACTCTTATGCTCGTCGTGATGTTCGTTCTGCTTTATTTTGTGGCTATCAGACCTCAGAAAAAGCGCGACAGAGAGCTCAAGGAAATGCAGCAGAGCCTTCAGGTGGGCGATGAAGTAGTTACAGGCGGCGGTATCGTTGGTATCGTTGTAAGCGTAGGCGAGGATACAGTTGTTATCGAAACAGGCGGTGCAAAGCACAAGCTCAGAATAAAGAACTGGGCTATTACAGAGAATGTTTCCGCTGCTGAGCGTTTCAAGGAAGCTAAGGCAGCAGGTAAGAGCTCATCAACAGTTGAGGCTGCTGCGGTAGTTGACGATGATGACGATAAAAAGTCAAAGAAAAAGAAGAACGATGAAGAATAAATAACAAGACCTCCGCATAGAATTATTAATAATTCTACAGCGGAGGTTTTTTATGCGCAGACAAAGGGAAAGCTTGTGGTCAAGCTGGATATTCGGTATGCTTGTATCTGTTCTTGCGGGAGCTGTTTGCATGGCGGCAGGAGCGGTGCTTTCTGCGTCTGTACTCTATTTTGTAATGAGAGATACGGGAATGACAAGAGCCTTTGCAGGTGCCTCCCTTTCGGCAGGAGCATATATAGCAGCTTTCATCTGCGGAAAATACCGACGCAGAAAAGGGCTAATATGCGGTATTCTCTGCGGAGCGTTTCTGTATATTATAATATATGCATTGGCTATAATTTTCACAGGAGAGAGTGCAGGTATAAAAAAGCTCCTTCTGCTGACCGCTTTCGGTGCAGCAGGAGGAGTTGCAGGTGTAAACTCAAAGCGACCCAAAAAGTATTGGGATCAATAATTGCCCGAGGTATCCTCTATAAGCTTGAATTCAATATCATAATAGGTTATATCGCCGTTTTTATCAATGTGGGCACAGGTAGCAGGCACCTTGTCACCTGCCTTGTACTGACTGCTTATGGCATCATAAAGCTCATGGTAAGTGCTGACCTTAGTACCGTTTATAGCAGTTATAAAGTCGCCTTCCTTGAGGTCGGTATTAGCGATATCATAATCCTTTTCTATCTTTATGATGTATACTCCCTTGAAGTTCTCGGGAAGATCAAAGCCAAGTTCTTCCTGTATTTTCTTGATATTTCCTTCAGAGCTCATATCATAAAGCTGTATGCCTATCTTGAAGCGTCCGCCTACATAGCCTTTTTTGATAAGCTCCTCTATAACAGGAGTAGCTTCATTTATAGTTATTGCGAAGCCAAGACCTTCAAATTCAGCACTGACGTACTTTGAAGAGGTTATACCAATGACCTGACCGTACATATTTACAAGAGCACCGCCGGAGTTTCCGGGGCTTATATCAGCATTTGTCTGTATACAGTCCATTTCAAAGCCGCCTGTATCACTGCTTATTTTACGGTTTACAGCAGAAACGATACCGTCTGTTACTGTATTGGGCAGATTAGCAGGATTACCGATGGCGATGACCTGCTCACCTACGACAGCCTCATCGGAGTCGCCGAGTATAGCGGGGGTAAGTCCGTCAGCCTCTATTTTAACAACAGCGATATCTGTTTTGGAGTCTCTGCCTACGACTCTTGCGGAATAGGTATCTCCGTCAACTGTCTCAACAACATGATAGCCCTCAGCTTCGAGAACATGAGCATTTGTAGCAATGTAGCCCTCCTCGTTGAGAACTATGCCGGAGCCTGTACCCAAAGCGTGCCTTGCTGAGAAATTATCATAATTCTTGTAGGTGTATATCTTTACGATAGAAGGCTTTACAAGCGCGGCTGCTCCTTCGGGAGTATATCTGCCGTTTTCGTCCTTGTATTTTTCTTCGTCAGTAGCTCCCTTTGGCTTAGACTCCTTATAAAGTATCACAGGCTTGGGAGAGCCTATCTTATCAACGATCCTGTCGCTGTTTACTACATCATAGACTATGCCGAATACTGCCATTAATGCGGCGATTATAATGAGTATGACAAACATTATGAGGACAGCGGACTGTCCCTTTGGACGTTGCTGTGTATTATTCGTGCCGTCATTGCTGTTATGGCTGCGTTCAAGCTCCTCAAAGCCTATAGGCTCGTACATAAATTTATCGTACACGGGTCTCTGCGGCTGTCCGTATGGCTGCTGATTGTAGTAGGCCTGCTGCTGACCGTAGCTGTTTTGATAGCAGTTATTGTAGCTGTTCTGCGGCTGATTGTAAGGGTTCTGAGGAGGCGGTGGGGGTGGAGTGCTGCCTGTGTAGGCACTGCTCTGCTCTGTATTCCTGATACCGCCTGCACTAAGGTCCTCAGCTGCTTTTTCATGCTGCGGAGTATAGGGCTGCTGTCCGTTGTTTTCGGGCTGCTGGCGGTAGAAATTATCTCTTTCTTCCATTGTTTATCCTTTCGCTTTGGGCTGCTTTTCGGGCAGCTGAATAAGAAACTCTGTATATTCTCCGTATACGCTCTTAACAACGATATGACCGTGGTGGAGATGAACTATCTTACGCGAGATAGCAAGTCCCAGACCAAGACCTGTGGTATCCTTGCCGCGTGATGAGTCTGTCTTGTAGAAGCGGTCGAATACCTGAGTTATCTCATCGTTTTTCAGACCCTCACCTGTATTCTTTATGCCTATGGTACACATACCGTTTACAGAACGCTCAAAGCGGAAGGAAAGAGTTCCTCCGTTGTTGATGAATTTTACAGCGTTTTCCACAAGGTTGTATATTACCTGCTGTAAAAGGTCTGCATCGACCTCACAGGTCATTCTTTCGCTTCCGAGACCTGCGACCTCAAGGTTTTTGTCCTCTATTTTCTTCTCGAACATGAGTACAGTTTGGATAACTATCTCGGTGAGGTTCACATCGCGGAAATTAGGTCTTAATGTACCTGTTTCAAATCTCGACATATTGAGCATTGAGGAAATGAGTATTCGTAGACGCTTTATTTCCTTTGATACGAGGACAAGGTATTCGTTCTGTCTGCCCTTTGAGATAGTGCCGTCGAGGATACCGTCAACAAATCCGCCTATTGTAGTGATAGGAGTTCTCAGCTCATGGGATACATTGGCAATAAATGTTTTACTGGTCTCTTCGCTCTTTGCAACATCGGCAGCGACTGAATTTACGTAATCTGCTATCTCAGAGGAGGTATACGGGACATTTGTAGGGATAGTCTCCGAGAAATCACGCCTTGCATACTGCTCGGAGATCCTGCGGAATATCCTTTCATATTCGTCAAGCTTATTAAATCTTCTCTTTATTATAAGAAGCTGAATGGATATGCTGAGAGCGCATATAAGGGTGTAAAAGACTGCTATTTTCAGGGCAAAAGAATTGATCCCGTCTGATTTGCAGTATATCTTGGCGTACATACGCATAGGTACGAGGTCGCCGTTGCCCTTCAGGAAGAAGCAGCTTCCATAGAGCATATACGGCTCGTTTGCGGAGATATTTTTTGTTTCAAGATTGAGAAAATCGTGCTGATCAAAGCTTTTCATCTCTGTATCAGATATTTTCTCGCTGTTTTTTACTACCTTTTTGGGCTTTTCCTTATAGTCTGCATCTGAAAGGACGCAGTTTCCGTTTTCGTCATAGATATAGATCATCAGGTGGTATTTGCTTGAAAACTTTTTATGAAGTGTCTTTGTAAGCTCAGAGCGGGTATCTCTTGTTTCAGCGTAATTATCCTGCATACAGCTTATAAAGAGATCACCTATGGATTGCAGTTCATCAAGCTTTGATGACTTATATATCCATGAACTTACAGTTATAATGATAACGCCGATAACTATATTTACCGACACGATTATAAATATAAGGAATATAAAAAGCTTGTCATAAGAGCTTTTCTTGGTTTTCAAGCAGGATCACCTCTATACAAAATAAGGGGACAGACAGTCCCCTTGTTTTTCTGAAATTAATGAGAACTTATTCCTCTTCGTCAGCCTCGAATTTATAACCTACGCCCCATACTGTTTTGAGCGTCCACTTATCGGAAACGCCCTCAAGCTTTTCACGCAGACGCTTGATATGTACGTCTATGGTACGTGAGTCGCCGTAGTATTCAAAGCCCCATACTTCATCAAGAAGCTGGTCACGGGTATAAACTCTGTTGGGATTGGAAGCAAGGTAGTAGAGCAGTTCAAGCTCCTTAGGAGGAGTATCAATGTTCTTTCCGTTTACTTTGAGCTCGTAGCTGTCCATATTTACAGAGAGCTTATCGTAATGCACTTCCTTCTGCTCCGGCTCAGCCATACCTGTTCCAACGCGGCGTGTTACAGCGTTGATGCGGGCAATGACTTCCTTAGCATCAAATGGCTTTACGATATAATCATCAGCACCCAGTTCGAGACCGATAACCTTATCTATAGTCTCACCCTTGGCGGTTATCATAATTATCGGAACATTGGAGATCTTTCTGATCTCGCGGCATACCTGCCAGCCGTCCTTGCCGGGGAGCATTATATCAAGCAGAACCATATCGGGGCTGAGAGCCTTGAATTTTACAACAGCATCATCGCCGTCGTGACAAAGAAGGACGCTGTATCCGTCTTTTTCAAGATAAAGTCTGAGAAGATCACAGATGTTCTTGTCATCATCAACTATAAGAACTTTTGGATTTTTTTCGTTAGCCATATTGTTAATACCTTCCTTCCGTATTGAACCTATACTTCCCCTTATTTGCGCTTTTGCCAAGAAAGTATTTTAACCCCTAATTAATTTCAATAATACGAGCATAAAATAACTGCTCATTGCAATAAGATATTAAAATAATTATAACTCAATTTTACAAAAATGTCAATCAAAAATAACGATTTTTTGAATAGACGTAGAAATTTTTGAAAAATTACTAAATGTTCAGCTTACAAATTGTAAATTCAGTGAAAATATTTACTCATCGCATAAAATACCGTGCTTCTTTCCTGACAGAAGCACGGTATAACAGAGCGTTATTTACTTTTGAGTGCGCTGTGAGATACCTTTGATATTGCTTACAGCCCAGTCAAATGTATCTGTAGTGAGAACAGAGCCGCAGTATTCGCAGACTGTGTTCTGATTGATATCGATATGAGCACCGCAGTGCGGGCAGGTCTGAGATGTTGTACCTGTAGATCTTGATGTTTTTACGTTTGATTTACGGACAAGAGTCCAGTCGTAGGTCATAAACTTCTCGGCGGTATTGCTGCCGCGGACGATAGAACCTGTATTGTCGTTCGTAACATAATCAACGATACGTGTTTTCAGTCTGATAACAATTATATCAAAACCGCTCTCTTGTTTCCAGCCGAGGATATCCGTATCAAGTACAGCGATGCGGTCAACATGGTTGGTCTGGTTGTTCTGGCGGTATTTGTCAAGCTGAGCGTCCATTTGTGCGAAAAAACTGCTTGTGAGATATGGTCTGAGCGGTTCAATGTTCTTTTTCTCCCATTCATTCTGGAAGCGTACATAGAGATTTGAGATCTTTTCACGGAATTCATATGTTGAGAATTCAGGATCAACATTGAGATATTCATAAATACTGCGAAGATTATTAGAGAATACAGATGTGTTTCTGTCTATTCTGCGCCGATAATATTTATCGAACTTTTCAGGGAACAGTTTTTTCAGGATAGAAAAAATTATAGAAAAAACAACAGCTAATGCAATCGCGCCCATTATGCCGCCGGTGAGATATAACCCCATCCTGATCTCATCTTCGTCATAAATGCCATCGTCAGGCTTGTAATGACCTCTGTGTGAGCCGCTGTCCCAGTCGTCATCATCGTCCCAATCGTCATCATCGTCCCAGCTGCTGCCGCTGTCCCAATCGCTGTCCCAGCCGCCGCTGTCATCGTAATCGGAGTCGCCTGCGAAATCACCGAAATCCGCACGAGACCCCAGCGGAATGATGATAAGGCACAGGAGCATTGCGATCACAGGAATAAGTTTGAAAAATTTTTTCATTGATATACCCCCTATATCATATTGTAATATTAATTATACCATATAATTTTTTACAAATCAACAGATGGGGCGAAAGATAAAGCATTATGCCCTTTGTCAGCTTTCACAAAATAGCTGTACTGAAATTGTCTATTGTGATAAATTATCTTGCTTTTTGTCGTTATACAGCCGTTTTCGGTACTTTATGCACTTGACAATTCATTGATAATATGGCATAATTTATGTTGTATAGCTATGTATACTCGTGAGGAAGCTGTGTATGTATACACAGCAATAAAAAATGAGAGGAGAGTTTTACTATGCTTAAAAAATTCGCAAGCGGAGTTCTTTCTGCTGCAATTCTCGGAGCGTCAGTAATTTCCTCAGCACCTGCGGTTGTTATCAATACTGCAACGGCTGCTGACGGAAAGTTCAATTACGTTGACGCACTTGACAAATCGCTGTACTTCTATGAGGTCCAGCAGGCAGGTCCGCTCCCTGAATGGAACAGAGTTGAGTGGAGAGCTGACTCTACTATGCAGGACCCTGTACTGGGCGGCTGGTACGATGCAGGCGACCACGTAAAATTCAATCTGCCTATGGCTTATTCGGCTTCTATGCTTGCCTGGGGCCTTTATCAGTATCCCGAGGGCGTTGAAAAGGCAGGACTTAAAACAACATACGTAAACAACCTTGAATTTGTCCTTGATTATCTTGCTGAATGTGACAAGGGCACAGAGGTAATATATCAGGTTGGTATCGGTAAGGACGACCATACATGGTGGGGACCTGTTGAGCTCCTTGAATACGGTATGGCTGACAATTCACATAAGCTTGAGGACTGCCGTGCTGCATTGAAGGCTTCAAAGGGCTGTACAGCTGTAATCGGTGAAATGGCAGCTGCTCTCGCATCAGGTGCAGCAGCACTGGACGGCGATATTTCAGCTTCAAAGAAGGCTGACTATATCAAGCACGCTGAAAATATGTATAAAATTGCAAAGGCATCTCCAAGCGATGAAGTTTACAACGACAGTGATGCACAGGGCTTCTATCGCTCAGAGCATTGCTACGACCAGCTTTTCTACGCTGCAAACTGGCTCTATATCGCAACAGGTGAGCAGTCATACCTCGATGAGGCTAAGGGCTATATCTCAAAGCTCCCGCAGATGCTCGGAGAGGGCGGTACTGCATACGGCTGGTCACATTGCTGGGACGATAATACACAGGGTGCTATGCTGCTTTATGCTATAAATACAAACGATTCTACTGCTATCGCACACGTTAAAAAGCACTGCGATCGCTGGGTAAACGGCGAAGAAGCAAAGAAGATAAGCGGCGGACTTCGCTGGCTCAGCAACTGGGGCTGTCTGAGATATGCAAATGCTTCTGCATTCATTGCAACAGTTGCTGCTGATACAGTTCTCAAGTCTGAGGCTGATAAGTATAATGATTTTGCTGAAACTCAGGTAAACTATGCTCTCGGCGACAATCCGCTGAAGCAGAGCTATGTTGTAGGCTTCGGTGATAAGTATCCTCAGAACCCACACCACCGTACATCACATGGTTCATGGAAGAATGACCTGAAGATACCTTCACACGCTCGTCATATCCTTTACGGTGCTCTCGTAGGCGGTCCTAATGAGGACGGTTCTTATAACGATGACCGTCAGGACTTCATCAACAACGAGGTTGCTACAGACTATAACGCAGGCTTCACTGCTATGCTCTGTAAAATGATAGACAAGTACGGCGGCACAAAGGATCCGAGCTTCCCTGCAAAGGAAGTACATGACAGCCCTGAGTTCTACGTTGAAGTTCTCTCAAAAGGCGGAGATGCAAGCGGACAGACTATCAGCTTTAAGGTAACTAACCACTCTGCATGGCCGGCAAGAGTACAGGACAATATCTCATTCAGATACTACATGGACCTCAGCGAAGTTATCGCAGCAGGCAAGAAGCCTGAGGATCTGGTTATCCGCTGCGACCGTGACCAGTCTGAAATGTATGCTGGTAAAGGCTATAAGTCAGCTGAGATATCAAAGCCTATCCAGTACAGCGGCAATATCTACTACATTGAAGTAAATCTCCCTGACGGACGAGTTGTTCTTCCTATCTCAGAGGGACAGCAGCAGTGCGAGATACTCCTTGCACTTGTAATGCCTGATTACGGCAGCGGCTGGGATGCTTCAAACGACTTCTCAAATCAGGGACTCGGCAAGACTGCAAAGGGTGCTGACGGCTCAACTATCGGAGTTATGACACCTTATGTTCCTGTTTACGTAAACGGCAAGCTTTACTACGGTGAAGAGCCTGACGGAACAAAGGCTGACGGTCTCGGCGGTACAGGCAGCGATACTCCAAAGCCTCCTGTAACAACAACTACAAAGCCGGCAGAGACTACAACAACTACTACAAGGGTTACAGCATCTGATTCTACTACATCTTCTTCCACAACAACTTCTTCAACTACTGAATGGGTTTCATCAAATGTAGTTCTTACATCAATTACTACTACACCTGTTGTAACTACGGTTGTAAATGATGTCAAGGCTGATAAGTACGGTGATGCAAACTGTGACGGCGAGGTTGATATGTCTGATATAGTTCTTATCATGCAGTCACTTGCAAATCCGAACAAGTATGGTCTCAAGGGTACAGATGAGCACCATCTTACAGATCAGGGTTCTGCAAATGCAGATGTTGATGCTTCAAGCAAGGGTATTACTTCAAACGATGCTCTCCGCATACAGGAGTTCCTGCTCAATAAGATATCATCTCTTGATCCTGCAAAGTAATAGTTCACATAAAAGCTCCCTGAATTATCGGGGAGCTTTTTGCAGTGTGGTTATGAAAAGCTCTTTCTACAATAGGGCATAAATTGACCAATAATCAATGGAAAACCATTGATTATTGAAAAAATATTTTTGAACTTTGTATTGCTGCACAAATTATGTGCAGCTTTTTTGTAC